>ERZ779697.1303-NODE-1303-length-9565-cov-142.062_pt1 | contig 9565 bp, 10 predicted proteins | sample MGYA00511881_ERZ779697 | MGnify/ENA primary metagenome ERZ779697 (study PRJEB29588, sample SAMEA2148105) | human gut metagenome | biome: human gut; feature: human-associated habitat; material: faeces | place: Denmark | collected 2008/2010 ... | reverse complement strand
TAAAACACGCTGCAAAGGTACACAAGGCACCCATTTTTAACATTTCCCAACTATGTTTTAACACTTGCTAACACACTTTGGCACGCTTTTTGTTGTGCCACAAAAACCGAATCTTTTAACACACTTTAACTCTGTTAAACTTTCATAAAAATGATGTTTCACGTGGAACTGTGTCAAAGTGGATGTTTCACGTGGAACAAACAGGTGGATGTCGTAAAACGTTTCACGTGGAACAATAAGTGTTAACAACAGTTAATTTATTTCTTTAATACTTTTTAACTAAAATAATTTGGTGGTTTAATATATTTGCCGTATCTTTGCAGCGTGTTTTAGAAACAATATAAGTTTAACAATTTAAATTAGGTAAGTTATGAACGAAAATTTTAATGAAACTGTTTTCAACTGTATTACAAGTGTTAACGCTTTAATGACTTCGAACGAAGTCGCTAAAGACGATAAGGCGGTTATCAAGTTGAACCGCTTTAAGAAATGGTTGAATGAGTTTGCAGCTGCAAACGGTTTGAACGAAGTAAAGTAACAACAGAAGTTTAACGTTTTAAAAAGATTAAGTTATGGCTAAAGGTTTTAGTTTTGCAAGTACTTTCAATAAGACAAGTTTCGGTATTGATACAACCGATTTTCCGTTTGTAAAGTTGACCGACATTTTCAATAGCGAGAATGAGGGTGGCGGTGACGTTGTTCACCCTATCAATGGTATGTATGTTCACAAATCACAGTTGGGTGATTCGCCTGTGATTATTGATGCCGAGAATAAGCGTTTGGTTAACTTGCCACAGTTTACAGGTGACACCGTTCGTGAGATTCTTGCAAATAGTGAGGCGGTGGATGCTATCAAGGCAAACAAAGTCGGTTACACGATTTACGAATATGAATCGCACGCAAAGAAATGTTATGGTATAACGTTTGTAGATAAGTAGTTTTTCGTAGGGTAAAGGGTGGATAACGTGACGGGGTAAACAGTAACTTTGTTTATTGTTGCCCCGTTTTTTGTTTCATTTTAAAACTGTAATAATATGGCAAAATTGAATCCGATAGGTTTCTCAAAAAAGACTTTTGCGTCAACGTCAAAGATACACGTTGACAAGCAGATAATGGATGCTATAGAATCACGTGGCTATTTACGCAAAGAAATCGCACGTGTATTTCAACAGGCTAACAGACGTATTCAGAACGTGGAAAAAATGGGTTTAGTTTCGCCCGCAGTTGTTGCGTTGAACAAAGGTGACATCAAAGGTTTTGCAAAATTTTCAATGAAACACGATTGGAACGATTTAAAAATCGAATATTCAAAAGCGGTTTCTTTTTTGCAACAACCGACATCCACCGCCACAGGTACACGTGAGTATTCAAATCACTTAAAGAAATCTTATGACTTAAACGATAAAGAATTTAAGTTAATGCAAGATAAATTAATGGGCAAAATTGCAAGTGTTTCCGATGAAAGATTTTTGGAACAATACTTAATGCAATATAAAGATTTCACAGGTGAACTTGAACAGGAATCACGTGACGTTTCCGACCAAATCGAAGACGATGCGGTTAGAATTGAAAACGCTTTGGATGATGCAATAGACAAAATAGCACACGACCCAAATTCAGAAGCATACGTGAACAACGTTGACAATTATAACACCGATGAACCGTTAAAAAAGATATTGCAAGAATTTGAAAAATTTGGTTTATAATGAAAAAGATACCCTTTGAACTACAAACAGAAGTTTTCACGCCAAAAGATATTGCAAAGGTTTTATCTTTGGCGGTGAACGAAAAGAATTTTACAGGCAATAATAAGGGCGAAAAGTTCCTTAATGTGCCTGTTTCTTTCGATATTGAAACTACATCTTTTTACAGGGATGCAGACGGTGAAACATACAGTTATGAACGTTATATGAAATTAGGCGGTAAACAAACCAAAATGGAAAAATGTTCTTTAATGTATGTGTGGCAATTTGGAATAAACGGTTTTTGCATTATTGGTAGAACGTGGGATGAGTTTTTGAATATGTTAGCCGAAATCGTGGCAATATTGGAACTTTGCCCACAAAAGCGTGTTATTATATATGTGCATAACTTAGCATACGAATTTCAGTTTTTCCGTGAATTGTTAGATTGGGAGAAAGTTTTTTCAATAGACCTTAGAAAACCGATTTACGGAATAACTAAAACGGGTTTAGAGTTCCGATGCAGTTACTTACTTTCGGGATATTCTTTGGCGAAATTGGGTGAACAGTTACATACGTACAAATGTGAAAAGTTAGTAGGGGATTTGGATTATTCCCTATTGCGTCACAGTAGAACACCTTTGACCAAAAAAGAAATAGGTTACTGTTTGAACGACGTAAAAGTTGTTATGTGCTATATACAGGAATTAATAGAACAATATAAAGGAATAACACGTTTGCCGATTACAAAAACGGGGTTTGTACGCAAGTACTGCCGTTCGGTATGCTTTAAAACAACTGACGAAACAGGGAAAACGATTCCGAACTTTAAATATATTGATAAAATCCACAGTTTAAATATAACAGGTTTGGAAGAGTTTTCTATGCTGCAACGGGCGTTTTCGGGTGGTTTTACACACGCCAACGCAAAATATACTGACGAAGTAATTGAAAACGTAGATAGTTACGATTTTACTAGCAGTTACCCGTATGTTATGGTATCGGAAAAATTCCCGATGAGCACAGGTGTTTTCGTTCCTGTAAAGTCAATGAAACAATTTGAGTTTATGACTAGCAAATTTTGTTGCGTGTTCGAAGTAGAAATCACAAACATTTTTGCGAAATCAGAAAACGAAAACCCCATATCGGTAAGTAAATGTTTCGTCAAAGAAAACGTTTCCGAGAATAACGGCAGATTGGTTTGTGCAAAGAAAATCTGTATGACAATTACCGAAATAGATTACAAAGTGTTTTCACAATTTTACACGTGGGAACAAATAAGAATCGGTAGAATGATTTGTTACCGCAAAGAATATTTGCCGACCGAATTTGTGGAATCTATTTTGCACCTGTATGAAATGAAAACGAAATTGAAAGGTGTCAAAGGTAAGGAAGTGGAATATTTGAACAGTAAAGAAATGCTTAATAGTTGTTACGGTATGTGTGTTACAAACCCGTTGCGTGATGAAATATTGTGTGACGGTGAAACGTGGGATATTGAACACCTTACAGGCGAAAAGCAATTAGAAATGCTTAATAAATACAACGATAGCAAAAACCGATTTCTGTTTTACCCGTGGGGTATTTATGTAACCGCTTATGCAAGACGTAACCTATTTACGGGGATTTCTGAATGTGGTGATGATTACATATATAGCGACACCGATTCAGTTAAAATAATGAACGGGGATGCCCACAAAGATTATTTCAAAGCATACAACGATTTGGCGCAACAGAAATTGCGTGCCGCCTGTAAGCATCATAAAATCCCCTTTGAAAAAGTTGAACCCGTAACGATAAAGGGAATCGCAAAACCTTTGGGGGTTTGGGACTATGAGGGCAGATATACCCGTTTTAAAACTTTGGGTGCTAAAAGATATATGGTTGAGGAAGAAAACGCCCTTACTGTAAACGGCAAAAATTATAATTATTCAATGACCGTTTCGGGTGTGAACAAAAAATCTGCTATCCCATATATGGTTGAAACGTATGGTGAAAATGGAGTGTTCGATGCCTTTACTAACTATCTAGACATCCCACCGAGTGCAACAGGTAAGAATATTCATACATATATAGATTACGAACAAAGTGGAACTATAAAAGACTATATGGGAAACGTTTCAAGTTACGATACGACCACAGGGGTACACTTAGAACCAACGGGGTACACTTTAAGTCTTTCAGTTCTTTATATAAATTATTTAATGGGAATAAGATTAAAAAAGGAATAATATGAAACAGAAAAAAGAAAAAGTAGAAACACCTAAATTTTACACGTTGAATCGTATTTTATCAAAAAATGCCGATTATAACGTGATTTTTGGTGAACGTTCCAACGGTAAGACGTATGCAACGTTGTTGTATGGAATCAAAGAATATTTGCGCACAGGTAAACAAATGGCGTACATAAGACGTTGGCGAGAAGATTTAAGGGGTAAACGTGCCGAAAGTTTGTTTGCAAATCACGTGGCAAATGGCGTGATACAGGAATTAACAGACGGTAAGTTTAACGAAGTGTTTTACGTTTCGGGTAAATGGTTTCTTTCGTTCTATGATGCAGAAACGAAAAAGCGTGTGCCCGAAAACACACCGTTCTGTTATGGTTTTTGTCTTTCAGAACAGGAACACGAAAAATCTAGCAGTTACCCGAATATAACTACTATTGTTTTCGATGAGTTCCTTACAAGACGTTATTATTTGCCCGATGAGTTTATGCTATATATGAACCTGTTGAGTACAATTATTCGTCAAAGAAATGACGTTAAAGTCTTTATGTTAGGTAACACCGTGAATCAGTTCTGCCCGTATTTTACCGAAATGGGATTGAAACAGGTACGAATAATGGAACAGGGCACAATAGATATTTATAAGTTTGGCGAACACGGTGCAACGGTGGCGGTTGAATATTGTAGTACTGTTGTCAAACAAAAAGCTAGTAACAAGTATTTCTGTTTCGACAACCAAAATCTCCAAATGATTACGGGCGGTAAATGGGAACTAGCAGTCTATCCACACTTGCCTGTAAAATATAAACCGAGTGACGTGTTGTTTGTCTTCTATATTCAGTTTAACGAAATGACGTTACAGGGTAACGTGATACAGGTTGAGGACAAAGAAAACGGTGTGAATAATTTCATTTATATTCACAACAAAACAACACCGATTAAGGACACCGACAACAGTTTGATTTATTCGTTGCAGATGAACGGCAAACCGAACTACAAACGAAAGTTGTTGAGTACTGCAACGTATCTAGAATCACAGATAACCAAATATTTCGCAACGGATAAGGTGTTCTATCAAAGTAACGAAATTGGCGAAATCGTTCGTAACTATTTAATGGCGAGTGCTCGAAGTAACATTATTACTTAATATCTGTTAACAGGGGTTAAAATTGTTTCACGTGAAACATTTTTCCCCTGTTTTATTTGGTGAAACCAAATAATATTATTATCTTTGCACCGTTAAATAACAAAGTTAAAATTACTATATGGATGCAAACGGAATAATTTCACTTATTAGCAACGTTGGTTTTCCTGTTGCGGTGTGTGTTGCACTTTTCTATTATATGGAAAAACAGAACGAACGCCACCAAAACGAAACTGACAAGTTAAATGAAACCGTGCAAAGCAACACGAAAGTGTTAACCGAACTTTGCACATTAATTAAAACGCTTATTAAGTAAATGGAAAAAGAAAACTTATATAACAGGTATCAAACAGAAGTTAAAAACAAAGATTCTGCATTATTCACATTTATGCAGCGTGTTCTTTGTATGACTTCGAAAATGTTTGAATACACGGGCACACCCGAAACAATTCCACCTGTTGAACTTGAAAGGATTCTGCAAACAACGGGTAACGTTGGAATCGCAGAAGTGAACGGGGAATTGTATGCTTTACAGGGCACAAGGGGTGGAGAGTGTGATGCCTATTATCACGGCAAAGATTACGTGGTGGCGAACCCGTGGTTAAATTTGAACAAGACGTTCAAAATTGATGAGGATATTGTAGTTATCAATAACACACCGTTTGCGGATTCGCTTATGCCTATAATCGGCAAATATGGTGTACTTTACACGGATGCCACAATAACTTTGAATTTGGCTAGCATATTGACCCGTATCACTATGTTAATTTCGGCTAGTGACGATAAAACCAAACAGAGTGCGGAATCGTTCTTACAGAAAATTTTGAACGGTGATTTTTCTGTTATCGGTGAAAATGCCTTTTTCAAAGGTGTAAACTTACAGACCCCACCGACACAGGGAAACCAACAAATCGGGCAATTAATTGAACTGTTGCAGTACTACAAAGCATCAATGTTTAACGATTTGGGTTTGAATGCTAACTATAATATGAAACGTGAACGGTTGAACACACAGGAAGTTTCAATGAATATTGATGCTTTAATGCCGTTCGTGGATTCAATGTTAACAGAACGTGTTGAGGGTGTGAAACGTGTTAACGAAATGTTCGGTACGGATATTACCGTAACTTTGGGGTCAAGTTGGAAAATCGAGCACGAAAATTATTTGTCGTTGCTCAAAGCAACAGAAGACGGGCACGAACACACCGACACAGAAGACGTTGACCCTGTAACGGAAAACGAAACAGAAGAAACGCAAGAAACAGAAGAAACGGGAACAGAAACAGAAGAAACAGAAGAAACAGAAGAAACAGAAACGGAAACAGAAGAAACAGAAGAAACAGAAGAAACAAAAGAAAATAAAGATGAAAATCAATGAACTATTCACAACTGAAAACGGTTTATTTGAAAAAATCTTTAAACCGTTGTTTCCTGTTTTGTATGAATCAATATTTGGGAATGATGACCCGAAACTAATTGATATTGATTTTCGTTTCAAATATGGAAACAGAACTTTGTGTGATGCCGTTACAAACGAAACTGCAAACGATATTGTAAAAAGTATTATTACAGTAAAGTTTGACGAATGGCAAAAACAGATTCAAGTGTTCAATAAGGAATATGACGTGTTGAACCCTGTAACGTCAAAGAAAACGGAAACAACAAGCAACACCGTTGACGAAACAGGCAATAATAGCACAGTAGATTCAAGTGTAACGTTTAATAATGGAGATTTCGGAAATGACACGAAACAACAGAGAGATTCCACAGGGAACAGACAAGAAACAGGCACGAAAACAACTGTTGAAAACGGTGTGCCGGCTAGTGTTACAACTAGTGAGATTATTCAAAAAGAAATGAGTTTGCGCAAAACTAATTTCAAGACGCAAGTGATAACAGAACTTGCAAAGGATTTAACGATAGATATTTATTAATTCTTTAATTTTATATAAAATGGAAGTAAAACAGATTTATAGTTTAGTTAACACCGTTTCGGGTGAGGTTTTGGGTAAAACCGATATTGTCAACGAAGACCTTACAGGTTTGGTTGATTTGGGTAACGAAATCTTTAATCAGAATGCCGTTGACAATTACGTAAAATCGTTGGTTAACCACATCGGTAAGGTTGTTTTCGTGAACCGCCCTTATTCGGGTAAAGTTCCGTCAGTTCTTATGGATGCGTGGGAGTTCGGCAGCGTATTGGAGAAAATCAGCGCAGACGTGCCACAGGCTGAGGAAAACGACACGTGGAACTTGAAAGACGGTACAGAGTACAAACAGGATGTTTTCCACAAACCGACCGTTTCCGCTAAGTTCTTTAACTCTAAGGTAACTTTCGAAGTTCCTGTATCAATTACTGAAAGACAAGTAAAGGAATCTTTCAGCAGCGCAGAACAGTTGAACGGATTTTTGTCAATGATTTATTCAGCAGTTGAAAAGTCAATGACTATCAAGACGGATGCGCTTGTTATGCGTACAATTAACAATATGATTGCCGAAACTTTGGATGCCGACAAAAAGGCGTTCGGTTGGGTACAGACAACAAACGAAAAGGTTAACTATGCAAGTGCTAGCACAGTTCGTTGCGTGAACCTGTTGAAACTTTACAACGATAAGACGGGCGCACATTTGACCGCAAACGTTGCAGTAACCACACCCGATTTCATCAGATTTGCAGCATATCAAATGGGTTTGTACGCAGACCGTTTGCAGACAATTTCAACCCTGTTTAACGTTGGCGGTAAGGAACGATTCACACCGAAAGACGTGTTGCACACCGTTCTGTTGTCCGATTTCGCAGCAGCAGCCAAAGCATACCTGTATGCCGACACGTTCCACAGCGAGAACGTTCTTTTGCCACAGGCTGAGACCGTTGCAAGTTGGCAAGCATCGGGCAAAGATTACGCCTTTGAACACGTTTCAAAGATTGACGTAAAATCTGCTAGCGGTGCAACAATTTCTGTTAGCGGTGTGTTGGGCGTGATGTTCGACCGTGATGCGTTGGGTGTTACAAATTTGGATAAGCGAGTAACCACTAACTACAACGCAAAAGCAGAGTTTTTCAACAACTATTTCAAGTTTGATGCAGGTTATTTCAATGACACAAACGAAAACTTTGTTGTGTTCTTTGTTGCCTAATTTTAGTTGTTTAACTGTTGGGGTGTTTCCTGTATGTGAAAGCACAGGGGATGCCCCTTTTAGCTTTTAAGGTATGGTTAAAATTAAAACTTTCATTTATAACGGTAAACCGAACGAAGTAAATAAAACTTTACAGGCAAACGAAGAATATTCGGGCGTGTTGAATGCAACGTTCAATGTTTTAACGCCTGTTGTCCGTTTCAGAACACGAACCCCTGTAACGTTTAACTATGTTTACATCGAAAGTTTAAACCGTTATTATTTCGTTTCTGAGAAACAACAAGACGGTGATATTTGCACAGTTCGTTTGCGTGTTGACGTTCTATTTACTTATAAGGATATTATCTTAAACAGTACTGCAACGTTGACTAAAAGCGAGAACGGAAACAAATATCTTTCAAACCGTTCAAACGTTGTTGACGTTCGACCTAATATCAGAAAACTAGATTTTCCGAATAAGGGTTTGTTGAACGAAACAGGTAGTATTGTTATGGTAACTATTAAAGGTAACGTTTAAGGTATGGCAGTATTTCCGATAAAATTAGATTTAGTTAATTGCACCTATAATAATTCGAGTAAAGAATACGTCAACAATAACGACACGTGGGCGATTTTTGCAGCAAAAGCGGTTGACGGATGCGAGTTTAAAGAGAATGACGGTGAAAATTTTTATATTTCACGTAAGTTTAGTGGGTCAACTAGAAAAACCCCGTTTAATGTTACTAAGGTAAGTTCTAGCAACGACCAAAAAGTAATAAATGGCGAAATTGACGGAATCACGTCAGACGGTAAATATATTTGCAGACGTGTAACCGTTTCATCAGCTAACACGGGCGAAATGACCTGTTATATTAATGCAAGTTTGGGAACGCCAACGCCAACGAACTTGTTACGTTACGACACATCGGGGTTAACGGGTGACGTTACAATAACCGACAAACAGGGAACGGATGCCCACCACTTCGATATAACCGTAACGGGTAACGGTGACGGCACATTTAGCAATTTAGTTGCAACCTATCAAGATTGGGATGGAAACTATATTAAAAACGAACCGTTTAACGTATCGGGTAACGTTGGAACGATTACGGTTTATTGTAATAAGGGTGATGAGATTGCGATAACAGGTGAGTTTGTAAGCGGTGGAGAACCCGAACCGCCAACGCCACCAACGCCAACGAATTTGTTACGTTACGACACAACAGGTTTCACGGGTGACGTTACAATAACCGACAAACAGGGAACGGATGCCCACCACTTCGATATAACCGTAACGGGTAACGGTGACGGCACATTTAGCAATTTAGTTGCAACCTATCAAGATTGGGATGGAAACTATATTAAAAACGAACCGTTTAACGTATCGGGTAACGTTG
>ERZ779697.1299-NODE-1299-length-9595-cov-2.06184_pt1 | contig 9595 bp, 11 predicted proteins | sample MGYA00511881_ERZ779697 | MGnify/ENA primary metagenome ERZ779697 (study PRJEB29588, sample SAMEA2148105) | human gut metagenome | biome: human gut; feature: human-associated habitat; material: faeces | place: Denmark | collected 2008/2010 ... | reverse complement strand
CTTGCAGCTCCCGGGCCGCTAATTCGCACAGCGGATGTGGAGTGTAGTGGAATGGGTTGTTGAGCCGCGTCGGAAGCGAGAACGAAGCGATGGAGTGTCGGAAACGATGCAACATGGGGACTGTCTGCGGATTCGGGTAGTCGGACCGAAATAATATTTCGGGAAAAATGGCCGGAGTCGTTTGCTGCGACTTCGGAGTAGTTTGTTATCGTTCCGTTTCGGAGTCGATCGGCAGGGAGCCGATCGGTTTTGTGACGATACTATCGACCACGAATTTCGAGAATCCCCGCCAGGGAAGCGCTCCGAAATACTCCTTGTAGTGGAGTTCGATGTTTTTGCCGCCCAGCAGCATCAGCTTGCGGGCGAGCGCTTCGTTTTCGACGGAAAATTCGAATTCGTAGGATTGGATCGTACCGGCCGTTTTGGACCGTATGCCGGATTGGATCAGCTTGCCTTCGTAGGTTTTGAAGACGAGCCCTTTATAGACGACATAGTTCAACTCTCCGCTTTTGACGCCCTCGCCGAAGACGAAGAAGAAGCGGATGTAGAGGAATGCGGTCAGGGCGACGATAAGTAATACGGTGAAGACGATCCAGCGTTTTTTCATGCTTGCGGCGATTTGTTCCGATGCAAAAATAATCATTTAATCCGATTCCGGTCTTCCCTTCGTATTTTTTCCGGGAACCGGAGCGGAAGGCCGGGAAACGCTTGCGGGGGCGAATCGTCTGTCCGGCGGCATAGTCCGGGGTGCTATTCCTGCCGACCGTTTTGCTGCAAATACACAATGTTATAAAAAAAGAGTTGCATTGCTGCAACTCTCTCTCATTCTGTGGTGCCACCGGGAATCGAACCAGGGACACAAGGATTTTCAGTCCTTTGCTCTACCATCTGAGCTATGGCACCATCATCGACTGAAACTCGTGTGGGTTTCGAATCGTGGTGCAAAGATAGATATTATTTCCTGAAAACCAAAAAAACGACCGAATATTTTCCATCTCAGACTTTCATTTCAGGAACGGCAGGCCGGAATATCGGAAAATTTTTCCGGCCAGGATACCGGAAATTCTGGATTTTGGTTATTTTTGTAAAAACCGTAAAGATTATGAAAACAAGCAGTTTGATGATGTGTGCGCTGGTTGCATTGACAGCCTGCGGTACCGGAGTGAAGCAGAGTGTCCGTACGCCCGTCGAAATGGGAGAACGGATCGAATTGAAGACGCCGGATCCCAAGATGGGACTGACTATCAACGAAGCGCTTGCGGCGCGTAGTTCGTCGCGCGATTTTTCGCCGGAGATGCTCTCTCTGGAGGAACTTTCGGGTGTACTGTGGGCTGCTGCCGGGGTAAACCGGGAGGATGGGCATCTTACCGCGCCTTCGGCTATGGCGCTCTATCCCATTCGGGTCTATGCTTTCCTGCCTGAAGGTGTGTATCGTTACGATTCGAAAGCGAATGTATTGAACCGGGTCGTCGAAGGAGATCGTCGGGAGCTTACCGCGATGCAGGATTTCGCTTACACTGCGCCGCTCAATTTGGTGTATGTGGCCGATTACAGCGTTTATGCGGAGCGGAATCAGCCGGTGGACCGCATCCGTTTCTGGTGCGCGGCCGATGCAGGCGGATATACGGAGAACGTGAACCTCTATGCCGCCGGAAACGGTCTGAAGACCATTACACGGGGCAGCTTCAAGGAAGAGGCGCTGTTGGAGTTGCTGGGGCTCGATCCCGCACAATACTGTGTGATTCTCGCTCAGACGGTTGGCCGGTAGTATTTTCGGAAAGAGTATCGGCGAGGAGTTCCCGGAAACGGGAGGCTCCTCGCTGCGTTTTGTCAGGAGCGAACAGACTGCAGGTCCGGTACCGGGTGGATTTTTCGGACGAACCGTGCTATCGTCGCTTTTTCCTGACAAATGAAAGGGGAATTTTCGTATCTTTGACTTCATTTTGGATACTCCGTCTGGGCAAAATGCAAATAAAATTTGCTTTTGCACTCGGCTTATTCGTATCTTTGCCGTGGAAAATTTTCGTATGGGCGGCCAGCTGTTCGGCGTAGTTCGAAAAATTCGGCATTACGTTCGATGTGCGCTGTCTTTGTATTGTAAATAACGACGATTTTATGCTTTCAAAACCCGAACGGGAGCAGATAATTGCTCTGATAAAACGAGAGGTCGTTCCGGCGATCGGCTGCACGGAACCCATTGCCGTTGCGTTGTGCGTGGCCAAGGCCCGCGAGATACTGGGGACGGAACCGGAAAAGGTTTCGGCCCGGTTGAGTGCCAACATACTGAAAAATGCGATGGGAGTGGGAATTCCCGGAACGGGCATGATCGGATTGCCGATCGCGATCGCTTTGGGCGCTTTGGTCGGACGGTCGGAGTATCAGCTCGAAGTGCTGAAGGATTCGGATGCGAAGGCCGTCGAACGGGGTAAGCGCTTTATCGAGCAGGGGCGGATCGACATCTCCCTGAAAGAGGGCATTACCGAGAAACTCTATATCGAGATCGAAGTTTCGGGCGGCGGACACTCCGCTGTGGCGATCATCGCCGGCGGGCATACGAATTTCGTCTTCATTTCACGGGACGGCGAAACGCTTCAGGAGAGTCGTCGTACCTCCGGCAGCGAACAGGAGGCGCAGGGCGTCGAACTCAACCTGCGCAAAGTGTTTGACTTCGCCATGACCACACCGCTGGATGAAATCCGCTTCATTCTGGAAGCCAAGCGATTGAATAAGGCTGCGGCAGAGGATTCGTTCAAGAACAACTACGGGCATTGCGTGGGAAATACTTTGCGCCATGCTCCCGAATTGCGGATTATCGGGGATTGTGCCCTCTCCCGCATTCTCTCCTATACTTGCGCGGCCTGCGACGCCCGCATGGCGGGAGCCATGGTTCCGGTGATGAGTAATTCGGGCAGCGGCAACCAGGGCATCGCGACTACGTTGCCTGTGGTCGTTTATGCCGAGGAGATCAAGGCGGACGAGGAACATCTGGTGCGTGCGCTCGTTTTGAGCCATCTGACCGCTATCTATATCAAGCAGAGCCTGGGACGTCTTTCGGCCTTGTGCGGTTGTGTCGTGGCGGCGACCGGTTCGAGTTGCGGCATCACCTACCTGATGGGCGGCGGGTACGAGGCCGTTTCCTTTGCCGTGAAGAATATGATCGCCAACCTGACGGGTATGATGTGCGACGGTGCGAAGCCGAGCTGTTCGCTCAAGTTGATGACGGGAGTTTCGACGGCTGTGCTTTCGGCGATGCTGGCTATGGAGAACCATTCGGTTTCGTCGGTCGAGGGCATTATCGACGACGATGTCGATAAGTCGATCCGCAACCTGACGCTGATCGGACGGGACGGCATGAACGAAACGGATCATCTGATCCTGAAGATCATGACTTCGAAATAGCCCCCTCGAAAAATAACAAGCGTGCCTGCCTTGCGGCCGGTGCGCTTTTTTTGTACAGAAAGTAAAGACGGTGCGGAGCGTTTATCCGTTCGATCGGAATATGTGCGGAACAGGGCGAATCCCGAAACCGGTATTGTCGGGAAAGGGGTGCGGAACGACCGGTCTGAACGAAGAACCTATTCCGGTTTTCCGAAAACGGTATGCAGGACGATGTTCGTCGCCCCTTGGTGGGCCGTCGTGTAGTCTTTGGCGATGCGGCTGCATTGTTGAAGCAGATGCTCGTCGTCGCGCAAGGGGGTGAACCAGGTTTTCAATTCTTCGTATGAGTGGATGGGCGTTGCCGCTCCGAGCGTTACCAGGTCGCGGGCTTCCTTGAATTTTTCGTAGTTGGGGCCGAAAGCGATCGGCAGACCGAACGTGGCGGCTTCGAGCGTGTTGTGGATGCCTACGCCGAATCCGCCGCCGATATAACCCCATTCGGCATAGCCGTAGGCCGAGGAGAGAATACCTACCGTATCGAGAACGAGCAGTTGTTTGCCATCGAACGATGTTTCGGCGGTGCATTGCGTATAGCGGACAGCTCCTCCGAGGGTTTCAGCGAGCAGGCGGTTGATGCGGCTTTCGTCCATTTCGTGAGGTGCCACGATGAATTTGACCGAGGGGTTATCGTTTATCAGGCGGATCAGAAGGTCTTCGTCCGGTCCCCAGGTCGAGCCGGCGATCAACAGACGGGTGCCGCCTTTGAACCGTTCGATGAGGTCGATTTTTTTCGCCGCAGCCGCAATTTCGGCAACCCGGTCGAAGCGGGTGTCTCCGGCGACTACGACGTTGTCGAAGCCCAGTTCTGCCAGTAATTTTTTGGAATCGTTGTTCTGAACGAAGATCGTGTCGAAACTTTCGAGTGCCATGCGCCAATAGCCTCCGTAGGGGCGGAAGAAGATCGAGTTGCGGCGGAAGATGGCCGATACGATGTAGCTGCGGATCGAGCGGCGGCGCAGCTCGGTGAGCAGGTTGATCCAGAATTCGTATTTGACGAAGATGGCGATTTCGGGGTGGGCGATGTCCAGAAAACGGCGGGCTTTGCGCGGTGTGTCGATCGGCAGGTAGAAGATGTAGTCGGCCTGATCGTAATTTTTGCGGATTTCGTAGCCCGAAGGGGAGAAAAACGTGAGCAGGATTTTGTATTCGGGATGTTCCTTGCGGATTTTTTCGATCAGGGGACGGCCCTGTTCGAATTCGCCCAGGGAGGCGGCATGTATCCAGATAATGCGAGCCGAGGGGTCGATGCTCTCTTTCATGCGGCGGAAGAGTCCTTTCCGGCCGTCGATCCAGAGTTTCGCCTTTCGGTGCCAGGGTGAGGCCAATGCAATGGCCCAAACGTAGAGTACCAGCCCCAAATTATAGATCCACATCCGCTTTCGTTTTGTGCGTCTTTATATCGCGGATGCAAAGATAAGATAAATTGTCAGAACTGCCAAATTACCAGTGGAGTTCGATGGCGTCTTCGATATAGCGCACCTCCGGTGTGCCTGCGGGGGCGGTTTCGACTGCGATCAGGTCGAATTGCACCTCTCCTGCGAACGGATTTTCTGTCAGATAAGCATTTGCGGCCCGGACGAGTGCCCGGCGCTTGTGCGAGTCGAGTGCCTGTCCCGCCGGCGTGTCTTGACCTCGATGAAGTGGAGGGTGCCTTTTCTGGCAGCGACGATGTCCAGCTCGTAATGTCCTTGCCGCCAGTTGCGGTGGAGCAGGGTGAATCCGTGGTCGAGAAGCCACCGGGCGGCAGCCTCTTCGCCCTGCCGCCCGGTATGCTGTGTCGTGGTCATCGGTTTGTCGGTGGAAGTTGTCCTGTCTTTTCGAAATATTTTTTCATGACCAGCAGCGAAATGAACCGTTCCCGGCGACTGTCGTAGAATTGTCGTGCGAAGTCGTTCGCATGGTCGATGATCTGTTGGGCCTGTTCGGGGTGCGCGATGTAGTAATCGATCTTCTCCTCCAGGTCGGAGTAGTCGTCCCTCACTTCGATGTAGTGGTAGCCGGGGCGCAGGCGTCCTTCCATGAACCAGGATTCGTTGCGAGGCCGGGGCATCACGGCGATCGAATTGGTGGACATGACCCACCGGATGTTGCTGGCGATGTCGTTGCCTTCGAACGTCATGATGAACTTCGAATCGAGGTGGGCGTAGAGCGTGATTTGTTTTGCTGTACCTGTTTCCTGGGCGCTGTGTCCGCTGCGGGTATCCGCCGTGTCGATGCGGGGATTGTCCCGGAATGTTTCGATGAAGCGCCGACGCTGCTCGCTGCTCTTGACCGATCCCCGGAAAATCACCCGGTCGGCTTTCTCCGTAAACGGAATTTTGTCGTGCAGCCGGATATCTAAGCGGCAGCGGTCCAAGTTGAGCAATACGGAGTTATCTCCTTTGCCGGAAGCGGCTTCTCCCCCCCCCGGTCGATTTTTCGAGCCTTGATGATCGTCGGATGAAGCAGGTCGAAAACTCCGTCGCCGAAATAGGTCTGCCAACGCAGGGAATCGTCGAAAAAACGGGTGGTTTGGTAGGAGTCGAAAATATAGGCGCTGTGCCGGCCCCTGAACTTGTGTTCTTTCAGGGGTGTCGCTTCGGTCGGAGAGAGGCGCTCTGCGCCGGTCAAACGGTTGTAGTAATTGACGCGGTCGAGCACATAGTCCATGTCATAACGTTTCTCTCCGTCGCGCAGAATCTCTTCCAACCGGCTGCGGAGGAGCACCTTCGGTACGGCATAACGGGATAGCTGGGCGATGAAGTAGGGCAGCTTGATGTTCTTGCCGCCGTGCAGTCGGTTGAGAGCGGTCATTAATTCCATACTTGCGAATACGGTTTGTCAGGGATTGCGGAAAATACGGGGCATACCATAATTATAATAGGAATGACAGGTCGTCCCCGGCTTTCACCTCGTAGGGGGCGATGCCCTTCTTGAAAATACGCATCGGACGGCTGCCGATCAGTTCCAGTTTTCCGTTTTCATAATGAAGCATGCAGCCTTCGCGCAGGCCGACGACGTAGCGGCGCGGATTGGCCGTGATGTACTCCAGAATACGCTGCTCGCGGGTCTCTCCGGCGTGACCTTCGGGGTTGGCGTCCAGGTAGTGGGGGTTGATCTGGAACTTCACGGCCCCGATAGCCTTGAACGATTCCGGTTCGACGATGGGCATGTCGTTGGTGGTGCAGATCGTCGGGCAGCAGACGTTGCTGCCGACCAGCCGATGTAGGGCGTGCCGGCCTTGATCTTGCCGAGGATGGCTTTCAACAGCCCCTGCTCCTGCATTTTCTTGGTCAGGGCGAAGGTGTTGCCGCCGCCTACGCAGATGGCCTGTGCCTCGCGGATCATACGCCGGGGATCTTTCGAACGGTGTACGGAACGTACCTTGATGCCGTATTCCGCAAAACGGGCCTGCACTTTCGCTTCGTATTCGGCGTAGGAAAAGGTGATGCCTGCATAAGGGACGAAAACCACTTCGCGGACACTTCCGAGGAACTCGTCGATGCGGGGCATCGGGTATTTCAGATAGGGTTCTCCGGCGTTCGTGGAGTTGGAAATTAACAGTAGTTTCATAAAGTATTGATTTATATTGTGTTATATTGAATGCGCGACCGAAGAACGGCAATTTCTTTGGTTGTAATGTCAAAAGTAATAAAAAAAGTGTTATTTTTGTGCGATTGTTTGATAGAAAGAATTTCAATTTTTAATAAATGATTGTTTAACTAAAAAATTAAAATTATGTCAGAAGTACAGTCAAAAGTTGTCGAGATCATCGTTGACAAATTGGGTGTTAAAGAGTCTGAGGTTACTCCGGAAGCGAGCTTCACCAACCACCTGGGAGCCGATTCACTCGACACCGTTGAGCTGATCATGGAATTTGAGAAGGCTTTCGATATCCAGATCCCTGACGAGGATGCAGAGAAGATCGCTACCGTTGGCGACGCTATCTCCTATATCGAGGCACACAAGAAATAATTTACGATTTTTCCAACCGGCAAACCTTAAAGCCTTAAATTTATGACAGAAAGACGAGTAGTCGTGACGGGTATCGGTACCATCAACCCGCTCGGCAATAATATTGCAGAGTTTTTTTCCAATCTCGAAAAAGGAGTTAGCGGCGCCGCGCCGATTACTCATTTTGATGCCGAGAAATTTAAGACGAAGTTCGCTTGTGAAGTAAAAAATTACGACTGGACGCAGCATTTCGACCGTAAGGAGGTGCGTAAATACGACCTCTTCACTCAGTATGCCCTCATCGCGGCCACGCAGGCTGTCGAGGATTCGGGACTCGATCTCGAGAAGGAGGACCTGGAGCAGATCGGCGTGATCTGGAGTTCCGGTATCGGAGGACTTAAGACGTTCTTCGATGAGTGTTTGGGCTACGCCGCAGGAGATGGAACTCCTCGGTTTAGCCCATTCTTTATTCCGCGCATGATCGCCGACATCGCGGCGGGCTACATCTCCATCAAATATGGTTTCATGGGCCCCAACTACTGTACGGTTTCGGCGTGCGCTTCGTCGAATCACGGTCTGATCGATTCGTTCAACGCCATCCGTTTCGGTGTGGCCGACGTGATGGTCGCCGGCGGTTCGGAGGCTGCCGTCAATGAACCCAGCGTGGGCGGTTTCAACTCCATGCAGGCTCTCTCGACGCGCAACGACGATCCGGTGCACGCTTCGCGTCCGTTCGATAAGGATCGTGACGGTTTCGTCATCGGCGAAGGCGCCGGTGCGCTGATTCTCGAAGAGTACGAGCACGCCAAGGCACGCGGTGCGAAGATTTACTGCGAAATGGTCGGCGGCGGCCGTTCTGCGGACGCATATCATTTTACCGCTCCCCATCCCGAAGGCAAAGGCGCCATGAAATCCATGCGCGACGCGATCAAGGATGCGGGTATCAAACCCGAAGATATCGACTATGTGAACGTACACGGCACTTCGACACCTGCGGGCGATCTGCCCGAGCTCAAAGCTCTGCACGGCGTGTTGGGCGATCACATCTACGATGTCAATATTTCATCGACCAAATCCATGACGGGGCACCTGTTGGGTGCTGCCGGTGCTGTCGAGGCGCTGGCCTGCATCTTTGCGATCAACAACGGTGTGATTCCCCCGACGATCAACAACGAAAACCTCGATCCCGAAATCGACCCCCGACTCAATCTGACGCTCAACAAGGCGCAGAAGCGCGATGTGAAGTGTGCGATGAGCAATACGTTCGGTTTCGGCGGTCATAACTCGACGGTTATTTTCCGTAAGATTTAACACCTCGTCCGTGCCGTGTGGAATTTCGTACGCCGTGCCGTAAGAAGAAATTACGGGCAGGATAAGGAGTATTACAGAATTATCGATGAGCTGTTCGGATTCGTTCCGCACAACATCGAACTTTACAAGCTGGCTTTGATTCACAAGTCAGCTTCTTTAGTTTTAGCCGACGGACGGCAGATCAACAATGAACGGCTCGAGTTTTTGGGCGATGCCGTGATCGAAGCCGTGACATCGGACTATCTTTATATCGAATTTCCCGACCGGCAGGAGGGATTTCTTACGCAGTTGCGCTCGAAGATCGTTTCGCGCCAGTCGCTCAATACGATCGCCCGGACGATCGGGTTGGACCGGTACGTGATCGCCAACCCGACCGGAAGCACCAACCAGAAACATATCTACGGGGATGCTTTCGAAGCGATGATCGGGGCGATCTACCTCGATCAGGGATATGAGTTCGCCAATCGATTGCTTATCAACAATATATATTACCGTTACCTGAATCTCGACAACCTGACGGACGAGGAGACGGATTTCAAAAGTCGGTTAATCGAATGGTGTCAGAAGACGCATCATACCATTGCTTTCGAAACGGTGCACGGCCGGAATTATTCGTCGAATCATCCGATATTCGACGCTACGGTCGTGATCGACGGTATCCGTGTGGGACATGGGCAGGGCGAGTCGAAGAAGGAGGCCGAACAATGTGCGGCCCACTCCGTGTCGTGTGCTATGAGTGACGAAGCGTGCGGGGATATTCTGGATAAAATCGACCGGCTCTACCGGCCGAAAGGAACCGGGGTGTCATGAGCGAGGCATCTGTAAAACTGCTTTCCCGGGGCGTTGAAACGCTGACCGATCAGGAGTTGTTAGAACTGTTGCTGGATGACGGTGATTCGGAGCGGCTTGCCGG
>ERZ779697.1289-NODE-1289-length-9652-cov-2.46098_pt1 | contig 9652 bp, 6 predicted proteins | sample MGYA00511881_ERZ779697 | MGnify/ENA primary metagenome ERZ779697 (study PRJEB29588, sample SAMEA2148105) | human gut metagenome | biome: human gut; feature: human-associated habitat; material: faeces | place: Denmark | collected 2008/2010 ... | reverse complement strand
GCCCAGTTTTTCGCAGAGGTCGTTATAGTATTCGATAGGCGATTTGCCCGTGACAGCGCGGATTTCTGCGGCCAAAAGGCCCATGATCATGCCGTCTTTATCGGTCGTCCAGACGCTGCGGTCCTTGGCGATGAAGGAACCGCCGGCACTTTCTTCGCCGGAGAAGGCGATCTTGCCGTCCGTATAGAGGGGGCCGAAGTATTTGAAGCCTACCGGCACTTCGTACATGGGGATGTCGAGGAGCTTGGCGGCCCGCGTGAGCATGTCCGTCGTGACGACGGTCTTGGCGATGCCCAGGCCTTCGAAGTTGCGGTGCGTCATCAGGTAGTGCGCGGCCACGGTGAGGAAGGCGTTGGCCGAAATCATGCCTTCTGCGCCGGAGACGATGCCGAAGCGGTCGTAGTCCGGGTCATTGGCCAGGATGAGGTTATAGTCGCCGGCCTGTTTGGTGACGGCCGACATGACATAGGCCGACGAGCAGTCCATGCGCACTTTGCCGTCGTGGTCGTAGTTCATGAAGGTGAACTGCGGGTCGTACGTATCGTTGACGAAATCGAGGCCGAGATGGTACATGTCGGAGATGCGGTGCCAGTAGTTCATGCCCGAGCCGCCCAGGGCGTTGACCAGGATGCGCAGCTTGGCGTCGCGGATGGCGTCGAGGTCGATGATCGAATCGAGTTCGGCCACGTAGAGGCCCTTGTAATCATAGGGGACGACGAGGCTGCTGGCTTTGGCTTCGTCATAGGGCATCTTGCGGACTTCTTCGTTATGGCCTTTGAGGAGGCGGTTCGCTTCCGTTTCGATGGTCTTCGTGATGTCCGAGCCCGCCGGGCCGCCCGTGATGGGGTTGTACTTGATGCCGCCGTGTTCCGGAGGATTATGGGACGGCGTGATGATCAGGCCGTCGGCGAGGCGGTTTTCGCGGCCCTTGTTGAAGCGCAGGATAGCGCGGGAAACGGACGGCGTCGGCACGAAGTCCCCTTCACTGTCGACGTAGGCCGTCACGCCGTTGGCAGCGAGGACGGAGAGGACCGTTTCATAGGCCAGTTTCGATAAATAATGCGTATCTTCGCCGACAAAGAGGGGGCCTTCAGCACCGAACTGTTTGCGGAAATTGCAGACGGCCTGCGTGATGGCCGCGACGTGGTCTTCCGTGAAGCTGCCGTTGCCGGCCTGGCCGCGATGGCCCGACGTGCCGAAGCGGACCTGCTGGTGCGGATCCGAGACATCGGGATGCATCGCATGATATGCCGCAGCGATGGCTTCTAAATCAATGTAATCTTCTTTTCTTACTTTGGTACCTGCCAATTCATGTACTGCCATACTTATCACCTGCTTCTTTATTTTGACAAGGCTCCGGCGATTTTATACAATAACAATGATGACAAAAGGCTCATCGCACCTGTCGGAGCTGCCATTGTCATTAATTTATATTCATTATAACAAAAAATGCATCAATATCCTAGATATCTGCAAGAAGAAAGGTGGCTTCTATGACAAAATTTATCTCCTGGAACGTCAACGGCCTGCGGGCAGCCATGAAAAAAGGCTTCCTCGACACCTTCAAGGCCCTCGACGCCGACGTCTTCTGCCTGCAGGAAACAAAGCTCCAGGCCGGCCAGATCGACCTGGACCTGCCGGGCTATGAACAATACTGGAATTATGCCGACCGCAAGGGCTACAGCGGTACGGCCATTTTCACGCGTCTCTCCCCCCTCTCAGTCCGCTACGGCATGGGCATCGACGAACACGACCACGAAGGGCGCCTGATCACCCTGGAATTTGCGGATTACTTCTTCGTCACCTGCTACACGCCGAACAGCCAGAGCGAACTGGCCCGCCTGCCGTACCGCATGAAGTGGGAAGATGACTTCCGCGCCTATCTCCTCAGTCTGCACGAAGCGAAGCCCGTCATCGTCTGCGGCGACCTGAACGTGGCCCATGAAGAGATCGACCTCAAGAACCCGAAGACGAACCACAAGAACGCCGGCTTCTCTGACGAAGAACGTCAGAAGATGACGGACCTCCTGGCCGCAGGCTTCACGGATACGTGGCGCTACTTCTACCCCGACGTGACGGGCATCTATTCGTGGTGGAGCTACCGCTTCAAAGCCCGTCAGAACAACGCAGGCTGGCGCATCGACTATTTCCTGACGACGAAGGACCTCGACAGCCGCCTGGAAAAAGCGTCGATCTACACGGACATCACAGGCAGCGACCACTGCCCGGTCGGATTGGAATTGAAATAATCCATCCACCCGAAAGGAGAGATTGTTATGTTAAAGAAATTGACTACTGCCCTGCTGGCCTGCACGGCTTTGACCCTGCCCCAGGCCTTTGCCTTATCCGTCCTGCCCGAAGCCGGGGTCAGCCTCGGCGTCGGCACGAAAGAACAGTACGCCGAAGCCAAAGTCCTGCCGCGGACGACGATTGGCTACAAACGGGCCGACCGCGACCAATACGGCAACCAGAACGACATCTATGCCAAATACAACGTCATCGGCTCGAAAGTCCAGCTCCTCGGTGGCTGGCGCAATAACATCGACGAACAGTCGAGTTCGACGTCCTTCTACGGCGGCATCGGCGTCGCTGCCCCGCACATTCTGGGCCTCCAACCTTATGCGACTTATGTCAAAGGCTCGCATTTCGCAGAAACCCAGGCCGGCCTCAATTACAACATCGCCTTCGGCTGGGGATTGAACATCAATTACCACAATTATATGCCTGAAGACGGCGACAACGAACACGGCGTCGGTGCCGGCGTGACCTTCCATTTTTAACCATCTGCTGACTGCTAAAAAAGGCGCTGTCTTCATGGGACAGCGCCTTTTTTCTATAACCTACAAACGATTAAAAAGCATTGTGGGAATATTCGTAATACATGTCAGTGAGCTGATCCATTTTATCGCTCATTTCGACCATGAGGTTCGAAGCCGTGTCGTAGTCGTCGGCGGCAAGGGCTTTCTTGATGCGCGAGAAGATGGAGAGGCCTTTTTCCGTGTCGCGGCCTAATTCCGTGCGCAGGGCATTGATCTTGGTCCAGCGTTCAACTTCCAGAGCATTGCTGTCACCGTCAGCATGGAGCTGTTCAGCAGCGATGACTTTAGAGAGGTTTTCCGGAATGATGCGGTACTGGAGTTCCAAAGCCCAGCGGTTGAGAGCGCCGAGTCTGAAGGATTCCATGATGCGTTTCTGGAAAGCATCGCAAGCGAGGTCGTCCAATTTTTCTGGATACGTCGAGAGGGCTTTGAAGTTTTCCCAGACCGTGCGCGGAGCTTTGCCGAACATGGCATTGCGTTCTTCGTCGTTGAAGTTTTCGAAGACATCGACTTCGGAACGATAAGCGCGGTCTTTTTCCAGATAATCGGCATCTTCGCCCGGTTTCTTAGAGAGTTCAGCTAAGAGTTCAGCCGTCGATTTGCCGCTGGAGAGTGCATATTTGATACCATCCAAGGCGCCGAGATAGCACATGGCAATGGCAATGAACGTATTGGTGAACGGGTTCGGAGCGCGGAGTTCGAAACGCGTAGCTGCCGGGCTGGCAATATCGCGGATGAGGCCGGCCAGGACGGAACGGTTACGAGTCGGAACGTCCGGTGTTTCCCCGCCGAGAGCCGTTACGATGCAGACAGGAGCTTCAAACCCCGGTTTCAAACGGTTCAAGGAGTCCGTCGTCGACGATACGAAGGGGTTGATGACTTCGTAGTGTTTGAGGATACCCATGATAGCACCATAACCAAGAGCCGAAAGGAATTCGCTCTTCATGTCGTCCGGGTTGAAGAGGTTGACGAATTTGCCGTTCTTCATGATGGCACCGATACCGAAATGGGTATGTTCGCCAGAACCGGCAACACCGTGGATCGGTTTAGCCTGGAAAGTAACTTCGAGGCCGTTTTCACGGAAGACTTCGCGGACGATGATACGGGCAGCGATTTCGTTATCTGCTGTCTGTACAGGGTCGTTCGTATATTTCCAGTCGACTTCGAGCTGTTCCAGGACGAAGGTCAATTTACCGGAATCATCGATCTGTGCTTTAACGCCGCCGACTTCTTTATGGCCCATTTCCGGAGCAAAGCCGTATTTTTCCAAGCGTTCAACGGTCTGTTCAAGTGCCGTACGGACGACGCCGTGTGTACGCTGCCAATACTGTTCCTGCATCTTCTGGGATGCCGAAAGGAGACGAGTAGCGACATCCTGGCTCGGCGTCTTGACCCAGAATTCCAATTCTGTAGCCGTCGTGAAGACGATCTTTTCGATATCGTCCGGGTTGATGGACGTGCCTTTAATGCCATATTTTTTAACAAGAGCCAAGATCTGGTCGCCTACGTAATCGCAGGTATTGCGAAGGATGGAACGAGAATCGATAAAGCCCGTAGCATGGCGAAGGAAGCTCGGAATACGGAGCGTGCCGACAGGTTTTCCCGTTTCCGGATCGATATTGCCGTCATTGTAGTCGATGAACCAGTTGACGCTCGGGTCGGCTTTGATGTCAACACGGGCATTGGACAAGGTAGCAATGCCCGGCAGGACGACGGAAGAACCATCGGTCTGGAAAGCCGTCGCATTGAAGAATTTATCATATTCATCAAAGAATACACTAATAGGAATCTTTTCGTCCGTATCGTTACCGGCGAGATCGATACCTACGAGAGATACGAATTTAATTTCTGGGTGCTGTTCGAGTAAAGCCAGCACACCTTCTTTACCATATTGACCTGCAGGGATTACATATACTAAATCATCTTTAGCCATCATGACTCCTCCTTTGGGTGAAAAAAAAGACTCCGCCCCTATGGTTAGGTTCGAAGTCTTCTTTGACTCTTGTTTCATGACTTATTTTATTTTCAAATCATGATAAAATCATACAATCAATCAGTTTATTTGTCAATAGATTTTTTAGAAAAATCTAACAAAACTAATTATTTTGTAAAATTTCTCGAACAATCTGTGAAACAAGCTTGCCGTCGGCCTTACCTTTGACTTTCGGCATGACGAGCTTCATGACGTCGCCCATCTTCAGACCGCTCTGACCGGCAACGGCTTCGTTGACGACCTGGCGGATTTCATCGGCTGTCAGCTGTTTGGGCATGTACTTTTCGAGTACGGCCATTTCAGCTTTCGTTTCGTCGACCAGGTCCTGACGGCCGGCCTTTTCGAATTCAGCCAACGATTCCTTGCGCTGTTTCATTTCTTTGGCAATGACGGCGCCGACGCCAGCGTCATCGAGTTCGCATTTGCCGTCGATTTCCGTGTTGCGGATGGACGAACGGACCATGCGGATGACGGAGAGAGCCGTTTTACCGGCTTCTTTGGCTTTCATCGCCGTTTTCATGTCCTGAAGCAGTTCTTCTTTAAGAGACATGCTATCACCCTTCTTACATTCGATTATGCTCTGTACTTCCGTTTACGCGCTGCTTCGGATTTCTTCTTTCTGCGGACGCTCGGTTTTTCGTAGTGTTCACGTTTCCGTACTTCGGAGAGAACACCTGCTTTTTGGCAAGAACGTTTGAAGCGGCGAAGTGCGCTGTCCAACGATTCGTTTTTACCAACTCTGATTTCTGCCATTCTAATATCCCTCCCTCCAAGGTATGATAGGGAGTGCTTTTACTGCACACAATGAAATTATACTCAGATTGTGGGCATTTGTCAACATTTTCTGAGGTTCAGCGTATAAATTTACTGAATACATAATTGCCGTATCCTAAACCTTCCTCACTGAGGCAACAGCCATGTTCCGTGCGCACCAGGAGCCCCTCGCGGACGAGGCCGTCGATGACGGCGCCGAAGTCCTTTTCGATGGGCCTGCCGAAGCGGCGCGCGTAGTCGCCGTAGTCGAGACCTGCGCGGCGGCGCAGGGCCAGGAAGCAGTAGTCTTCGACGAGGCGCTTGGCGTCGATTTCAAGGCATTCAGCGACGACGCTTTCCTTTCCTGCCCTTTTCAGGTAGTTCGGGATGTTGGCCAGATTGGCCCAACGGCGATGCCCGTCAAAGGAATGGGCCGAGACGCCGAAGCCGATGTACGGCTCATAGGTCCAGTACTTGCTGTTGTGGCGCGACTCGAAAGGGCCCTTGGCGTAGCTCGAGATTTCATAGTGATGGTAGCCGTAGCGGTGCATCTTCTCGTGGACTTCGCGGAATTCCCTTTCCACCAGGTCCGCATCCGGCAGGTGCCAGCGTCCTTTCTCGAGGCCGGCTTTGAGCTGCGTCCCGTCTTCGACGATGAGGCTGTAAATGGAAGCGTGGACGACGGGCAGTTCGTCGAGGATCTGCAGGTCGCAGTCCACATCTTCCAGGCTCTGGCCGGGCAGGCCGTACATGAGGTCGATAGAGAGATTGCGGAAGCCCGCATCGTACGCGGCGAGAACCGCTTTCTTCCCCTCCCCTGCCGTATGGACACGGCCGAGGCCAGGCAGGAGGTCGTCGGAAAAGGACTGGATGCCGATACTGAGGCGGTTGATGCCAAGCTGCCGAAGAGAGGCAGCGTACGCTTGATCGAGGCTTTCCGGATTGGCTTCGAGCGTGATTTCCGCATCCTTTGTGAGGACGAAGGTCTTTCTGATACTGGCCATGATGCGTTCCAGTTCCGCCGCCGTCAGGAGAGACGGCGTGCCGCCGCCGAAATAGAGCGTGTCCGCTGTCTCTCCGGTATAGGGACTGGCCTCGATTTCCCGGCAGAGGGCCGTCACATAGCCTGCCTGATAGCGCTTTAGGCCGCCATAAGACGGAAAGTCGCAGTAAAGGCATTTCTGGCGGCAGAAGGGAATGTGTACGTAGAGGCCGATCATGTTTCGTCGACTTTGAGGACGGCCATAAAGGCTTCCTGCGGGATTTCGACGGTGCCGAACTGCTTCATGCGCTTCTTGCCTTCCTTCTGTTTTTCCAGGAGCTTGCGCTTACGGGAAATATCGCCGCCGTAGCATTTGGCCAGGACGTCTTTGCGCAGGGCAGCCACGTTTTCGCGGGCAATGATCTTGTTGCCGATGGCCGCCTGGATTGGAATCTGGAAGAGCTGGCGCGGGATGAGGCTGCGCAGCTTTTCGACGAGGGCGCGGCCGCGGCGGGCAGCGAAGTCCTTGTGGACGATGACGCTCAGGGCGTCGACGACGTCGCCGTTGATGAGGATGTCCATCTTGACCATGGGCGAGGTCTGGTAGCCGTTCAGTTCATAGTCGAGAGAGGCATAGCCGCGCGTCGCCGACTTGAGGACGTCGAAGTAGTCGTAGAGGATTTCGCAGAGGGGCAGGTTGTAGATGAGGGAGACGCGCGTGTCGTCGAGGTAGTCCATGGTCACGTACTGACCGCGGCGGTTCTGGGAGATTTCCATGACTGTGCCGACCATGTCCTTGGGGATGATGATCGTCGTCTTGACCAGCGGTTCTTCGATGTGGTCGATTTTCGTCATGTCCGGCATTTCCGACGGGTTCGAAACTTCGACCATCGTCCCGTCCGTGCAGTAGACGTGGTAGATGACGGACGGCGCCGTCGTGATCAGGGAAAGGTTGTATTCCCGTTCCAGCCGTTCGCGGACAACATCCATATGCAGGAGGCCCAAAAAGCCGCAGCGGAAGCCAAAACCCAGAGCCGACGACGTTTCCGGTTCAAAGAGCAGGGCCGCATCGTTGAGGTGCAGTTTTTCCAGGGCGTCGCGCAGGTTGTCGTAGTCGTTCGTTTCTACCGGATAGAGGCCGCAGTAGACCATGGGCACAGCCTTGCGGTAGCCCGGCAGCGGCTCTTTGGCCGGATTTTCAGCGAGCGTCACCGTGTCGCCGACGCGGCAGTCGCGGACGTTCTTCATGCTCGCTGCCAGATAACCGACGCTGCCGCATTCCAAAGAGGCGACGGGGTGCATCTGGGGCAGGAAGACGCCCGTTTCGATGACTTCGAATTCTTTGCCCGAGGCCATCATGCGGATGCGCTGGCCCGGCTTGACGCTGCCTTCCATGATGCGGATGTTGGCGATAGCCCCTTTATAAGCATCGAAATGGGAGTCGAAGATGAGGGCCCGCAAGGGCTTGTCGCCGTCGTCAGCCGGTGCCGGGATGCGCTGGACGATGGCTTCCAGTACCTTGTCGACACCGTAGCCCGTCTTGGCGCTGATCATGATGGCGTCCGACGTATCGAGGCCGATGATGTCTTCGATTTCCTTGCAGACCCGGTCGGGGTCGGCGCTGGGCAGGTCAATCTTATTGATGATCGGGATGATTTCCAGGTCGTGTTCCAGGGCCAGGTAGACGTTGGCCAGGGTCTGGGCTTCGACGCCCTGGGTAGCATCGACGATGAGCAGGGCCCCTTCGCAGGCGGCCAGGCTGCGCGAGACTTCGTAGTTGAAGTCGACGTGCCCCGGCGTGTCGATGAGGTTCAGCGTATACTGCTTGCCGTCTTTGGCATCATAAATGAGGCGGGCCGACTGGGCTTTGATGGTAATGCCCCGTTCCCGTTCGAGATCCATCGTATCGAGGAGCTGGTCTTCCATTTCCCGTTTGGGAACGGTGCCGGTCATTTCCAACATCCGGTCGGCCAGCGTCGATTTGCCATGGTCGATATGTGCAATGATTGAAAAGTTTCTGATATGATCTGTAGACACGTTCATTCTCCTCTTTTTTTCGAAATTATTGGATGACGCCGCCGCCGAGGACGCGTTCCCCCGTTTCGGCATCGTAAAGTACCAGGGCCTGACCGGCCGTGACGGCGCGCTGGGCATCGTCGAATTCTGCCCGCAGCGTGTCCCCTTCGGGATAGACCGTGCAGAGCGCTTCGCGGGCGGCGTAGCGGATCTTGCCGTAGGCCCGGAAGGGTGCGTGCGGCGCTTTTTCGACCCACGTCGTTTCGCCGGCTGTGACGCTCTTCGAGAAGAGGTCTGCTTCTGAACCGACGACGACCTTGTTGTGGGCTGCGTCGATGGCCGTCACGTAGTACGGGCCGCCGGGGCCGCCGAGATTGAGGCCGCGGCGCTGGCCGATAGTGTAGGCTGCGATGCCCTTATGGCGGCCGATGACTTTCCCTTCTTTATCGACGAAATCGCCGGGCTTGAAGATGCCCTTGCGTTCATGCTGGAGGAAGCCCTTGTAGTCGTTGTCCGGGATGAAGCAGATATCCTGGCTTTCGGGCTTATTGAAGACCGGCAGGCCCCATTCCTTGGCCAGTTCCCGCGTATGGACCTTTTCCAGGTCGGCCATGGGAAAGAGGATGTGCGGCAGAAGGTCCTGGGGCAGCTGATAGAGGACGTAGGACTGGTCCTTGCGGCGGTCCGTACCGCGCAGGAGCGAATAAAGGCCCGTTGCTTCGTCCTTTTCGATGCGGGCATAATGACCAGTCGCCAGGAAATCGGCGCCGAACTGTCGGGCTTTCTCCCAGAGCAGGCCGAATTTAATGTATTTATTGCAGGCAATGCAGGGATTCGGCGTCTTGCCGTGGACGTAGGCATCGACGAAATAGTCGATGACGTCGTGCCGGAAGAGATCGCGGAAATCCAGTGTATAATGGGGAATCCCCAGGACGGAGGCAACGGCTTTGGCGTCGTCTACCGAACTGAGGGAGCAGCAGGCGTGGACGTTGTCGATTGTGCAGGCCGGGTCTTCTTCCCAGAGGCGCAGGGTGATGCCGATGACATCATACCCTTGCTGCTTCAAGAGACCGGCTGTGACCGAACTGT
>ERZ779697.1287-NODE-1287-length-9659-cov-2.31914_pt1 | contig 9659 bp, 5 predicted proteins | sample MGYA00511881_ERZ779697 | MGnify/ENA primary metagenome ERZ779697 (study PRJEB29588, sample SAMEA2148105) | human gut metagenome | biome: human gut; feature: human-associated habitat; material: faeces | place: Denmark | collected 2008/2010 ... | reverse complement strand
GGCCGGCCGCGTCGGTGCGGCTATGACTGCTGAAATCGGGACCATGAAGGTCACGGAGCAGATCGACGCCCTGCGCTGCATGGCTGTCAATCCCATTGCCTATCTGGTCGTGCCGCGCTTCGTCGCCTGTGTCGTCATGGTGCCGCTCCTGGCCTTTTACGGCTATGTCATCGGCACGGCCGGCGGCTACGGCGTCGCTACCCTGGGCGCAGGCCTGACGCATTTTACCTACGTCAATTCCATCGAAGTCTTTACGGATGTGAGCGACGTCGTCTACGGCCTGATCAAGGCGATGTTCTTCGGCGGCATCATCGCCCTCGTTGCCTGCAATGAAGGGATGCACGCCAAGAGCGGCGCTGAAGGCGTTGGCCAGGCGACGACAAAATCTGTCGTCACGTCGATCATCTTCATCTTCATCTGCAATTATATCCTTTCTGTACTGTTATATTAAGGAGTATCATGATCCGACTTCGCAATGTGACCGTCGCTTACGGCGACCGGGTCATCCTAGACAACATCAATTTGGATATCCATCAGGGCGAGACCCTGGCCATCCTCGGCGCCAGCGGCTCCGGCAAGAGCACGATCCTGCGCCTGATCATCGGCCTCCAGAAGCCGACGCGTGGCCAGGTCTTCTTCCATGATACGGATATTACAACTTGTAATGAAGAGGAACTGACGGACGTACGCCGCCACATGGGCATGGTTTTCCAGTATTCAGCCCTCTTCGATTCTATGACGGTCGGAGAAAATGTCGCCTTTGGTCTGCGTCAGCATACGCAGGACGATGAGGCGACAATCCAGCGCATCGTCAAAGAAAAGCTGCACCTCGTCGGCCTCGACGGCATCGAGGAGATGATGCCCAATGACCTTTCAGGCGGCATGAAAAAGCGCGTCAGCCTGGCCAGGGCCATCGCCCTCAATCCGCAGGTCATCCTCTATGATGAACCGACGGCAGGCCTCGACCCGCTGCGCTGTATGGATATCAACCGCCTGGTCGTCAGCATGCAGAAAGAAATCCATGCGACATCGGTCATCGTCACGCACGATATGGACTCTGCCTTTTACGTTGCCGACCGCCTGGCCTATCTCCAGGACGGCCGTTTTCGGCTCATTGCCGATAAGAAGACCTTTGCCAATACCGATGATCAGGAAGTGCAGCGCTTTATCCACGGCGGGCGCCTTCCGGAAGAAAGAGGGGATAGCCTATGAAGTGGAGTGCAGAAGCAAAAGTCGGCCTCGTAACGATTGTCGGCGTCCTCTTATTTACCTTTGTCATCCTCAACCTGGCCCATGCGGAAATCTTCGGCAAGCCCGGCTTCGTCATCCATACGGAATTCAAAGATGCCAACGGCCTGCAGAAGGGCAATTCCGTCCGCTATGTCGGCGTCCATGTCGGCAAGGTCCAGAGTGTGACGCCGTCGAAGGACGGTGTCGATGTGGCCATGAAGCTGGAAAAGGGGACGGAAATCCCGCGGGACTCGAAAGTTACGGTCACGACGGACGGTCTGATGGGTGAAAAAATCGTCTCCATTACGCCGGGCAACGATAAGAACCATCTCCTGGCAGACGGTGACTACCTCGACGGCACGCAGAGCAAGACCATGGACGACATGATGGACAGCGCCGGCAAACTCATGGGCAGCGCCGACGACATGGTCAAGAATATCAATGCCATCATCGGCGACCAGAAGACACAGGAAGCCATGCGCGGTTCCATCCAGAACATCGATGCCATTACGGGCAAGACGAGTCAGATGATGGATGCCAACGCCGGCAATATCCAGCAGATCACGGCCAATATGGCGGCCATGACGGCGCAGATGAACGCGTCCATGCAGAACCTCGACGGCGATGGCGCCGCTTCGGCCAATGTGCGGGCGACGGCAGCCAACATGAAGCAGATTACGGACCGTTTCGAAACTATCGCCCAGTCGATGGAAAAGATGACGACGGATCCGCAGACCCAGGCCAATATTCAGACGACCCTGAATAATACGGCCCAGATTACGACGAAAGTGAACAAGATTCTCGGCGGCTCTTCGGACCTCAAGGTTCAGGGCGAAGCCGGTCTTCTTTACAATACAACGAAGAATGAGACGAGCGGCACTGTAAATTTTAGGGTGTACCGCGGCGATACGTTCGGCCTGGTCGGGGCAGAGAACATCGGCAACGGTACGAACCTCAATTTGCAGTACGGCCGCCGGGGCAGCCTCTTTGATACGCGGGCCGGCCTGATCAACGGCGACCTCGGCGCGGGCTTCGACTTCTTCCGGGACGGGCCCTTCCGCCTTTCCCTGGAAGGCTATAATCCCGACGACTGGCGCTTCCGCCTCAAGGCCCAGTACCGACTGGCGCCGGACCTTTACTTCTTCGGCCAGTTCACGCGGCCTATGAGCCGCAGTGACGGCGGCAATTACTACGGTATTAACTATGCTTTTTAGCAGACTTTATAGAAATAACGGGGGTACCCAAGATGAACAATAACTTGTATAAGAAACTGGTCATCGCCATGATGATTACGACCATAGGCACTGTCGCTGCTGCCTCTGCTGCGGATCAAACCGCTGTATACCGGCCTGTCGACCTGGCCCAGGCCGATGCCATCCAGTCCCGTGCCAAAGCGGAGCAGCAGGAAATCAAGCGCGAAAAAGCGCAGCAGAAGAAGGCCGCCAAGGCCGAAGCGAAAGCCAAAGAAGCCGTAACGCCGGTGGACATCACGCCGGAACTGCGTGAAGAACTGGCGCAGAAGATTATCGACGATTCGGACAAACTGGCCGATAAAGCTGCTAAAAAGCGGGCTAAGACGGGAGAAACCGACCCGGTCATCGTCGTCGGCCGCGTACCGACGAACAGCACAGTCGACCTCAACCTGCCGAAGACCGTCCAGATGGCCCTCGATTACAACCGGGACATCAAGAATACCCACTATGCCCTGAAGAAGGCAGAATATGCTATTGATGAAGCAAAAGCCGGCAAGGCACCGAGCGTGGACTACAGCTTCAGTACGCAGCGTTCCCGGGCAACCGATGCCAGCCTGGCTGCTTCACGGAGTCACAACGCCATTTCCAATGCTTTTGGCAATAACCTGTCCGTAACGATCCCTCTCTATACGGGTGGTAGAGTAGAAGGCAATATCGATGTCGCTAAATTAGGCAAGACCAATGCCCAGGAAGAAATCCTGCGCGTCGAACAGGAAACGAAATACAGCGCTATCGAAGGCTATTACGCTCTCTTGGCTTATCAGGAACTGCGCGACGTCTACCATGAAGCCGTCGACAACCTGCAGGGCCACTTAGATAACGTTACGGCCCAGTACAACGTCGGCACGAAGGCCAAAGTCGACGTCCTCTCGTCCGATGTCTCCCTGGCCAACGCCAAGACGACGGCCATTACTGCCGACAACAACGTTGCCATTGCTGAATCGAACTTGAACAATATCCTCGGCCTGCCTTTGGAAACGAAGCTGAACTTGGCCGACCATCAATTGCCTTTCGATACCTATAATATTTCCCTGCAGGAAGCGACGGACTATGCCATGAAGTACCGTCCGGAAGTTCTCCAGGCAGCGGTAGCTGTACAGGAAGCAGAACGGAGCATCGATATCGCCAATGCCGGCAACAAACCGACCGTTTCCGTTACGGGCGGCAATAACTGGGCGGACAACACCTTCCCGGGCATCGATGCCAATAAGCGCAGCTGGAATATCGGCGCCGGCGTGACCTACAACTTCTATGATGGCGGCGCAACGAAAGCTAAAGTCAATCAGGCCAAACAGGATTTGCTGACAGCCCGCGAAACAGAACAGAAAACGCGCGAAGCCGTCCAGCTGGAAGTCAAACAGGCCTACCTGAACATCCGCAGCGCGGCCCAGAAGGTTGAAGAAACGCAGACCGTCGTCGATCAGGCCCGTGAAAACTACCGCATCCAGAATATTCGTTACCAGGCCGGCGTCGGCATCAACCTGGACGTCCTCGATGCCCAGCTGAGCCTGAACGAAGCCCAGGTCAACCATATCCAGGCCCTCTACGACTACAACGTCGGCATTGCCAAACTGGAACAGGTCATGGGCGTCGACGTCGAATCGGGCGTCATCCATCCGTCCCTGACGGCGACGACCTATCGCGGTTAAACGGTTTTTTAAGAGATGCTCACGGATTTTTAACAATTCACGGCGAAAACCTGCCATTTAGTGTCTCCGTCTTGATTTTCCTCAACTCCATAGGTAGAATAAAGAGAGAATTAGCACGTGCGATTCTCTCTTTTTTTATAGGCGGAGTTTACATATGAAGAAAAAATGGATGGCTGCCTGCGGTGTCGGCGCCTTTTTCCTGGCCGCCGGCGTGGCGCTCTGGATGGAGACGCCGGCCCTGACGCAAATGGCAGGCAATGCGATAACGACAACTGCAAACAGTAAACTGAACGGGACTTTGTCTTTTTCTTCCCTCGATATTTCCCTCAAGGGTCAGCTCGTCCTGGCCAAGCCGGTCATTAAAGACACGCAGGGGCGGACGGTCATCGAAGGGGAAGACGTCCGCATTTACGTCAACCCCGCCAAGATTTTGCCGGCTCTCAGTCAGGGCGAAATCCTGCAGGCCATGGATACGGCGGACATCGACACGCCGGTCCTGCACATTTGGCAGAATGACGACGGAACGTGGAACGTAGCGAACATCTTCAAGAAGAATCAGACCAGCAGCGATGCGGGCTTCCGCGGCGCCATCAACGTCCACGACGGCACTATCCGGGCGCAGCTCCCAGATACGACGCTGGTCACGGGGAACGACGTCAACGGCAGCATTTCCTTTGATAAATATCCGGCCATGGCCATCGATGCCTCGATGGACGTGGACGGCCAGAAGGTCACGGCTCACGGGACCTATGCCTCGCAGCGCCAGTATGACTTCACGGTCAGTGCCGACGCCGTCAACGGGACCTATGCGTCGTCCTTCATTCCGGCCTCGGCGGACGTCGTCCTGCGCAGCGGCAGCGTGAAGAACGTCAAGCTCCATCTCTCGGACAGCCACAACGGTTTCTTTATGTCCGGCCAGGCTGATATCAGCGACGGCCACGTCGAAGCCAAGGGCTTCGATATCAGTGATTTAAAGGGCCATGTCGGCCTGACGACGAAAGATATCACCTTATCGTCTGTCGCAGGGAAAATCAACGGTCAGGACGTGCGCCTTGACGGGACTGTTGTCACTAACGGCGACACGCCTGTCTTCGACCTCGCCGTCAACGTACCGGGCGCCGATATCAGCGCCTTTGCAGACGTCCTGCCGGTTGCGGTGAGCGGCACGGCCGGCTTTAAAGGGCAGGTCTGGGGCACGGCGGCAGACGTCAGCGCCCGCGGCAAAGCATCCCTGAAAGACGTGACTTGCGACGGCTATACCGTCGATACGGCCGAAGCGGACCTTTCCTATGTCGATAAGCGGCTCAATATTGAATCCCTGACAGCCCGGGCCTTCGGCGCCGACCTGACGGCGTCCGGCGTCTACGATACGGACAGCGGTGCCTGGCAGGGAAAGGCCGATATTGCCAATCTGGATCTGACGGCTGTGCCCAATCTTCCTCTATCTGTCATGGGCACTGTTTCGGCGTCCCTGCAGGCAGCGGGCAACAGCAAAGACGGCTCCGTCACGGCGGCGGGCCAGGTGACGGCAGACGATTTGTCTTATGACGGCCTCACCGTCGACAAAGCCATGGGTAACATTGCCTACGACGGTCACGTCGTGACCCTGCGCAATGGTCAGGCCGACGTCGGCGGCGGTACGCTCGGCTTCAGCGGCTCCTACGACCTGGACAGCCAGACGCCGCACCTGTCCTTTACGGGTCACGGCCTGCCTCTCGACATGGCTTCGCCTTTCGTCTCCCTGCCCATGGCCGGGACGGTCGATATTTCCGGTCACCTTGACGGGCAGGTTTGGGATGCCGCTGTGAGCGCTGCTGACGGCCAGATCAAAGGCGTCCCCTTCGACCATATCGACGGCAGTGTCCATGGCCAGGGCAGCCGTATCGAAATCCCGGCTCTCTACTGGCGCCGCGGCGACGGCACACATACCCTGAGCGGCTGGGCCGACCTCGATGCCCGCACCCTCCAGGCGTCGCTGACGACGTCGCACGTACGCATCGAACAGCTCCTGCCGGCCATCGGCAAAGAAGACCTGCCGCTTACGGGTTGGGCCGACAATACGGTGACCGTCAGCGGCAGCCTCGACAATCCCTCGGCTTCCGGCTCTTTCCGCCTGACGAGCGGCTCTTACGCAGGCTATCTCTATAAAAATGTCAGCGCCGACTACCGTCTCGACAACGGTACGGTCTATCTTTCGAACGGCGATATTTCTTCCTATACGGCGTCTCTCGGCCTTTCGGGCTCCATCGGCGATACGCTGGACCTCAACCTGACAGGCCAGCACATCGACGCGGCCCGTCTCCTGCCGAAGAACAAGACGCCGCGCAGCGGCTACTTCAACGTCCAGGCCCATATCGGCGGCAGCCTCGACAGTCCGACGGCGTCGGGCTCGCTGACGGCGGCCAATCTGGTCATCAACCATATGGCCCTGAACAATATCCACGGCGACTTTGCCTATTACGATAATATGCTGCGCCTGACGGATCTTCACTTCGCCCAGCTCGACGGCACCTATGACGGCAATTTCCTCTACAATACGAAAACGTCTCTCCTGCGCGGCAAAGCGACCGTCGTCAACGGCGATATCGCGGCTCTCCTTAAGGTCGCGGCCCTGCCCGTCAAGGATATCGAAGGCAAATTGAACGGCCAGGTCGATATCAGCGGCAGCAGCGACAATCCGACAGTGGCCATGAAGGGGACCATCAGCAGCGGTTCCTTCGGCGGCCAGACGGTGGAACCGGCCGATATTGACGTTTCTATGGAAGACGGCGTCGTCAATGTCAACAAGCTCTCCCTTAATGTCGGCGGCAGCATCCTTGCTGCCCAGGGGACATACGCCCTGCACGGACCAGTCAAAATGTCCGTCGCAGCCAAGCAATTCCCGGCTAAAGCGCTGATGGATGTCCTGGGCAAGGATGATTTCGTCGTCGACGCGCCCATCGACTTTGCCGCCGACCTGAGCGGCACGGGTGACGACCTCCAGGCCGACGTCTCGGCCCAGCTGGGCAGCGGCACGGCCAATGGTATTTCCTTCAGCGGCGCCTATGCGATGTTCAATATCCACGACGGCCTGATTACGGTCCAGCAGGCCAGCGGCAGCCGTAATCCCTACAAAGTCAGCGCCCACGGTACGATTCCTTTCAGCGCCCTTTCCGGCAGCCGTACGAGTGAATCCATGGACCTGACACTGCAGCTCGACAACGCCGGTCTCGATATCCTGACCTTCCTGACGCCGTACGTCACGGAAGCGACAGGCCCCATCGAAGGTTCGGTCAAAGTCAGCGGTACTCTTGAGGCGCCGCGCCTTAACGGTGATATCGCCGTTAAGAACGGCTCAATCAGCTTTAAAGGGACGAAATACCCCTTGGCCAACATCAATGCCGATTTGTCCTTCAAAGGCAACTCCGCCGTCCTCAGCGGCAGCGGCACGATGGACAAAAAAGGGAAGAAGAAGCCCGGCAGCGTCAGCCTCGACGGCAAAGCGTCCTGGAGCGGCCGCAGCCTGGATGATTATTCCCTGTCCGCCGATTTTTCCGGCCTCTATCTGGACTGCCCTTATTACGACGGGCCCCTCACGGGCTACCTCAATGTCGTGCCCGATGCGGACCGGCCGAAGATCAGCGGCCTCATGCAGGTCGACAATGCGACGATCGACGTGCCCCTGGCCCTGTCCAGCAGCTCGTCCATGCCGGACCTGGCTCTCGACTTTACCCTGACCCTGGGTGACAAAGTACGCCTCTATAATGCGGCGCTCTATGACATGTGGGTCAATGGCTCCGTTACTTTCCGGGGCAGTCTCAATCATCCCCATCCGGCAGGCCGCTTCCAGGCGACGAAAGGGACCGTCCACTATCTGGACACGAATTTCCGCATGTCTAAGGCCATTGCCGACTTCTCGCGTTACGATTCTTTCCTGCCCTATATCGACGCCGAAGGCTTCAGCCGCGTCGGACAGTACAATGTCATGCTCACTCTGCGCGGCCAGGCCGACAACATGGACCTCATGCTGCGCTCCGACCCGCCCCTGACGAAACAGCAGATCGTCTCCCTCATTACCCTGCGCAACGGCGGCGGCCGGCCGGAAAGCTCCCTCGATGAAGACGATGTGGATAAGCTTCTCAGATCGGGCATCCGCATGACCCTGAACAGCCTGGGCATCACACAGAGCCTGGAAAAGGCCCTTTCCCTGGACATGCTCACGGTTACCAGCGGTTCCCTTGACCTCAACGACCGCAACGCCGATGTCAGCCGCAACTACTACAACATCGAAATGGGGAAATACCTCTTCAACGACTTCATGGTTACAGCGGCCTTCGGCATCAACCACGGCGACAACCGCTTCGGCTTCCAGTACGACTTGGGCAGCAAGTTCAGCGTCAACGCCTGGACCTCCGACGACGACAACTTCTTAGGCGGCGTTTATAAATACTCATTCTAAATGGGAGGTGAAAACTATGCTGGAAGATTATTTAGCCGAACTGCAGAAAATTAAATTACTGGCTCCGGAAGAAGAGCAGGCCCTTTGGCAGGCCTATAAAGACAGGGGCGACCTTGAAGCCCGCAGCCGTCTGATCGAGCAGTACCAGCCTCTGGTTTTCCGCGAAGTACGGCGCTGGCAGGTACGCGCTGACATCGTCTCTGACACCCTGCAGGAAGGGACCCTGGGTCTCATCGAAGCCGTCGAGCGCTATGATTACCGCCGCGGCGTGGCTTTTCCCTTATTTGCCGTGCACCGCATCCGCGGCGCCGTCCTCGATTATCTGAAGCGCGAAGGAGCGGTCCGTGCCCTTTCCCTGGACGAACCGGACGAACGGGGTGTGACCTTGCAGGAAACGCTCTGCGATGAACAGCCGGACCCGGCCGAGGTGACACACCGCCAGCTCCTCTTAGATAAAGTCAGCCATGTCCTGCAGCGCCTGCCGGACAAAGAACAGGCCGTCGTCGAAGGCGTCTATTTGAACGATGTGGCCCAAAAGCATTTGGCCCAGCGTCTGGACATCAGCCTGCCTTACGTCTACCGCCTGCAGAAAAGGGGCATCCGCCGCGTGCGGGGCATGCTCAGCCGCTTCATCCACGAGAGCAGGAAGTGATTTATTTTTTACATTTTCTTAAATTTGACCTCTTTTTAGGTGAAAAGAATCGGAAAATGCTGTAAAATATAGATTATGGCATATTTTTGCTTTCTTTTGCCGGGAGAAACTCGTGCAGCCTTTAACGATACTATAAAAGTATGTATCTCAGCAGAAAGGAGAAGGCTGTATGAAACATTCCCAAAACGATACGGTCCACCGCGTGCGGGCGGTCCGTTCGTGGCTGGAAAAAGCCGAGGCCTCTTTCGATGAAGAAGCCGATATCAAGGGCGAACTGAATCTGATGCTGGCCGAAGCGGAAATGAAGAACCTGCGCCGCCATCACCCGCGCAGTAAAGGGCTGATGCGCGCGGCCGCCTGCGTGACGGCATTCTGTCTGGCTGCCGGCGGCTGGTATCTTTTCCATCGTCCGGCTGCAGATACGCTGCCGCCGCCGG
>ERZ779697.1283-NODE-1283-length-9685-cov-5.90633_pt1 | contig 9685 bp, 4 predicted proteins | sample MGYA00511881_ERZ779697 | MGnify/ENA primary metagenome ERZ779697 (study PRJEB29588, sample SAMEA2148105) | human gut metagenome | biome: human gut; feature: human-associated habitat; material: faeces | place: Denmark | collected 2008/2010 ... | reverse complement strand
GAGTCAATGGATATACCATTAGTGTTAGCAGGATAAACACAACTATTCATATGTATCTGACCGCAAGGTCGGGAACACAGCCCGCAGGGTGAAGTTCCCGGCGGGCTTTCATTATAAGAAAGCGAGGTTAGAGACATGGGTTTATTTACAGACGGATTTAAGTTATTAAAGAAGGCGAGTGAGCCTTTGTATAAGACACCTAAATCCATTCAGGAAACCATAGAGATTATGGCGGTGGCTGAAAACGGCATTTTTGAAGTAAGCAAAAATAAGTATTCCAAATGCTACCGCTTTCAGGACATCAATTACACGACAGCAACCGAGGATGAGCAGATCGGTATTTTCGAGAGATACTGTAAGTTCTTAAATTCGCTGGACTGTAATTATAAGATTACGATCAACAATAAGAACAAAAACATGGATGAACTCCGTGATAAGGTTCTGATTGCTGAGAAAAACGATGGCTTCAATAATTATAGAAGTATCTACAATGACATCATTGAGGAGAAGATTATTGAGGGCAGACAGGGGATTGAGCAGGAGAGATACCTGACAATCACGATTGAGAGAAAGAACTTCGAGGAGGCAAAGGCACAGTTTGCAACCCTTGAGGCAACGATACACAAGGCTTTCATTGAGCTTGGTGCGGAGATTGTACCACTTAATGGCAATGAGAGACTGAAAGTGCTCTATGACTATTATCATCTTGGAGATGAGGGCAGCTTTGATTTTGATATCAAAAAGGCAAAGAAGGTCGGGGCAGACTTTAGAAATGATCTGTGCAATGGGATGGTGAAATATTTCCCGGACCATTTTGAGGATGAGAGTAAATTCTGCAAGGCACTTTTCATCAAAAAGTATCCGAGCAGTTTGTCAGACAGATTCATCAATGAGATTACTTCCCTTCCGGTTCATTCCATCACGAGCATTGATGTGGTGCCAGTTCCCAAGGATCTGACAACAAAGGTGCTTCAGAAGAAATACCTTGGTATTGAGTCGGATATCATTAAGCAGCAGAGAGTCCGTAATAAGAATAACGATTTTTCTACGGAAATCTCATATGCCAAAAGAACGGAGAAAAAGGAGATTGAGGAAATCATGGATGATGTCCGTGAGAATGACCAGTGCCTTTTCTTTGTGGGAGTAACCATTATTCTTATGGCAGAAAGCAAGAAGGAGCTTGAGAGTGTATGTGAGACAGTAGAGACTATCGGAAAGCGTAACAGCTGCACGATTGACACACACTACTTAAAGCAGAGGGAGGCACTCAACACAGCACTTCCGATTGGTGTAAGACAGGTGGAGACAATGCGTACACTTCTTACACAGTCACTTGCAGTGCTTATGCCATTCAATGTGCAGGAGCTTAATGACAGCACGGGCAATTACTATGGTATCAACCAGATCAGCAAGAATGTGAATATCGGCAACAGAAAGAAGCTCATCAACGGAAATGGATTCGTATTCGGAGTGCCTGGTTCCGGTAAATCGTTCTTCTGTAAGATGGAAATGGGCAGCGTATTCTTGTCGGGTGATGATGAGATAATCGTTATAGATCCAATGAATGAGTACTTTGATATTGCAGAAACCTATGGCGGAACTGTAGTAAATATGTCTACTTATACTGATAACTATGTAAATCCGCTGGAGATGGATGTATGGAGCCTTGATCCAAATGATTCCAAGGGAATGGTAAGAGAAAAGGGCGAGTTCATGCTTGGTCTTTGTGAACAGTGCATCGGTGACAGTTTAAATTCAAGACAGAAGTCAATCATTGACCGCTGTGTGAGAAAACTGTATATCGACATTGCAAGGAGTAAAGAGAAGTATATCCCGGTGATGAGTGATTTTTACGATATCCTTATGGCACAGCCGGAGGACGAGGCAAAGGACATTGCATTATCATTGGAACTTTTTGTCAATGGTTCACTTAATATCTTCAACCACCAGACAAATGTGGATGTGGATAACAGATTTACAGTCTATGGCATCAGGGACTTAGGTACAGAACTTAGTCCTATCACAATGCTTGTCATGATGGAGTCCATTCAGAACAGGATTGTTGAGAATGGTAAGAGAGGCAAGGCAACATGGCTTTATATTGATGAGTTCCATGTCCTGCTTAATTCCGAGTATTCTGCAAAATATCTGCAGCAGCTTTGGAAGAAAGTAAGAAAGCAGGGAGGTCTTTGTACCGGTATCACGCAGAATGTCGTTGATCTGTTGCAGAATTACACAGCAACCACAATGCTTGCAAACTCAGAGTTTGTGGCACTTTTAAAGCAGGCGAATACAGACAGTTCCAAGATGGCAGAGGTTATCGGAGTATCAGAGGCACAGCTTAGATTTGTAACCAATACCGCATCGGGAATGGGACTTATCAAGTGTGGCTCGGTGGTGATTCCGTTTGATAATCAGATTAGCAAGGATACAGACCTCTACAGACTGTACAACACCAATATTCACGAGAAGATTGCAGAACAGAAGAAGCGTGAAATGCAGAATAATGTCGAATAATGTTGATAGAGGTCGCAATTTGCGACCTCAAAGTATAGCCATCCGGGAAGCTGGGTGGCTGTTTTGCATTTTGAGGGAAAGAAGGTGAGAACATTGAAGATAAAGAAAGTGGATGACAAACCCATGGTCATTCACACCAAGGAGAAAGCCAAGATTCATGCCCACGAACCAAAGGGAGCCAAGATTAAAGGCAGCAACATCTATACAGTAGAGAAAGGTCCTAAGACTATCGGTGCAAAGGTATCTGATGATAAAAAGAAGTCCTATCGCAAGAGTACCATTCATCAGTCGGAGCCGAAGAATAAGGGATTATCAAGATTCAAGAGAAACCTTAAAGAATCCAACACTTCCATCAAGACCAAGAACACGAATCTTCACATTGCAGGAAGAACTGGAGCACTTGCAGCCGGGGCAGTAACAGAGCAGGTAGAAGGTGGGCATGAGGTATCGCAGGCAGCATATCTTGCATATGAAGCAAGCCGCCCTGTTACTGGAACTGCTTCTAAGGGTGCTGCACTTTTCAGGAAAAAGGCGGTAGCCGAGGCAAGAAAGCGTATCAAGAAGGTAGAGGCAGGAAAGAAGCTGGCAAAAAAAACAGCAAAGAAAGCTGCCAAAAATACAGCCAAGGCAGTAGCTAAAGAGACGGCAAAAGAAACAGCCAAGACTACTGCCAAGGTTGCAACAAAAACTGCTACAAAGGCAGCTGCTACGGCGGCAGGGACAGCGGTTGCACCGGGAGTTGGTACTGCAATCGGCATGGCAGCCGGATATGCTGCAGGTGTGTCCATAGAGGTCAAGGATGAAAAGATGACCAACCGGAGCAGGAAGATAAAATTCTTTCTGGATAAGATGAAAGCACAGGAGAATCAGACAGACAGCGTGGCAAAGCTGGTAAAGGATCTGATTGTGCGAAAAGCGATTACCTGGGTAAAGGCAGCGGCACCGATTGTCGGACTGGTGCTGTTGTTACTTGTTCTTGTAGTTGCCACGATTGCTATTCCGGTTATTGCGGCGATAGCAATCCTTTACAATTCTCCATTTGCTTTATTCCTGCCACCACTTGAATCAGGAGATACCGTGCAGACAGTAACGAGTGCTTATGTGCAGGAGTTTAACCGGGATGTGAACACGAAAGTGAATGAGCATACCGGATATGACCTTGGAGAGCTTGTCTATGTGGACTATGAAGGTATGGAAGAAAAACCGAGCAATTACTATGACATCATGGCAGTCTATATGGTCAAGCATGGTGTCGGAGATACTGCAACAGTCATGAATGATACTTCAAAAGGCTGGCTGCAGGCAGTTGTAAATGATATGTGTTCATACACCACAAGCACCGGAACAAAGGATGTGGAAGAAACAGATGCAGACGGCAATGTGACTACTGTCACGAAGTCTGTTCTGTATGTGAATGTAACGCTGAAATCGTACAGGGATATGATTTCAGTCTATGGGTTTAACTCTGATCATGTGGAAATGCTTGAGCAGATCATGAGTCCGGAGTTTATGGGACAGCTTGGATATGCCGGAAGCGGAAGTGGCGGCGGAGGCGGAAGTCCGGGAGTAAGCTCCATGACTGAGGATGAAATCAATGCCATCCTTAGTGGAATTACAGACAGCAGGCAGAAAACAGTCTGCTCCTATGCACTTCACAGAGTTGGCTTTCCTTATAGTCAAGATTTAAGAGATAGCGGTAACTATTATGACTGCAGCTCCTTAGCCTATTATTCATGGAAAGATGCAGGTGTGGATATTAGTTACGGCGGTGCAACCACAGCGGCAGCGGAGGCACAGGGACTGGATGAAGCCGGAAAGACTGTCTCCTTTGATGAGTTACAGCCGGGAGACCTTATCTTCTACAGTTTTACAAGCAACGGAAGATATAAGAACATCAGCCATGTGGCAGTATACGTCGGAAATGGCAAGGTGGTAGAGGCGCTTAATGAAAGTCTTGGTGTTGTTTACCGGGATGTGGCAAGCACAGGAAAGATTGTTGTGATAGGAAGACCATAACAGGAAATTTGCAGAGAGGGCATAGTCTCTCTCTGAGACTGGAGGTAAGAATGGATTTAAAAGATATGATACTGGTAACAGAAAACGACAGGGGAACAGAGACAAATATGCTGATGACTCTGGATGATTATAAGAGTTTTATAGCAGTTGATGACATGTCAGAGCTTGCAGACAATTTGTTGCAGCTTGGAAGAACACTTGGTGAAGCAGATAACTTCGCAGAGTATTACAGGGCAGCAAATGTAACTGTATCTGCGAGATTCTGTCTGGATGATATTCAGCTGGGGCACTTTCTTCAGGGACTTTATAACGATTCCAAAGAATTTCGGTTTGATAAAGAAACCAGTTCTTCTGAATGTGTTGCAAAGCTTAAGGAGATTGGAATGACCGATAAGGGCTGGGTAGATGATTTTAACCTGCATTATGAAAGTGTGGACAGATCATTTGAAAGGGGACAGACATTCCATAACTTCAATGACCATGATTACATGGTGCTTGAAGCATTATCACCAAGAAATCTTGTGGTGATGGATATGAAGTCAGGTTCCCTTACAATCGCCCTTGGTGCGACAGAGTATAAGCGTTATCCGAAGGATGAGAAGCCTACAAAGGACAATACCACAATCGGGGTATCGTGGGAGCATGGCATTTATCTCGGTTCCACACTCTCAACCACGAATTTCAAGGCATACAAGAGAGAGTATGGCACACCGGAAAAGATAGAGGATATCTATGATTACAGGGCAAAGCTCAAGCAGAAGTTCTATTTTTATCAGGATATGTCAAAGGATGATGATGTGCCAAAGAAACTGCAGAATGATTTCCTTCACCAGATGTATGAGGATTTTGGAACGATTGAAGAGGACTGTTTTTACGACAGGCTGGAAGATGGAAAGTACGATGAGGGCTTTAAGGAAAGACAGGTAAAGGAAGAAAAGAGCCGGTGATGAGATTTTTACAGGAGGCGATATCATATGGAACAGGAATTTGATGTTGAGATAAAAGAAGTGCTTTCACGAGTACAGAAAGTAAAGGCAGAGTCGCTTGACGATGCCATCAATAAGGCAATGGATATGTATTATGCAGAGCAGATAGTCCTTGGAGCAGAGGACATGAAGGGAGTTGATTTTGCGCCTATCAGCGAAGGTCAGCTCCCTTCTTCATTAAAAGAAAACGGAGGAAAAGCAAGATGAAAAGTGATTCAACAACAGTAATTAAGAACATGGAGTTTTTAGTAAAGGAACTTCATAAGGAGTGGGACAGATCGGGTGCTTCTAAGGCATCCGTTATTATTTCCCTTGAGGAAGTAGATGGTATTAATGATAAGTTAAAAGAGATTATCTATCAGACGCAGAAGTCAGTCGATGAGGATGAGCTGACCTTTAAACAGAGCATTGCAAAGTCCAAGGAGTGCTATGTGCTTCTTCGTGTGGTGCGTAAGATTGCAAAGAAAAAGGATAAATGCGAAAAACAGGCAATCGACAATGAATTTGCAATCGAGCTGGATAAGGATGAGTTAAAGCTATTTAAAGGATTGTTTGCAGAGATGTTTAAGTAGAGGAGGACAAAGGTATGGGCGTTGATATGAAGGTCAAAGCGATATACGATTCTGAAATTGGTAACATCACCAGATCAGAAAAGAACTGGAAGGATGTGTTAAAGGTCGCAGGTCAGTTATACCGCTATGAATTTGACAATATCGTTATGGTAACAGCTCAGAGACCTCCGGAAAAAAGCACACTCATGGCAGATTATGATACCTGGAAAAAGGTGGGAAGATATGTAAAGCGTGGTGCGAAAGGCTGCGCTATCTTCCCATCGAGGGCACTGAATCCACGCATGAGGTATATCTTTGATATCAGTGATACCGGAGGGAAGAATGTCAAACTGACATGGGACCTTGAGGGAGAAAATCTTAAGGATTATCTGGATTTTCTTGTGTCAGAAGGTCAGATTGAGCAGTACGATAACAGCGACAGGGAGTCTCTAAAAAATATATTAAAACAGTTTACAGGAACAGATGTTTGGTTTATAATAAAAGAAGAGTTCGGAAACCGAATGACCGAGCTTATGCAGCTATCAGGTAGTGTGATAAAGGAAGAAAGTAAGAAACGCAATGGCTTACAGCAGGTAATGGACATGGAGCAGCTTGTATATGCAAGTGTCATGTATGCTGTAGGGACGAGATGCGGATTTGACTTATCTGTGCAAGAACAGGATTTTAGTCAGATCGTAAATATCAAAGACGAAGAGATCATTTACCGTCTTGGTTCCATTGTATGCGATGTCTCCTGTAGTGTTCTTAGAGAATTTAGTCGTAACTTAAAGGCAATCGAGAGCGAAAGGAGAATTGGATATGTTAGAAGAAATGACTTACAAGGAAGTGGACGGACTGCTTTATCCGCAGATAGAGATGCCGGACGAGACGGAGGATCTCACGAAGCTGGGCAAATACGGAAGGATGGCGATGAACTATCTAAAGGAGAACGAGCCGGCAAGATACAAGACGCTGATGAGATTCGGGAAGATGTACGAGAAGATGTCAGCGGTAGAGGAGGAAGCGAATCAGCTGTACGACCAGCTGGAGATGCAGTATCTGGCGAAGCACAAGCCACAGAATCCGTCATCGACAATGGAGATGTGGAAGATAAGAGAGCAGGCGAAGATGCAGGCAGAGGAAGTGGTACTGAATCAGATAGTGATGCGATTCCACTAGAATCAGATGATACAGAACTGAATAGGGAACTTGATGAAATCAATTCATTGGGTGTTAGTAAGGAAGCCGAATATACACAGGCTTCCTTTTTTTTCGACCAGAACGGGCAGGCAAGCATTGGCACCATTCATACTGAGGACGAAAACAATAATCAGTTTATGCGTCAGTTCGAGCAGGACAGAAAAGCTGCATTAGCAGGTAAATACAATTACCTGAATCCAAAGAAGTCAGCCACAGTACCAGGTGAGTATATCAAACAGGTGCTTATGAGAGGTACAGGTTTTATCGGTGGCAAGGGCAGGGTATGCAAGATTTTTGAAACAGAGATTGATGCAGGAACCAGAGCAAAGCGTATCAAAGCAGAATATGGTCAGGGAGGTGCAGGCTGGCCGGTTGACGGACTGGGACTGCACGGATATGACACATTTCATGGGAATGGATTGCGTTTTCAGTGGCGAGATGAGGATGGAGAGGTTGAAGGATATGTTTCGTGGAAAGATATCGAAAAAGAGCTTGGTGTCCTTATTCTTACAGGGGAATACCAGCCTGAGACACCTCGTATTGATGAGCTTGCGATGGACGGACTCCGTGAGGATGATAAGGTCATTGATGCCGAATACAAGGAAGTGGAACCGGAGGAGGCAGAATCAGAGATTGATGATTATGCAATACCGGATGAGCCGGAGAGCTATGCTTCTAACAGAGATTATGTAAGTGCAAAAGGCATGTCACCACAGGAAGCTACCGATGAAGACCGCATGGTAACACAGGCAGAATATGGTGCAGAGATAGAAGCTGAAACAACTGAAAAAGATCCATCAGAGCTTCAGTATATTACACCGATTGATTATGCCAAGCGTATTGCAGAGCTTGATGAAGACCTGCGTGATGCGGCGGAGATTCTTGTAACAGATTGCAGCTGCTACACTCCATTTAGGGCATTCCTTATGGATGTGGTGCAGTCTGATTTTGCATTTATGCCAAATAAACTTGACCTTATCAGGGATATTGCATTAGGGACAGATAATGCAGAAAGAAAGGCATATTCCAACAATAAGTATGGTCTTGTGGAGTACTCAATCAGAAGCGGATATGTGAAGATCAGCTATAAGAACAGGAATGGTGTGCGTAAGGAAGGTGCACTCGACTGGCGTGAGTTATACGAGATTTTATCCTATATGGTAAAACAGCCATTTTACTGTGGAGAAGACCAGAAAAGGTATTATCAGGAGACAAAGCAGAAGGCTGACAGGGATAAGATGAATCCGGTCTATAAGAGATTCTTTGATATCGAGGATAGTGTAAAAGCTAATCGTCTTGAAACCAGGGAAAGAGCAACAGCGAATGGCTGGGAAACCAAGATTGATGAGAATGGACATGTGATTTCAGATGATGCGGTACAGAAAAAATACAACTTCCACTATAATCTCTGGGAAATGGAAAAAGGTGGAGCCAAGACCAGATACCAGTGGAATATGGATGCAATCCGCACTTTAAAGCAGATTGAATCAGAAAACAGGCTTGCCACACCGGAGGAACAGAAAGTTTTGTCGAAGTTTGTTGGCTGGGGCGGACTGTCACAGGCATTTGACGAGGAAAACGCAGGCTGGAGCAAAGAATATGCAGAGCTGAAAGACCTTTTATCTGATGAGGAATACAGTGCTGCAAGGGCAACAGTAAATAACGCCTTTTATACTTCACCGGAGATTGCCATGTGCATAAATTCGGCACTTGTCCAGTTTGGTTTCAGAGGCGGCAATGTATTAGAGCCATCTATGGGTATCGGTAACTTCTTTGGAAGTATGCCGGCACCAATGCAGAGAAGCAAGCTGTATGGGGTGGAGCTTGACAGCATTTCAGGAAGAATTGCAAAGCAGCTTTATCAGAATGCCAATATCAGTATCACAGGATTTGAGAATACCACATATCCGGATAACTTCTTTGATGTGGTTGTCGGGAATGTGCCATTTGGAGATTACAAGGTATTTGATCCGAAGTACAACAAGTATAACTTCCGTATTCATGATTATTTTCTGGCAAAAGCACTTGATCAGGTAAGACCGGGTGGCATGGTTGCTGTAATTACCACAAAGGGAACACTTGATAAGGCAAATCCTACTATCCGAAAGTATCTGGCTGAAAGAGCAGAGCTTGTGGGAGCAATAAGGCTTCCGAATACTGCATTTAAAGACAATGCAGGAACCGAAGTGACAGCAGATATCCTGTTTTTGCAGAAGAGGGAGAGAAAGATTGATATTGAGCCTGACTGGGTACACCTTGGTGTGACTGAGAATGGCATTGCTGTCAACTCTTATTTTGCGGAACATCCGGAAATGATGCTTGGGGCTATGGAGTATGACACAAGGATTTACGGACAGGACAGCAGATATACAGTCTGTGTGAATGATGATGAGAACTTCAATATGTATGAAGCAT
>ERZ779697.1277-NODE-1277-length-9729-cov-2.78055_pt1 | contig 9729 bp, 6 predicted proteins | sample MGYA00511881_ERZ779697 | MGnify/ENA primary metagenome ERZ779697 (study PRJEB29588, sample SAMEA2148105) | human gut metagenome | biome: human gut; feature: human-associated habitat; material: faeces | place: Denmark | collected 2008/2010 ... | reverse complement strand
GCTTCATTCACCCTTGCCGCCGCCAGTTCCTCCTGAACTTTAGTCAGACGGACAGAATCAGAATCTACAGCCGAAACCGCTACCGACGCAGACAGACTATCTCCCGCGAAAATATCAAGGACCTTTTCTACAACCTGAGCCGAAACACCGGACACAGACAGAAAAAGCAGACAAAAAAAGTAAAAACGGAATGTTTTCATGTGCCAATATATTCATTATTTTTCAAGCGGCAAACATACAAAATGTTTCTGACATTTCCATAACGTTTCCCTGTCGTCTATATTTCTACCAAATTTTACGGTTCTTTCTGCAAGATAAGCCGTGAGTTTGCGATGAGCGTTGAACAGCCTTCTGGATACAGGTAAGGGATATGTACAGAAATTTGATTTACAATATCGATGTGTCACACTTCGTTTTTATAGAAAGTGTTCAGGTCAGAAAGGAGATAATTTAAACACTATTAAATCTGAAGACATTGCTTTTGTATTTACTTTTCGCTATCTTTGTATAAGATGCCAATCAAGATTGATATTCAGTTTATTACCTTTAAGAATAACCTTTCAAAACAACATACTATGGAAGCAAAGAAAAGATATCCGTCACGGTTACAAGCCCGGTTTTTATGGCTACTTGTTACTTTGTTGGCGACAACGTTTGTGCATGCTCAAAATTCAAACGATTCCATTGTAGTAGATACATTGGCTTCGGGTGAACATGTTTACGATTGGAGGAAAGTGGACCAAAAACCAGAGTTTCCTGGAGGAGAAGAAGCTTTATTAACGGATTATCTATGTGCATATTACTATGACCCTCGAGTCTATATTTGTGAACAAGGTCTGAAAAGAAATCGTGTAATCATCAGTTTGGTAATTGACAAAGAAGGGAATGTAAAGAAACCAAAGATAATCCGCGATCTTGATCCTTGGTTTGATTTGACCGCTCTCAGTTTGGTCAACTTTCTACCTCGTTGGAAACCGGGTTTGCTAAACGGTAAAGCAGTAGTGACAAAATATGTTGTACTTGTAAGATTTAGAGAAATTTACCCCAAGGCCAATGACATTGCTTCTGTAATGGAGTCTATGCTCGATTTGTGCAATACGTCATCGTGGGACAATGTATGGATAGAAATCGAAGGCAAAAAGTCAGATTCTCACTTTTTAAAGACTATAGACCCCAATAACCTAGAATATTTTCTTGTTTTGAAAAACACTGCTTCTGTTACTCATTTTACTTCAGACCCAAAGTATAAGGCAGTCTTATTAATAACTCTGAAGAAAAGCAAATAGCTTAATTTCCACATAACAATAAATACAACAAGCAACAAAAAACACCCCTGAAAGTCGGATGCTGAAGACTTTTAGGGGTGTTTTTTATGAAATACTTATACGGTCATCCCTTTACAACCGATTTTTGTAAATGCTTGCCATCAGCTTCTGGCCAACATATTACGGTATACGTTGTCGCCCTCCGTATAATAATCGATGATGAAAAGCTGTCCCAACAATAACCACCGATTACAATCATGCCACAATTACACTCTCTTCGCAGCACAAACGAACGCTCACAAGCTTGCATATATTAAAAAATTTTACGAATATTGCATATAAGTTTGCCGATAACCTAATCTATAAGTCTAAACTTAAAAAATCCATTAACCTAAGTATCTATACAGCTACTTATACAATATTAAGATTCAATGAAAAACCTTCTGTTCATATCCTTAAGTTGCCTGACCTTCACAGCCTACGGTCAGACCAGAGAATTTGCCAACACCATCAAAGTAGAAGATTCCGATTCGAAGGAAGTTATCCTGGAAAAAGCAGCACATGTCGTCCCAACAGCCAACCAGTTGCGTTCGCTGGAAAACGAATTTATTGCTTTTGTACATTTAGGTCCAAATACATTTACCCGTATGGAATGGGGAACCGGCAAGGAAGATCCCAAAGTTTTTGACCTGAAACAACTGGACACAGACCAATGGTGTGAAGCCATGAAAGCAGCCGGAATGAAAATGGTGATACTGACAGTGAAGCATCACGATGGTTTTGTTCTGTGGCAGAGCCGCTATACCAAACACGGCATCATGTCTACCGACTTCCAGAACGGGAAAGGAGATATCCTGAAATCGCTGTCGGCTTCCTGTAAGAAATACGGACTCAAACTAGGCGTATATCTATCACCGGCAGATTTGTACCAGATTGAAAGTCCGGATGGTTTGTACGGCAACTTAAGCAAATATACGATGCGTACTATTCCACGTCCTGTAAAGGGACGTCCCTTCAAGAACAAGACCAGTTTCCAGTTCATGCTGGACGATTACAATGAATATTTCATGAACCAGTTGTTCGAAATCCTTACGGAATACGGAGACATACACGAAGTATGGTTCGACGGAGCTCATCCCAAACGCAAAGGAGGACAGCGTTACAACTATACCGCCTGGAAACAGCTGATCAAAGCCGTAGCTCCCAATGCTTCCATATTCGGACGGGAAGATATCCGCTGGTGTGGCAATGAAGGTGGTAAAACCCGAGATACTGAATGGAATGTAATTACCTATTCGGAAAACCCTGATACGACTTCTTACTTCCCCGATCTGACCGATAAAGATTTGGGTAGTCGTGAAGTTTTATATAAAGGCGATTACCTGCATTATCAGCAGGCAGAAACCAATACCTCTATCCGCGAAGGATGGTTCTATCGTGATGATACCCAGCAGAAAGTAAGAAGTGCAGACGACGTGTTCGATATCTACGAACGTGCCGTAGGCGGTAACTCGACTTTCCTTCTGAATATACCTCCTAACCGGGACGGACGTTTCTCTGACAGGGACGTGGCAACGCTGAAGGAAGTGGGCCAGCGTATCCGTGAAACGTATGGTGCAGACTTATTGAAAGGCGCAAGTGGTCCGGCAGAGGTCCTGGATGAAGATAAAAATACCTTCACGACAGTTGCCTGCGGAGCAAAAATAACCCTTACGACTCCCTCTCCTATTACATTCAATCGTCTTGTACTTCAGGAAGCCATTGCCCTCAGAGGAGAACGTGTAGAAGAACATATAGTGGAAGCATGGATAGACCGTAAATGGAAAGAGGTAGCACGCGGCACCAACATCGGTTATAAACGTATCCTCCGTTTCCCGGATGTAACGACCAACAAGATTCGGGTTCGTTTCACACAGACACGTCTGGATGCAGCCATCAGCAAAATATCTGCACACTATTACCATTCACGTCCACCACAACTGTCAGCACATCGTGATGTAAACGGCATGGTCACCATTGAACCCCTGCGACAGGAATTCAACTGGAACCGCAACAGTGAGAACAGTGCAGACAATCTGAATGCAGGTTACACCATTTATTATACATTGGACGGCACAGAACCGACTACTTCATCGAAGGTTTATACAGGACCGTTCTTTGCAGACAACCAAGAGGTATCTGCCGTTTCTGTACTGAATAATCAGACGGGAGCCGTATGTAAGGAACAATTCGGATATGTTAAAAAGGACTGGAAAGTAGTACATGTAGGCAGTGAGGACGGCGAGCATCAGGCAGCACTTGCCATCGATGAAGATCCGGCTACTTACTGGCAGACAGCTCCGGCAGCAACCGACCAAAGTCTGACTATCGATATGGGCAATGTGAAGTCCATCAAAGGATTTGCCTATACTCCTCAGAAAGCTAATCAGGAAGGTATGTTTGAGCGTGGTACGATATGGGTAAGTGCGGACAACCAGAAATGGAAAAAAGCGGATGATTTCGTATTTGGCAACCTGATCAATGACCCTGTAAAACGTTACCATTACTTCAAATCGGAAGTAAAAGGCCGCTATGTAAAGATTGAAATGGTCGAATCTGCCAACCAGTCGAAGTATGCTTCGATTGCCGAACTCGATATTTTGTAAACCGAAAGTGATAGCATAGAGGTAATTAATCTCCCCCAAAGAGCCCTGCCATTCCTTCCCATAAATAAGAGAAATAGCAGGGCTCTTTGTTTTCTTCATCTGCCGAAACAGATTATTCCATTTGACGGACAAAATTTCCATTACTAGTTATGATATAGGAGTCACAACTTAATAAAAAGATACATCTATATGTACAGGTCAGAAATAAAGGACAATATTTACCTTCGTATTATATTTTCAATATCGATGTGACATACTACGTTTCCACAGGAAGCATTTAGGTTAGAAAGGAGATAATTTAAACACTATTAAATCTGAAGACATTGCTTTTGTATTCACTTTTCGTTATCTTTGTATAAAATGCCAATCAAGATTGATATTCAGTTTATTACCTTGCAAGAATACCTTTCAAAATAACCTACTATGAATGCGAAGAAAAGATATCCGTCACGGTTACAAGCCCAGTTTTTGTGGCTGCTTGTTACCTTATTTGTAACAACCTTTGTGTATGCTCAAAATTCAAATGATTCCATTGTAATAGATACATTGGCTTCGGGTGAACCTGTTTACAATTGTATGAAAGTGGACCAAAAGCCTGAGTTTCCGGAAGGAATTCCAACTTTATGTCAGAATCATCTGCGTATTTATTACAAGAGTGATCAGTACTATGATGAAGGTATAGGCGTACGTGGAATAGTACAATTCGTAATTGATAAAGATGGAAATGTAAGGAAGCCAAAGATACTCCGCAGCTTGGATTATTTTCCAAAGTTTGACTCACTGGCTCTTCGTTCAATCAGCATTATGCCTCGTTGGAAACCAGGCTTACTAAACGGTAAAGCAGTAGCGACAAATTATGTTGTACCTATAAAACTTACACAGATGGTACCCAAGGCCAAAGACATTGCTTCTGTAATGGAGTGTCTACTCGATTTGTGCAATACGTCATCGTGGGACAATGTATGGATAGATATCGAAGGCAAAAAGTCAGATTCTCACTTTTTAGAAACTATCGACCCCAATAACTTCCGATATTTTCTTGTTTTGAAAAACACAGCTTCTGTTACTCATTTTACTTCGGACCCAAAGTATAAGATAGTCTTATTGATAACTCTGAAGAAAAGCAAATAGCTTAATCCCCACATTACAATAGACACAACAACCAACAAAAACACCCCTGAAAGTCTTCAGCATCCGACTTTCAGGGGTGTTTTTATGAAATACTTATACGGTCGCCATTTTACAACCGATTTTTGTAAATGCTTGCCATCAGCTTCTGGTACTGATTCTCCAGCTCCATGTAAGCCTGCAAGTTACGGTATACGTTGTCGGCTTCCGTATAGTAATCGATGATAGAAAGTTGTCCTGCGGTAACGGCTTCTTTCAGCATATCCAGCGTTTGATGCATCAGCTCCACGTCGTATGCCTGCATGGCGGTAGTCAACTGCTGCATTTCGTTGAACTGGCTCTGCACCTGAGCCTCTGCCTGCAAGCGGGCATTATCCAACTGATACTGGGCACTGATAGCTTGTGCACGGGCTATCTGATGCTTCTTCCGGTTCGAAAAGATCGGCAAACTTCCTCCGATAAGGAAGCCGTTGCTCTTTTCATCGAGTGAAGTGTTGCGACGATAACCTATTTCCAATTTCGGCAACCAGCTCTGACGACTTACACTGATGTTCTTCTCGGCAGCACGCGCAGCGGCATCAGCAGCCAGCAGCGTAGCATCGGTAGCCATTACCTCATCGTACAAGGCGTTATAGTCTTTCAGCGCTTCTACCTGCGGATAATCGCGTGAGGTAAAGTCCATCGGAAGATTGCCGTTCATGGCAAGCAACTGCTGCAAAGCGGTACGATGAGCCGCATCGTTCTGCGAAACTTCTGTCTGCACACTCATCCGTTCCATCTTGATTTTATTGACTTCCAGTATGCCGGCATCCCCTTCTTCCAGCCGCTTTTCGAACAAGGCAAGCAGTTCGTCGGCATTCTTTTTCCGTTCTTCCAGCAGACCTTGCTGTTTGTTCAGCATTACAAGATCCAAGCAGAGATTCTTTGCATTCAGCAGTATATCGCGACGGGTAGCTTCATACTGACGGTGAAGGGCTTCACGCTGCAACTTTCCCGAACGGCTGCGTGCCGCATACAAGGTGGGAAAATCGAATCCCTGTGTCACGACCAGTTCCGAACTCGACATACCGGTAATACCTTTGGTATAAAACGGACTATATTCTACCGAAGGATCTTCCAGGTTATTCTGTGTCTGGACTTCCAATTGTGCAGCTCGTGTAGCATGTTGCTGTGACTGCAATTCTTTATTATTCTGTTCTATCTGACGGAGCACCTCATCGATGCTCTGTGCCTGCATGCCTGCCGTAAAAAACAGACATGCAGCCAATGTAATATAGGTATGTTTCATAATTACTGTTTATTAGCATCTGACTTCTTGCGGTTCATCAGTTCGTACACAATAGGGATGACAAAAGCATTGAGGAAAGTCGAGGTAAGCAAACCTCCCAAGATAACCTTTGCCATCGGACTCTGGATTTCATTGCCGGGCAAACCTCCACGCAAAGCAAGAGGTATCAATGCCAGAGCAGACGATAAAGCGGTCATCAAAATCGGATTCAGACGGTCGAGAGAACCTCGAAGGATACTTTCGCGCAATCCCATTCCTTGTTCATCACGCAATGTATTGTAGTGGCTGATAAGCAGCATACCGTTACGGGTAGCAATACCGAATAATGATATAAATCCGATGATTGCCGGAATACTGACTTCACCTGTAGTGCACAGCAAGGCAAATACACCACCTATCAGGGCAAGTGGCAGGTTCAGCAAAATCACGCCACTCTGTGAAGCATTGCGGAACTGCATGTATAGCAACAGGAAGATGACCACAATACTCATCAGGGAAGTAAGCAATAAGGTACGACTGGCAGCCTGCTCACTTTCAAACTGTCCGCCGTATTCGATGTGATAACCTTCGGGCAACTGTATCTTTTCATTCACCCGTGTCTGGATATCGTTTACTACACTGCGCAGGTCACGTCCGCTGGTATTTGCCGAAATGACAATCTTACGCTTTACGTTCTCACGGTTAATGGTATTCGGTCCCATCGACGATTCCACGCGCGCCACGTAGCTCAACGGTATCTTGCGTCCCTGAGCATCGTCTATCATCAGGTCTTTGATACGTTCCATCGAGCCACGGTTATCTTCCGCTGCACGTACCACAAGGTTGAAGGATTTTCCTTTTTCGTATACCTGAGAAACAACTTCTCCGGCCATGTTTACTGTAACAAATTCATTGAACTGTGCCAGTGAAATGCCATACTTGGCAAGCATTTCCCGGCGAGGTATAATTTTCAGTTCCGGACGCTCAATCTGCTGTTCCACATTCAAGTCAGCAATACCTTCCACATCGCTTACAGCCTCTTTTATCTGATTACCCAAAGAGAACATCTTGTTCAGATCATCACCGAAAAGCTTGATAGCGATATTTGCCTGCGTACCACTCAGCATGGCATCGATACGGTGACTGATAGGCTGACCGATTTCGATATTTGCCCCAGTCAGCACCGACAATTTATGACGAACCTCTTCGAGTACTTCCTGATGGGAACGACCGTCCAGTTCGAACGGGGCTTCTATTTCCGAAACGTTTACACCCAATGCATGCTCGTCGAGTTCGGCACGTCCTGTCTTGCGTGCTACGGTCTTTATTTCGGGAATGGTAAGCAGCAGTTCCTCTGCCTGACGGCCAATCTTATCAGACTCTTCCAGTGAGATACCGGGAAGAGAGCTTACATTGATGGTGAATGAACCTTCGTTGAACGGTGGCAAGAAACTATGTCCTAACGTGAAGAACGCTCCCAATGCCACGATAAACAAGGCTATAGTACCACCCAGCACCGTCCGCTTATGTTCCAATGCCCAGAGCAGTCCGCGTTCGTAATGCTTTTTCATCCACACGGCAACAAAAGCCTCTTTGGGCAGCCCGTTTTTCTTGAAATCTCCTCCCAGCAGATAACTGCACAGTACAGGAGTAAGTGTCAGCGCTACGACTGTCGATGCGAATAATGAAACGATGAATGCGATGCCCAGCGGAACCAGCATTCTACCTTCCATACCACTCAAGAAGAACAGAGGTACGAAACTCACTACGATAATCAGGGTTGAGTTAAGAATGGGCATACGCACTTCACGCGAAGCATGGAACACGACATCCAATACGGGTTTGCGTTCACCGGCAGGAAGCATACGGTTTTCACGCAGGTGCTTCCATACGTTCTCCACATCGACTATGGCATCGTCTACCAGCGAACCGATGGCAATGGCCATACCTCCCAGACTCATGGTATTGATGCTGAGTCCCATATAGTGAAGTACCAGAATAGCTACCACCAGCGACAAGGGAAGTGTAACCAGCGAAATGATGGTAGTACGTGTGTTGGCAAGGAAAAGGAAAAGTACGATAACCACAAAGATAGCTCCTTCGTAAAGAGATTCCTGTACATTGCCAATAGAGCTTTCGATGAAACGTGACTGACGGAAGATATCGGTAGAAACCTTTACATCTGCCGGAAGATTCTTTTGTAAGTCTTTCAAAGCAGCTTCCAGTTTTTCCGTCAGCTCGATAGTTCCCGTATTCGGCTGTTTGGTAACAGTTATCAGTACGGCAGGTTTACCTTTTTCCGAAGCAAGTCCCAGTTTAGGCTGCTGGGCTCCTACCTGTACGTCGGCAATATCTTCCAGTGTGACCGGAGCACCGTCGACTGTCTTTACAACCGAACGTGCCATCTGGCGTACATTATCCGTAGAAACGACTCCACGCACGATGTATTCGTTGCCATATTCATAAATTACTCCTCCGTTGGTATTCTGATTCATGCCACGAGTTACTGCCATGACTTCTCCCAATGTCACACCGTAGTGCTTCATACGCTCGGGATGCAGCAGTATCTGATATTCTTTAATGTCACCTCCCAACACGGCAACCTGAGCAACTCCTCCGGTAGACAGCAAACGCGGACGGATAGTCCAGTCGGCAAGTGTACGCAAATCAAGCATAGAGGTGCTGTCGGCAGTCAGTCCCACAATCAGCAACTCACCTAAAATAGATGACTGTGGACCGAGTGTAGGATTGCCCACATTATCGGGTAAATCCTCACCTACCGTTGCCAGTTTTTCAGATACAATCTGACGTGCCAGGTAAATGTCCGTATCCCAATCGAACTCTACCCATACTACAGAAAATCCCGTTGTCGACGATGAACGTACACGACGTACTCCCGTAGCACCATTCACTGCCGTTTCGATAGGGAACGTAACCAGCTGTTCCACTTCCTCGGCAGCCATGCCTCCCGCTTCCGTCATTACGACTACGGTAGGTGCATTCAGGTCGGGAAACACATCCACTTCGGTATGAAATGCTGTATAGGTTCCTCCTATCAGCAATAATATCGAAGCCACCAGAACCAGCAGACGGTTCTGTAATGAAAAATGTATGATTTTATTCAGCATAATATTCTATAAATGATATACGTGTCTGTAACAAAACACGTCCGACGATTAATGATTGTGTGTATGTCCCGGAATTGTATTGCCGGCAGCAGCCAGTTTCACATGCATGGCTCCTACAGTCACCACTTTTTCTCCGCCTTTCAGTCCTGAAAGAACTTCCACACGGCAGCCATCGTTCATGCCAAGCTTTACTTCCTGTTTCTTGTAACATTCCGCATCTACCTGCAAGTATACGAAATTCAGTCCCTGCTCTTCGGTGATTGCCGAAACAGGCAGGCTGATAACTCCCTGACGCT
>ERZ779697.1275-NODE-1275-length-9736-cov-1.48972_pt1 | contig 9736 bp, 9 predicted proteins | sample MGYA00511881_ERZ779697 | MGnify/ENA primary metagenome ERZ779697 (study PRJEB29588, sample SAMEA2148105) | human gut metagenome | biome: human gut; feature: human-associated habitat; material: faeces | place: Denmark | collected 2008/2010 ... | reverse complement strand
AGATACTCCGACACTGGAGACATTAGCAGCAGTTACGATTTTAAGAAAGGCAATGCCGGAGATTAAGATTCGCGTGATCAATGTTGTCGATCTGATGAAACTTGAGCCAAGCACCAAGCATCCGCATGGTCTGACAGATGCAGAGTACGATGCACTGTTCACCAAAGATAAGCCAATCATCTTTGCATTCCATGGGTATCATACACTGATCCACGAGCTGACCTATCGTCGTACCAACAGAAATATTCATGTATACGGATATCAGGAGGAAGGAACCATTACAACACCATTCGATATGCGTGTACAGAATGAGATTGACCGTTTCCATCTGGTAAAGAGCGTAATTGAGCATCTTCCACAGTTAGGAAATCGTGGCGCTTATCTGACACAGAAAATGAATGACAAGCTTGTAGAACACAAGCAGTACATTCATGAGTATGGTGTTGATATGCCGGAGATCCGTGACTGGAAATGGGATTTATAAAATAAAATATCAACAGGATTCTTTGCGGAACTGTGCCGGAGTCATCCGGTGCCGTTCCGTAAATATTTTGTAGAAATATCCTTTGTTTTTGTAGCCGACTTCGGCAGCAATCGCATCGATTGTCAGTCTGGTGTGCAGCAACAGTTCTTCGGCTTTCTGCAGACGCAGATGCTGCAGATATTCCGTATAAGTCATTCCGGTCCGGTTTTTCAGTAACCGGTTGAAATAATCTTCCTGAAAATGGAATTCTTCACAGAGCATTCGTATGGAAATGTTTTTCATATGCTGCTTCATATAATCAGAAATTTCTTCATATAAAATCCAGTTCATTTTCTGTCGCAGTTTTTTTGACAGCGAAAATTCATATTGTGTATTTAAAATACGAAAAATGCGCAGGAGAAGTCCCCGACAGATGATCGGAGAAGCCTCATCATGACGCTGTAATTCCAAAAGAAGTGATGTCATGGTTTCATCCATCTGTGAGACTGCCTCCTCTGCCTGAGGGAGAAAATGCAGATATTGCTGGAGCGATTTCTGTTCCATCAGTGCCATCTTCAGGAACGAGCTGATACGCTCTGTTGTAATCTGCCGTTTCATAATGTCCTGAAACATCACATTGGTAATGCCAAGAAACAGAAGTGTGGCAGAAGTTCCTTCCATGATTTCCTGATGCAGACAGTTTTTGTCGATCAGGCAGACTTCACCCCGGTGAAAAGTAAATTCATTGCCCAGAATTTTCTGCCGGTATTCTCCGTCAATGATATAAAACAATTCCAGATATTCGTGTGAGTGCATCTGCGTGCGCATGCCGGGTGTAAACTCTTTTTCATAAAGGAACGAGGGCTGGGAGGGCAGAATCGTTGCAGAAAGCATATGTCCGTCATGAATATCCCACAGCAGGGAAAACAGATGTTCATTTTCCGGAAGCGGATAGGTTTTGACAACGCTTTCATGAGCCGAATATTCCGGATGCAGAATCTGAAACCGGCTGAAGTTATCCGGGATCTGTGTATTTGCACTCTGATAAATCAAATGTTTTGTAAAATTCTTCAAATCCATGGAACGTCTCCTGTAAAAAATTACTCCACCATGGAGGTGGAGTAATTGTAAGTGTATGTTTTTGCCTGTTATTTATTTCATGGCATTTTTCTTGGCGATGGAAGCACGCTTGCGCATCGTAGGATCCAGAATTCTCTTGCGGATACGCAGGCTTTCCGGAGTTACCTCAAGAAGCTCGTCGGTATCAATGAAGTCAAGAGCCTGCTCTAAGCTTAATTTGCGAGGCGGAACCAGAGTCAGTGCCTCATCTGCAGAAGAGGAACGTGTATTGGTCAGATGCTTTTTCTTGCAGACATTTAACTCAATATCTTCGGCTTTGGAACTCTGCCCGATGATCATACCGGAATATACTTTTTCGCCAGGTCCGATAAAGAGCGTACCACGCTCCTGTGCGGAGAACAGACCGTAAGTTACGGATTCACCGGTCTCAAATGCAATCAGGGAACCGGTAGAACGGTAAGCGATCTCACCGCGGAATGGCTCATATCCGTCAAACATGGTATTGATGATACCGTTTCCTTTGGTGTCGGTCATGAACTCCCCACGATATCCGATCAGACCACGGGAAGGAATCTTAAACTCTAAGCGGGTATAACCGCCGGCAATGGAACCCATATTTAAAAGTTCACCTTTCCGCTGCTGCAGTTTGGAGATAACGGCGCCGGTAAATTCATCCGGTACATCCACGTAAGCAAGTTCCATTGGCTCAAGTTTTTTGCCATTCTCATCGTAGTGATAGAGAACCTCGGCTTTGCTGACTGCAAATTCATATCCTTCACGGCGCATATTCTCGATCAGGACGGACAGATGCAGCTCACCACGGCCGGATACTTTTAAGCTGTCCGGGCTGTCGGTTTCTTCGACACGGAGAGAAACATCGGTATTTAACTCACGGAACAGTCTGTCGCGGATATGACGGGAAGTGACATATTTTCCTTCCTGACCGGCGAGAGGACTGTCGTTTACGATGAAATTCATGGAGATAGTCGGCTCAGAAATCTTCTGGAACGGAATAGCTACCGGATTTTCCGGAGAACAGATGGTATCTCCAATGTGAATGTCCGCAATACCGGAGATGGCTACGATGGAACCGATCTTTGCTTCACTGACATCTACTTTATTTAAACCATCGAACTCATACAGTTTGCTGATGCGGACTTTCTCAAGTTTGTCCGGATCGTGATGGTTGACAACGACTGCTTCCTGGTTGACTTTCAGGGAACCGTTGTCGACTTTACCGATACCGATACGGCCAACGAACTCGTTGTAGTCGATGGTACTGATTAAAACCTGTGTGTTGGCATCCGGATCTCCGGTCGGGGCCGGGATATAGTTTACGATCGTCTCGAAAAGAGGAGTCATGTCCTTCTTTTCATCGTCGAGATTATACATAGCGTATCCGTCTCTTGCGGAAGCGTAGATGAACGGGCAGTCAAGCTGCTCATCGGAAGCATCCAGATCCATGAAAAGCTCTAACACCTCATCAATCACTTCTGCAGGGCGCGCTTCCGGACGGTCGATCTTGTTGATGCAGACAATAACCGGGAGATTTAAAGCAAGTGCTTTCATCAGTACGAATTTGGTCTGCGGCATGGTTCCCTCGAATGCGTCTACGACGAGGACTACACCATTTACCATCTTAAGAACACGCTCTACCTCACCACCGAAATCGGCATGGCCAGGCGTATCGATAATGTTGATTTTTGTATCCTTATAAAATACAGCGGTATTTTTGGACAGGATAGTGATACCACGCTCACGCTCGATATCGTTGGAATCCATGACACGTTCCTGTACTTCCTGATTGGCACGGAACACACCGCTTTGTTTTAACAGCTCATCGACCAATGTGGTTTTACCATGATCGACATGGGCGATGATTGCGATATTACGAATGTCGTCTCTTGTTGTTACCATAAATTTAACCTTCTTTTTAATATTGTTTAACTTTACATAAATAACCTATCCTATTTTATCATAAAAAGCTGATTTCGCAAGCTTTTTTCAACGCACACCGGAGATTTAAGCGTTTTAGATAGTTTTCGCCGGCCTTATCGACAAGGTTTGATGATTTCTACCAACCATTAAATGGTAAAACAGAAGCCTATCAAAAATTTCCACAAAAGGAAGGAGTATTCATGGCAGATAAAATGTGTGAAAACAATCAGGTCACTATTATGGGAGAAATTGTATCGGACTTTTCGTATAGTCACGAGGTATATGGGGAAGGATTTTATATGGTGGAAGTATCTGTCCACCGCCTGTCCAGTTTCGTCGATTATATTCCGGTGATGGTATCGGAGCGTCTGGTCAATGTGCAGGAGAGTGCGGAGGGAAAATGCGTCTATATTACAGGACAGTTCCGTTCATTCAACCGGCATGAGGAGCATAAAAACCGTCTGGTGTTATCGGTTTTTGCGAGGGAGTTTGAACTGGTTGAGCAGTTTGAGGAAGAAAATGCAGCCAACCAGATTTTTCTGGATGGATTTATCTGTAAGGAATCGGTATACCGAAAAACACCTCTGGGAAGGGAGATCGCGGATCTTCTGGTCGCAGTCAACCGGTCATATGGCAAATCGGACTATATTCCCTGCATCTGCTGGGGCAGAAATGCAAGATTTGCATCCGGATTCGAGGTCGGATCACATGTGCAGATCTGGGGAAGAATCCAGAGCCGCGAGTATGTAAAGAAAGTCAGTGAGACACAGGTGGAGCAGAGGGTTGCTTACGAGGTATCCGTCAGCAAGATTGAATTCCTGGAGTAGACTTGATTATTTGACGCTTTTGTGTTATCTTACATAGGATTTCATTTGGTTAAGAGATATCATGGAGGCTGAAATGGACAGAGGAGTGATTCAGGTTTATTATGGAGAGGGACATGGTAAATCGACCGCGGCAATCGGGAATGCAATTCGTATTGCCAGCGAGGGAAAAAGCGTCATTATCATTCAGTTCTTGAAGGGAAAAAATGAAAACGAACTGACATTTTTAAGCCGGCTGGAGCCGGAAATAAAAATATTCCGTTTTGCAAAATCGGATGAGTGTTTTGAGGCACTTTCCGAGGAGGCAAAACAGGAAGAAAGTATGAATCTGCGCAATGGATTCAATTACGGAAAGAAAGTCGTTACGACAGGTGCCTGTGATATGCTAATCTTAGACGAGGTACTTGGAATTGTGGACGAAAAGGTGATAAGCCCTGAAGAAATCTGTGAGCTGTTTGCCGCAAAGCCGGAAGAAATGACTCTGGTCTGCACAGGACGCGTTCTGGATGAAAAAATCCGTGAGGCAGCAGACGAGGTTTATAATATCGCACCGGAGAAATAGATTGACAGACTATGCCGGTGGTGGTAGAATGAAAGAAATACATGGGATAGAGGTCGCGTAATTCATGAGTAGCCTGTTGGATGTGGCAGACACAGTCGAATGCAGGGAAAAGGGGAAAGCGCCGAAAGAACCGGATGACTGCAGTCTGGTTTTTGGGCATGCGGTGAATAATCGTATGACTGTCAGAAGCGTATGAGCGTGGATGGAGAGCTATCAGATCTAAAAAAGGTTAGATTGACCAGCTCGTTTTGAGCTGGTTTTTTTATTTAGAAAGGAGAATAAAACAGTGGCAATTTTTAAGGGAGCCGGAGTCGCAATCGTGACACCAATGAAGAACAATGAGGAAGTTAATTATGATAAACTTGAGGAACTGATCAACCAGCAGATTGACGGTGGTACAGATGCCATCGTAATTGCAGGTACGACAGGAGAAAGCGCAACACTTACGATGGAAGAACACCGTGATGTGATCAAGGCAGCCATCGAGTTTACAAAACATCGTGTTCCGGTTGTGGCAGGTACCGGTTCAAACTGCACACGTACAGCCATCCAGCTTTCACAGGAGGCAGAAGAGGCAGGAGCAGACGGACTTCTGATCGTTACACCATATTATAACAAGGCAACACAGGCAGGCCTGATCAGCCATTATTCACAGATCGCAGACAGCACCAAGTGTCCGATCATTATGTATAATGTGCCGGGACGTACAGGCTGCAATATCCAGCCTGAAACAGCAGCAACACTGGCAAAGGATGTTGTAATCTTCTTCCGGAGACGGTTGCCGAGCTGGTCCGCACCAAGAGTAATCTCGTAGGATTAAAGGAAGCAACCGGAAATCTGGCACAGGCTTCCAAGACGATGGCACTTACCGACGGAAAACTGGATCTTTATTCCGGTGAAGACGGTCTTGTTGTACCGCTTATGTCAATCGGTGCAGTCGGTGTGATTTCGGTATGGAGCAATGTGGCACCGGGCAAAGTACACGCAATGTGTGAAAGCTTCTTCAAGGGTGATATTAAGACAGCAAGAAAACTGCAGCTGGAGGCGCTTCCACTGGTAGATGCACTGTTTTTCGAAGTAAATCCGATTCCGGTTAAGAAGGCATTAAACCTGATGGGTATGGAAGTAGGACCTCTTCGTTCCCCACTCTGTGAGATGAGCGAGGCTAATGCAAAGAAACTTGCAGAAGTAATGAAAAATTATGGAATTTTAGCATAGATCAGGGAGGCACAAAAGAAAATGACAAGAGCGATCATGAATGGCTGCAACGGGAAGATGGGACAGTGTATCACAGGAATCTGTGCGCAGGATGAGGACATTGAGATTGTTGCAGGAATTGATACTTATGATGGAATCAAAAATGATTATCCGGTATTTGCCAGTCTGAAAGAGTGTACGGTGGATGCGGATGTAATCATTGATTTTTCCAATGCAAAAGCAGTGGATGCGCTGCTTGCATATGGTGTGGAAAAACAGATTCCGATCGTGCTTTGTACGACAGGACTTTCCGAACAGCAGCTTGCCGATGTGGAAAAAGCATACGAAAAAGTTGCAATTTTAAAATCCGCAAATATGTCTCTCGGAATCAATACTCTGATGGAACTGCTCAAAAAAGCTGCGCAGGTATTTGCGCCGGCAGGATTTGATATGGAGATTGTAGAGAAACATCATAACCAGAAGCTGGATGCACCGAGCGGCACGGCACTGGCACTGGCTGATTCCATGAATGAGGCACTGGATGAGGCATATACCTATACCTATGACAGAAGCCAGAAGCGCAAGAAGAGGGATAAATACGAAATTGGACTCTCTTCTGTTCGTGGCGGCAATATTGTCGGAGAGCATGAAGTGATTTTCGCCGGACAGGATGAGGTGATTGAATTCAAGCATACGGCATACTCCAAGGCGGTATTTGCAAAGGGCGCTGTGGAAGCAGCAAAATTTTTAAAAGGAAAGCCTGCAGGACATTATGATATGGCAGATGTCATTGCGGCAAAATAAACGGGAAGAGAGGCACTGATAATCAGTGCCTTTTTTGCGCAAAATGTTTGACAGTGCAGCTGGTTCATATTTATAATGGAAAGAAGAAAACTGACGATAAGAAAGAGGTAGAAAATGAAAAATAAAACCAGAAGGCTTGCAGCATTTTTGCTTTCTGCAGCAGTTGTCATAACTGCTGTTCCGGGAATGCAGGAACGGGTTTATGCCCAGAAAACCGGCGGATACACAGAGTCACCCAAAAGTGAAAATGTTCCGGTGGTACAAGAAACAAAATCCAGGCTGAAAAAGGCAGAAGCAGTGCCGTCCGCCTATATGAACAAGTTGTCGGAACTTACGATCCGCTATCCTGGCGTGCGTGATCAGGGAAAATATGATACGTGCTGGGCATTTTCCGCAATCGGACTTGCGGAGTTTGATCTGATTGCAGACAATCAGACGGCAGACAAAAGTATTGATCTGAGTGAATTGCAGCTTGCCTATTTTACTTATAATAATGTAGAAGACCCGCTGGGTGGAACATTTGGCGACTCTTTAAATATTATGAACCATAAAAATTATCTGACTATGGGCGGAAATTTGGATTTCGCGAGCCGGACGCTTCTGCAGTGGGAAGGGGTGACGGACGAGAACCGTGTACCGTACGCTCTGGCACCGACCACCACGACACTGGCAAAAAGTTACGCTTTTGATCAGGATGTGGCACATCTGCAGAATGTATATATTATTAATATTCACAAAAATGCTACCCAGGTGAAATGTGAGATTATGCAGCACGGATCTGCCGGGCTGGGACTGTATATGGACGGAACGGCCAACTATGTGGGATCTGCAGTCTATGCAGAAACAGGAGAGAATGTGGCAACCTATTACTGCCCGACAAGCAGTGTTGCATCGAACCATGCAGTGAATATTGTGGGCTGGGATGATAATTTTCCGGCATCTTCGTTTAAAAATAAACCGGCAGGAGACGGAGCATGGCTTTGCAGGAACAGCTGGTCGGATAAGACAGAAAACAATATCAACAGTTATTTCTGGCTTTCTTATTATGATAAATCCATCGAGGATGCTGCATGGATTTTTGATTTTGAGTCTGCGGATAATTATGATTATAATTATCAGTATGATGGTGGGGCAGATGTGGGAAAACTGCGTGGAATTTCGACTTCAGCGAATATTTTCAGGGCAAAAAAGGCAGATAATGAACTGGTGAAAGCAGTTTCAATTTCCCTTTCCAAAGATGCGAATGTTCCATATACGATCCGTGTATATACGAATCTGACAAACCTGCATAATCCTAAGAGTGGCATACTTGCAGCAAAGGTGTCCGGTACAACAACGTATGCCGGAACCCATACCATCAGGCTGAATAAAGCGGTATCCGTACCTCAGGGAACTTACTATGCGGTTGTGGTAGAACTGCAGAAAAGCGGTGTCGGACTCGATATGGAATATGCAGTCAGTGACAGCAGTTTAACCAGCCGGGTATATTGTGATTATAATCAGAGTTTCCTCTATCGCGGTGGCAGCTGGGAAGATGTGGCGGATGTAAGCACCAGTTACGGTGGAAGAATCGGAAACATCTGTATCAAGGCATATGCGGATAATGCAGGGACAAGTATCGGTGCGGTAGAGAATATAAAAGCGGTCCGCTGTGCAAAAAATGCAGTGCGTATTTCCTGGGGCAAAACGGCAGGTGCGAAAGGGTATGAAATTTATCAGGCATCCAGCAAGAACGGAACTTATAAAAAGATTGCAGCTACAACGTCCACAAAGTACAAAATTAAGACAACCTCAAAGAAGTCGGTATATTATAAAGTACGCGCTTATAAGACAACGCAGGGTATTCGGATCTGTGGGAATTTTTCGGGATCTGTTGCTGTGAAACGTTAAAAGAAAGGAAAAAGAATGACCATTTTAATCAAAGGGGGACATGTCATCAATCCGGCAACACAGATGGATGAGGTGGCAGATGTCCTGATCGAAGATCAGAAGATAAAAAAGATTGGAAAAGAACTTCCGGAAAAAGAAGCCGAACGTGTGATCAATGCGGACGGATGTTATGTGATGCCGGGATTTATTGATATGCATGTACATTTCCGCGATCCGGGATTTGAACAGAAAGAGGATATTTATACCGGGATGCAGGCCGCTGCGCATGGTGGATATACGACAGTGCTGACCATGCCGAATACAAAGCCGGTAGCAGACAATCCGGATATTGTCAATTATGTGCACAACAAAGCAAAATCCGGGAGCTGTATTCATGTCCTGCAGGTTGGTGCGGTGACAAAGGGACAGCAGGGAAAAGAACTTGCGGATATTGAAGGAATGGTTAAGGCAGGAAGTCCGGCAATCAGCGAGGACGGAAAATCTGTCATGGATGCCGCTTTGTATCGGGACGGTATGCTTGAGGCAGCGCGTCTGGGCATTCCGGTACTTGCCCATTGCGAAGATATCCATATGGTACGCGGAGGTGTCATGAATGCCGATGCAAAAGCAAAAGAACTGGGACTTCCGGGAATTACCAATTCCGTGGAGGATGTGATTGTTGCAAGAGATATTATTCTGGCAAAAGATACCGGGGCACAGCTTCATCTGTGTCATTGTTCCACAAAGGATTCCGTGCTCATGGTAAAAGTGGCAAAGGAAGAAGGTGTCCGGGTGTCGGCAGAAGTGTGTCCGCATCACTTTACGCTGTCCACGGACGATATGAAAGAAGCGGATACCAATTACAAGATGAATCCGCCACTCCGCACAAAGGAAGACGTGAAAGCACTGCGTGAGGGACTGCGGGATGGCATTATGGAAGTGATTTCCACAGACCATGCGCCACACACATTTGAAGATAAAAACCGTTCGATGCAGGAA
>ERZ779697.1268-NODE-1268-length-9786-cov-3.04367_pt1 | contig 9786 bp, 6 predicted proteins | sample MGYA00511881_ERZ779697 | MGnify/ENA primary metagenome ERZ779697 (study PRJEB29588, sample SAMEA2148105) | human gut metagenome | biome: human gut; feature: human-associated habitat; material: faeces | place: Denmark | collected 2008/2010 ... | reverse complement strand
ACACAATGCCAAAAGCCCTTGTCCCGGTGTCAGGACGTCCAATCCTGGGTTACCAGCTGGAACGGTTGGCCGCAGCCGGCGTCAAGGAAGTCGTTGTGAATGTTCATCATTTTGCTGAACAAGTAATCCGCTACTTGGAAGAACACGACTTTGGCCTCCGTGTGCGTGTTTCGGACGAGCGCGACGAACTGCTCGACACCGGTGGTGGGTTGGCCCGCGCCCGTCAGTGGCTGGACGGCGACGCTCCGGTCTTGGTGCACAATGTCGACATTCTGAGCAATGTTGACCTGCATCGCTGGGCCGGAGAGCATCCAGACGGAACGACTCTCCTTGTAAGTGAGCGGCAGACTCAGCGTTATTTGCTGTTCGATGAAGAAAACCGCCTTGTCGGCTGGACAAACGTGGCCACAGGCCAGGTGCGTAGTCCGTATTCAAAGCTTGACGTGGCGCGTTGCCGTCGCTATGCTTTTTCAGGCATTCAGCTTTTTTCTCCGCGACTTTTCAGTCTGATGGAAGGCTGGCCGCGCCGTTTTTCCATCATCGACTTTTATCTTTCCGTCTGTCGTGAAGTGCCTGTTTACGGCTGTCCGGAGCCCGGATTGCGACTGCTTGACATCGGGAAACCTGCCGCTTTGGCCGCAGCGGAAGACTTCCTCACATCGGCCGGCAACTGCTCCGGTGCCGGAAAGCTGCCGCCGGTGGCATCAAGTGTCAGCGAATAAGCGTATCTTTGCGGTCTAAAACAAAATATCCAATAAACCAATCCCGCATATGCAACAGAAAATCATTATCCTCGACTTCGGTTCACAGACGACGCAACTCATCGGTCGTCGGGTGCGCGAGCTCGATACGTTCTGCGAGATCATCCCTTACAACAAGTTTCCCGCAGACGATCCGGACGTGATCGGAGTCATCCTCAGTGGTTCGCCGTTCAGTGTGTACGACCCCGAAGCCTTCCATCCAGACCTTTCGGAAATCCGTGGCCGTTATCCCGTATTGGGCATCTGTTACGGAGCCCAATATATGGCCCAACTTTATGGCGGAAAGGTGGAGCCGGCCGGCAGCCGGGAGTACGGGCGGGCCATGCTCAGCCATTTCGATGCGTCGAATCCGCTGCTTAAAGGACTTGATGCCGGGACGCAAGTCTGGATGAGCCATGGCGATACCATTACAGCCCTGCCTGAAGGCTTCCATGCCATCGCATCGACCGACAAGGTGGTTAATGCCGCATACCAAGCAGACGGCGAACAACTTTGGGGCGTGCAGTTCCACCCGGAAGTGTTCCACACGACGCAAGGCTCGCAACTGTTGCGTAACTTTGTGGTGGACATTTGTGGCAGCCGCCAGGATTGGAGTTCTGCCTCGTTCATTGAAACCACGGTGGCTGAGTTGCGCGAGCAATTGGGGCAAGACCGCGTGATTCTCGGACTGAGCGGAGGTGTTGATTCTTCGGTGGCCGCCGTCTTGCTTCATCGAGCCATCGGAGAGCGGCTGACCTGCATTTTTGTCGATCACGGAATGCTGCGCAAGAATGAGTTCAACGACGTGATGAACGACTATCGCGCTCTGGGCCTCAACGTGATCGGAGTCGACGCCAGCCAGAAGTTTTTCAGCGAGCTGGCCGGTGTGGACGACCCGGAGCAGAAGCGCAAAATCATCGGCAAGGGCTTTATCGATGTCTTTGAGGCCGAGGCAAAGAAAATAAAAGACGCCCGTTGGCTCGCGCAAGGCACGATTTATCCCGACCGCATCGAGAGCCTCAACATCACAGGCAAAGTCATCAAGAGTCACCACAATGTGGGCGGATTGCCCGAAAAGATGCACCTGCGCCTTTGCGAACCGCTGCGATGGCTCTTCAAGGATGAGGTGCGCCGTGTCGGCCGCGAACTTCATATGCCCGAGCATCTTATCGATCGCCATCCGTTCCCCGGACCGGGGCTTGCCGTGCGTATCCTTGGCGACATCACCCCAGAAAAGGTGCGCATCTTGCAAGACGCCGACGACATCTTCATCCGTGGATTGAGAGAGTGGGGACTGTATGGCCAGGTGTGGCAGGCGGGTGTCATCCTGCTTCCCGTGCGCAGCGTGGGTGTGATGGGAGACGAACGGACTTATGAACGGGCTGTCGCGCTTCGTGCTGTCACCAGTACAGACGCCATGACGGCGGACTGGGCTCATTTGCCATATGAGTTCTTGGCGAAAGTTTCGAACGACATCATCAACCACGTTCGCGGAGTGAACCGTGTTTGCTATGACATCTCGTCGAAACCGCCAGCAACGATCGAGTGGGAGTGATGCTTATGAGAATAAGAAAATAATGAGCCGGCTGCGGATTAGGAGTTCATACCTTTCTTCCGCAGCCGGCTTTGTATTGGGTCTGCCTTCCGGGTTGAAGCGTGACGGCCGACTGTTTTTTCTGTCGCTGTTTCAGCATTTTCTGTCAGCCGTCCCGTTTTTTCTGTCACGTCGGGTCGTTGCGCGGTGTTGCGCCCGCCTCATTGGTGACAGCATTACAGGCTTCCTGGCAGACCGGGGAGTGAGGCGTGCCGGCCTTCTATGCTTTCCGATATTCAGGCTGCCCGTCTTGTATCCACTTCATGACTTTGGCTGGCGCTTGGTTGTGCATGAGTTGGTATTTCATGAAGTCCATGTACGGGGCTACGTGTGCGAAGAAGCGGTGGTAGCCTGCGCAAAGGTAGTTGTGGCCTTCCTGTCCGTCTGCCGATAGGACGAAGCGGTTGCGCGGGCACTCGCCGTGGCAGGCAAAAAGATATTCGCACTGGCGGCACTGGTCGGTGAGCAGGTCACGCTTGTTCTCGCCGAACCGCTGTTGTTCGGGACTGTTCATCATTTCGAGTAGGCTGCGTTCGTAAATGTTGCCGAGGCGGAATTCGGGGAATACGAAGTGGTCGCACGTATAAAGGTCGCCGTTGAACTCCATGACGGCGGCGTGGCCGCACGTCTCGCCCATGGAGCAGACCGAAGGGGGAACGTTCATCCATCCGGCAAGGGTCGAGTCGAACAGCTGGACGTAGAATTGGGCGACGTCATTGCGAACCCATTCGTCAAAGATGGTGCAAATGAAATTTCCCCAAAGTTCCGGTGTGACGGAGAAAGGCGCCAGTTCGGCCGTGGCACCGTCAACGGGCGAGGCGAGCAGGCGGCCGTCGGGATGGCGGTAGAACCGTTCCACGACAGGAGTGAACTGGATGTATTGGCAGCCTATCTCCTTGAAGAAATGGTAGAATTCGAGTGGGTGGGCGCCGTTGAGGTTGTTGATGGCTGCCATGGCGTTCCATTCAACGCCGTAACGATTGAGCCACTGGACGCCTTTCATCACTTGGAGGAACGTGGCGCGGCCGTTACGCGTGCGGCGGTATGCGTCGTGATACTCTTCCGGTCCGTCTAATGATAGGCCGACGAGAAAGTTGTTTTTTTTGAAAAATTCAGCCCAGTCGCGGGTGATGAGGGTACCGTTGGTCTGGATTGCGTTGCTGATGGTGTGCCCGCCGGCATACTTTTTTTGTAGTTCAAGCGCCTTCTTGTAGAACGAAATCGGGCGCATGAGCGTTTCGCCACCGTGCCACGTGAACAGGACCTCGGGCGTTGTTTGCATGGCGATGTAGTCGCGCGTGAAGCGTTCGAGCAGTTCATCGCTCATGACGTGGCGCGGATTATTGGGATAGAGCTTGGACTTTTCGAGATAATAACAGTAGTCACAAGCCATGTTGCAAAGTGCACCTGCCGGCTTCGTCATGATATAAAGTGGCCGGGCAAAAGGATTGGCGGTCTGTTGTGCCATGTAGGGAGGAATGGGAGGTGTTCGGGTTCTGAGTGAAGAAAGTGAAAGGCTGTCGCCCGCCAGTGTGGCGCAAGCGGCAGCCTTTTATGTGTCGCGTGTTCCGGGTCGTGAGTATGCCCTTACACGCCGTGAGATCAGAGGTTCTCTTTCTCGATATCCTTGAAGTATTTGTAGGTCCCGTGTTTAAGTTCGTCCGTGGCGGCCTCGTCGCAGACGATGATGCCGTGCTGATGGAGTTGCAAGGCCGAGATGGTCCACATTTGCGTAATGCTGCCTTCGACGGCGGCTTTCAGCGCTGCGGCTTTGTTGTGGCCGTTGCAGAGGATGAGCACTTCGCGTGCTGCCATCACTGTGCCGACGCCAACGGTCAGTGCGTGGGCGGGCACATTGTCAGGATTGCCGCCGAAGAAGCGTGAGTTGGCGATGCGCGTGTCGGTTGTCAGCGTCTTGACGCGGGTGCGCGAGGTGAGTGATGAGCCCGGTTCGTTGAACGCGATGTGTCCATCGGGACCGATACCCCCGATGAAGAGGTCGATGCCGCCGGCTTGGGCTATCATTTCCTCATAATGAGCGCACTCGGCGTCGAGGTCGGCCGCATTGCCGTTAAGGATGTGGATGTTCTCCTTGGGGCAGTCAATATGGTCGAAGAGGTTCTTGGCCATGAAGGAGTGGTAGCTTTCAGGGTGTTCCTCCGGAAGGTTCACATATTCGTCCATGTTGAACGTCAGGACGTGCTTGAAACTTACGCGGCCTTCCTTGCAGGCTTTGACGAGGCCTTGGTACATTCCGATAGGCGACGACCCGGTGGGCAAACCCAGTACGAAGGGCTTTTCGGCAGTGGGTTTGGCGGCGTTAATCTTGTTTACGACGTAGTTGGCTGCCCATTCGGACAACTTCTCGTAAGTAGGCTCAATGATTACTCTCATGATATTAATTCGTTTAAGTTGACTGTTTGAGGCAAAAGTAATGATATTTTTATTGACGGCAAAGATATTTGACCAAAAAGGGAAGTGTCGCTTTCTTCCTTGACGGCTAAATTATCCCAAAAAAGATAAAAAAAGGCGGGACATGCTTGTCAGTCCGCGATTTATTCGCACTTTTGCAATGTTAACTCTAAATCATCCATCAATAACTTATATTGTAATGACAAACAAAAGATTACTTTTTTTGACCGCCGTGTCAGTATGTAGTCTCGGTTTGCCAGTTTTGGCACAAGACCAGACTATCCAGTTGACTACGTCGAAAAGCGCCGGGGAAACAATGACGCTGATCACGAATCATGTCCACGGAGGCATCACCGTTGATTGGGGCGATGGCACGCCTGTGGCCTATGAGACGGATACTGTGACCGCAGAAGTGAAAGGTTCCAACATCGTGGTGAGTGCCGGTGATGGTCTGTATTCTTTCAATTGTGCAGGCAACGGTATTAGCCGCATCTTGATTAACCAGGCTCCGAATCTCGTGTCCTTGGATTGTTCGAACAATGAACTCAGCACTCTTTCACTGAACGGAGGGGATGCTTTGGAAGATCTTAACTGCTCGAACAACGAGATCACGACGATGACCATTAACACGCAGACACCGAACCTCAAGCGTGTCTATGCGTCGGATAACTCGTTGCGCCGATTTACGCTGACAGGTGTGACGGGGCTTGAAGTCATTGACGTGTCCAACAATGAACTGACTTCGCTGAGCATTAGTTCGCAAACCCAGTTGAACTATCTGGATTGCAGTAATAACTCTTTACGTTCGCTTACAGTTAGTTCGCCTGAGTTGGGCGCGCTGGTGTGCAGTAACAATGAGCTGACATCACTGACAATCAGCGGCTCAGAACTGCCAGAACTGCGCGATGTGGTGACTGCGAATAACAGCCTGCGCAGTCTCAACCTGTCGCAAGCTGGTTTTATAAAAGGTATCTATTGCGCGAACAACGCTCTCGAAACAGTGACGTTACCCACAAAGCTAGTGGAGAATGCCACGCTGGAAGCCTATGACTGCAACAACAACAAGTTGACGTTTGCATCCCTTCCGTCGCGCAATGCTATTCCTGACTGGTTTAGCTATGCCACTCAGGCGCCGTTTGATCTCGCAGACCTGCTTAATCCGGGTGTTGAAGAAAAACTTGATTTCCTTTTGACTGACGACTCCGAGGACGATGGAATCAAGTCTCTTGACCTTTCGGATTATATGTTCTTTGCAGGTGAGAGCTCATCAGTTGCCAGAGTGACGGTACGCGTTTATTCCATGGAGAATGGAGGCGAGACCCGCTTGACCAGTGGCAGCGATTACACGCTCCGTTCTAATGAGCTCACTTTCAAGAAAGCCTTTGACCGTGTTGTTTGTCGCATAGAGCCGCGTGATAATCCCTACCGCGCTGACGGTTTCGTGCTTGAGAGCGTTCCGTTCGCAGTCTATCCGACTATCGCGACAGGAATCGACGACATCACGACGGCTGACAATGGTCTGAAAGTAACTGTCAACGGCACGAGCGTAACGATGACTGCTCCTGCCCGCGAGACTGTACGCATCTATTCTGCTGCCGGTCAGCTTATGTGGCAGGGCGTTGTGACTTCAAGCGGCACCACGGTCCAGCTCGGTAAGGGTGTGTTCTTGGTTGGTGACAAGAAAGTCGCTCTTTAATTCATAGAGGAAAGAAAAGAAACAAATCATGAATAAGAAAGAAATGAAAAACATCAAGATCGGTCTTGCAGCTTTGCTTGCAGCCGGACCAATGGGTGTAGTGGCGCAGGAAGTGGCTACGGAAAGCACGTTGCCCGTCTTGGCAGTACCGACGAAACAGAGCGTAGACTATCGCGAACGCACCCTTATGTTTAATGTACATACGAACGGCGACTTCAATGTGTCAAGCGACGCAGATTGGGTTACGGTGCGTAAAGGAAGTGACGACAATGTGTATGTGCACGTGAGCCAGAACCTTGATCGCGTGACGCGCAAAGGCAACGTGACGTTCAGCACTACTGGCGAAGATCCAATGAGCCGTACGCTCGTAGTGAGCCAAAGCGGCGACGGTACGGCCAGCACGCTGGAACCTGTGCGTTGGATCAAACCGTCGAGCGCATCAGATAATGCCCACCAAGGCAACAATGGTGTTGCGTTGACTTATGACGACGACTTGTCGACCATTTACCATAGTCCGTATCCCGGTTTCAGCGTATCGCGTAGCAATCCGGTCATCTTGACCTATAACTTCACGAATGTCGATCAGATTGACTTCATTAATTATATTCCTCGTCAGAGCGGTACAAACGGTAATTTCGGCGAGGTAGAGATTTATGTGAAGTGCGATGGCAATGACGGCTCGCAGCCATATAAGACACTCGATTTCGAGAAGTCGAGTTCAGCACGTAGTGTAGAGTTTGACACGCCGCTCATCAATCCCACGCAGATTGAGTTCCGCGTTTATTCCGGAGGTGACGAAAACGGCGGTGGCCCATATGCTTCATGCGCTGAGATGCAATTCGGTGTTAATCAGCAAGTGCCCGGATCCAATATCTTCAAAGATAAACTTATGACCGAGCTTGTTGATGATTTTACAGCAGCCAACCTCGACACGTTAAGCAATCCGTTCATTCGTACTTTGGCTACAAAGATTCTTTCTGGTAACTACGATACGAAGTTCCGCGTTGGTTCGTACGAGTGCCTGCTTGACCCGCAAACGCTTTCTGCCGAATGGAGTACTCCTGGCAAGCTCTATGATCAAATCCAAGGTGTGACGGGTATCATGTTGACCCAAGGTAAGACGGCTGTCATCGTTGACGGTATACCCGAAGATAAATCCGTAGGCCTCCGCGTAATTGGTTGGTCGCCGCAGAAAGATTCCGATTATAACGCAGATGGAAAGTATTGGTATAAGAGTGAAACTTATGCACTCCGTAACGGTATCAACATCATCGACAAGACGAGCGATTGGCCAGGCTTGGCTTATATCACCTATTACAGCAGCAATCCCGATGGCGCTTCCGACGTGAAGGTGCACTTCGTCAATGCTCAGGTGAACGGTTACCTGACTCCGCATCAGTCGAACGATGAACTGCAGCAGATTCTCGATAACTCTTGCTACACTACTATTGACCTCAATGGAGACCGCGTTCACTCGTGCTGGGAAGTCAGCGCCTTGAAGCAGTACACCACTGGCCGTTATGTTGAGATGATGAACATTCTCGACAGCCTCATCGCTTGGGAGCATTATCTGATAGGTTTCGAAAAGTTCGGTCGCGTGCCGAAGAACAAGACTTTGGCGTTTGTGAACTACGACTACTACATGTATCAGGGCGGTATGGGCGTGACATTTATGTACGATACGCAGTATCGCGTCCTGAATCCTAATAACATGCGTTATCATGATTCCGATGCTATTTGGGGATTCAGCCACGAGTGGGGCCACCAGCACCAGATGAATCCATACTTCTGTTGGTCGAACTTGGCTGAGAGTTCGAATAACATGAACTCTGTCTACAACATGCTCCGTATTGGATACGTTCCCAATACTTATCCTGAATACGTGAGCGGTGAAGACAATGCCAACCGTGTGGTGAGCACGCTCGAAGCTAACGTGAGAGCATTCTTTGAGAACTACGTCATTTACAGCAACAGCGAACTTGTGACGCGGAACGGAAGCATGAGTCGAAGCCGTGCATATAAGGAACGCAACACCGTGGCTGCAAACTACGGATGGAGCCCGAAGATGGTTGAGATGGCTGAATCGATGAAAGATAGTATTGTCTACTCTATGCGTGAGCCTTCCGGTGCAGCTACCATTGGTGATTTCACACAGAACCAGAATCCGGTGAATGTTGACCGTTCGCTTTCGATGAGCGAAATTAACCTCAACCAGATTAACAACGTGATGCCGTTCTATATGCTGCACAATTACTTCACGCAGCAAGGTGACCACGATTACCAGCTTGACGTCTATGAACTCATCCGCACCACTGACGAGCGTGCTAAGGCCACGCCGGAAGTGTCTACGTTATTGCCTGAGAATACGCGTCACCATGACAAGTATGCCCTCTTGGCTTCCGTACAGAACCAGAAGACGGATGTCAGCGAGTTTACAAGCAGATACCCGAACTCTGTATGGACCACAGAAGAATACATCAATGAGCGAATGAATGCACGCAGCAACATTGTGCCATACATCCTCAACTACATCCGTGTGGCCTCTTTGCGTAGTGGATACAATCTTTATCCATACTTCGAGAAATTCGGTTTCTTGCGTCTCATTGCATGTTGGGCGAGCGACTACACAAGCTCCTACTATTGCCTGACGCAGGATATGCGCGACGAGTTTGAGAAAGACATGGAAGAACTTGGCCTGAAAGAGGTCAGCGACGAGATGGTTGAAGAAATCATCAATACGAAGATTCAGACGTTTGCCCGTCCTGATTTCTCGAATGAGCCGACCCCTCTGCCTGAGGATTAATCCGAAAGTATAGTTTATCCATTTTTAGCGGGAAGATTCGCCATGGTGGCGGATCCTCCCGCTTTTTTATTGACGCAGAGGCTGGCGCAGTGTTATCTGGCTGTCTGTTAATAGATCCCACCATTAATGATTAAAAGTATTCCAGACTGTGAAGGCGGATTTTGTCAGTGCGTTTGCGATGTCTTTCAGTCCGTGGGAGGATTTTGTCACGACGGAGATTCCCATCAACCTGGCTGGTAAGGTAATTCCCGTTATCAGACGAGTGCAGCGATGCCGGTTGTCTAATAGGGCATTTTGTCCGACAGGTGTTGCTGTCCGTTAGGGTGTCATTAATAATGCTCGTCTGTCACTTCACGACGAGGCAGTCTCGTCCACTATGCGGCGGTTCCGTATCGTCAGTAGGTCTTTGGGGCACTTGTGCGCGGCATGCAGGCGCATTAGTTGTGGAACTCCATGCTTTTGTGTGCATGAGAGCTGGCTTGCGACGTGCTTGTGCGTTTGAAGGATGCGATGGACAAGGAAAAAGCCCCGTGCAGTCGTT
>ERZ779697.1267-NODE-1267-length-9791-cov-2.42451_pt1 | contig 9791 bp, 5 predicted proteins | sample MGYA00511881_ERZ779697 | MGnify/ENA primary metagenome ERZ779697 (study PRJEB29588, sample SAMEA2148105) | human gut metagenome | biome: human gut; feature: human-associated habitat; material: faeces | place: Denmark | collected 2008/2010 ... | reverse complement strand
ATTGTAATTTTCACCTATCTGCTCATAATACTTGTTATCGTCACCACGGAAGATAACAGAATCATTGTGGGCAGACTTCTTTAGCTTGCCCTCTTTAACGAGTTTCTGCTTCTCTGCCTTTATCTGTTCAAGTAGTTCTTGCGCTGTACCATCCTCTGCAAGTTGTGGAACAAGCTTTCCTTGTATAGCTTCTTGCAAGACCGACTTTTTCAACTTTTCATTTAGAACATTGTTCAATAAATCAAGTTTTGTTTGGGCATCATTGTAACGATCTATAGAATGTGCCAACCGTACCATTCCCAGTATAATACGATGTTGTTCGGTAATAGGTGGAACAGGTATCAAGAAATTTCTCATACCAGCCAATGGAACATTCTTTATTGTACTACCAGTTGCAACATTTTTTGCGTATTCAGTAAAATATTCTGTCTCCAATATATGTTTGATATATTGTTTGTCAATGTTACCCATCAAGTTGAAATAGCAAGCACTTTTACCTAAAATCACATTTTCCCCATTATAAAAGGCAACATTACCTAAAGTACCATTTATAGAGACTAAAACTGTTGTAGAATTTAGCAGACGTTTATGTTTTTCTGCCTCTTGTTCACTTACTTTTTTTGTGTCGGCTTTAATCTCAATGCTTCCATTACTTAGGTTATTGCCATTGATAAAATAAACAGTTCCTGTTGCATCGTATTCGGGAGTTCCGTGAATGCCATCTCCCAAAATGGAGGTTATGTTTGACAATCTTGCCCAATTCCATGTTGCTGGTATCTCAAACGGCACTTCCTCATCAATGCACTTCACCTCCCCCGTAGCAAGTATCTTCTCATAATAGGAATTGTCCTCACCACGGTAGATAATAGATGCGTTCTTGTCACGCTTGATTTTCTTCTCCTTGATCAAGCGTTCTTTCTCCTGACGAATCTTATCAAGCAAAACGCTTGCAGGCTCGTCATTAGGGTCTTGCGGTACAAGTTTTCCCTGTATCGCCCATTGTAATATGCTGTTCTTTAATTGTTTTCCGTTCATAACATAAGTTTTATCGTAAAGCATCAATTAGCCAACAAGTTGTTGGCTAATTATATGCTATTTCTAATCTTCATCTTCTGCCTCTTTTCCCTTTTGTAATTCAAAAAACTCTTTCTGCTCACGGATTTCTCGGCTCAACTCTTCTTCTGTAGGAAGATAAGTAAGATACTTAGCGGCAAAGAGCTGCTTGCTGTCTTTCAATATAGAATAACGTGCAAGGTCTTTGCTAGTGTCAGAACACAGAACCAAACCGATAGTAGGATTATTGCCTTCCTCTTTCTTCAACTCGTCATACATTCTGACGTACATATCCATCTGTCCCACATCCTGATGAGTTATCTGCGTAGTCTTTAAATCAATAATGAGATAGGACTTTAGGATTATGTTGTAAAACACAAGGTCGATATAGAAATCGCCCATGTCCGTCTTGATATGCTGTTGGCGAGCCACAAACGCATAGCCTTTGCCCAACTCCATGATGAAAGTCTGCAGATGGTCAATAATGGCAGTTTCCAGTTTCGATTCACTATAGGCAGGGTTCTGTGGTAATCCTAAGAACTCTGCTATCACGGGATTCTTGAGATAAGAGAGTTTGTCTTTTTCGAAATCTGAAGTCAGCGAACGCATCTCGTCACTTACCTCTTTGCGCAGATGCTCAGGGGTTTGCAATAATCGGTAATAGTATTGTGAGGAGATATTACGCTGCAAGGTACGGTAATCCCATTGCTCACGAGCCGCCTCCTTCAAATACCACAACCTTGCATCCGCATCTTTTACACGCAGTAAGCGTTCATAGTGAAGCCATGATAGGTTAGGATAAAATGGTATCGTAGATTCGTCAAGCGGTGCTTGACGAATTGGTTCGTCTGTGAGTTTGAATTGGTCAAGCATTGCTTGACCAATTTGTAATTTACTGAACATCAAATAAAAAGAGCGCATGTTCTTTATGCTTGTCAGTCCGAACCCCCTGCCGTATTCTTCTGTAAGGGTTTGGGAGGCCAATTTTAAGACATGTTCGCCATATTTCGCACGTTCCTTTCCTTTTTGTTCCTGTGTCACGATACGCCAACCGATAAGCCAGTTGCGAACCACCAATAGATAGTCTGCACTGCGATAGGCTTGCCGACGTGCTTCACCGGCTAAATGCTTCAAGTCAGAGACAAAGTTTTTCTCTGGTTGAGTCAGCTTTTCTGTTATGTTTGTTAATGCAGATTTTTCCATATTATCCAATCCTTTTCTGAATTAGTGAGACAGCGTCTCACTTTTTTATAAAATGTGGGACACCGTCCCACATTTTACAATTCGTCCACATTCACATTTATTCCCAAGATACGCTGTATCTCTGCCAATGTCTTATCAATTTCATGATCAAGAGCCTTGCGCTTCTTGAAATAGTCGGCAAGCAGTTCGGCAGGAGGCAAGATCTCTTCATCCTCTTTCGGGAACTTGCACAAGTCGAAGTTGCAATCGGTGGCGATAAGGTCTTCAACTGAATAGCAACGAGATTTCTCGTCACCATCAGCAATAATAATCTCCTTACGGTCGTTCCACCACTCACGGATTGGGTCGCAATGTTCCGACTTCATGGACTTTGTCTTGGAGAAATGCTTGTACCCCTCTGGCATATCCAAACGATAGAACCACGTTTCCTTTGTAGAATAACCTTCTGGAGCACCCTCCGCACAGGTGTTGTCGAAGAACAAAATGTTCGTGGCTATCGAAGTGTAAGGTGCAAAGATACTGCCTGGCAAACGGATAATGGTATGCAAGTTGAAATCTCTGAGCAGCTTGGTCTTGATGGCTATCTTTGTGTTGTCCGCTCCAAACAGGAAACCGTCTGGGACAATGACCGCTGCACGACCATTCCTCTTCAGTCGGTACATGATGAGCACCATAAACAAGTCAGCAGTTTCGCTACTGCGCATATCAGAAGGGAAATGTGACTTGACATCTGACTTCTCGTTTCCACCGTATGGTGGGTTCATCAATACCACATCAAACTTGTCTTCGTCTGTATAGTTGAGTACATCTTTTGTAAGCGAGTTGTCGTGATATACCAATGGCGTGTCAATACCATGCAGCAACAGGTTTGTCACACATAGCATATACGGGAATTGTTTCTTTTCTATGCCAAATACAGACTGATTGTACTCTTTGCGGTCTTCAGCAGTCTTTACCTTCTTGTCCAATTCACCCAACCAACTTGTGATGAAACCTCCTGTACCACAAGCGAAGTCAGCCATTTTTTCGCCAATCTGCGGATTGACTATTTCTGCCATAAACTCGGTCAAGGCTCTTGGGGTGTAGAACTCACCAGAGGAACCAGCTGACTGCATTTCTTTAAGAATAGTCTCGTATATCTCACCGAAAGCATGACTTTCCTCATAGTCACCAAGGTTCAAACCGTCAATCACATTCAGCACTTGACGAAGTTGAACTCCATCTTTCATATATTGGTTGGCATCCTCAAAAGTTGTCTTTACTATTGCCTGACGGATAGGGGTAGTTGGTGTTACCTCTATGTTTTTGAGTTCCACAAACAATGTGTTGTTGACAAACGAAAGCAGCTCATCACCAGTCAAGGCATTACCACTTCCATCGTCATGCGCCCAGTTACGCCAACGGCATTCTTCTGGAATAATAGACTTGTAATCATCATCGTCCAACTCCCAATCATTCTCTTTCTCGTCATAGACTTTCAAGAACAGCATCCACGCCATTTGTTCTATGCGTTGCGCATCACCGTTGATACCGGCATCATTGCGCATTATATTGCGTACCCGTTTTACGAAATTTGATAAACTCATATTTTGTTGCTATTTTATGCTATATTATATATGTATTGTTCCAGTTCTTTCACGGCATCAAGATAGCCTTGCTTACCACCGAAGAACTTCACGATGTTTGCTTTGGAACCCAACTTGCGGAAAGGGTCATTTTCAAGCACAGTAAGACTTTCCAATTCTGACACACCTTCCTTGGTGTACTTATCCAACAAGGCTTCAAGCACAAGCCGTGCCTGTTCACCATACTTGCTGAATATATCACGTTTCTTCACCTGCTCGGCACGCTCATGCCGTGTAAGTGTTTTCTTTCCATAGGCTATATGACAGATGAAATCGAAATCGTCCACATCGTCCATGTCTTGGTCATGCTTCAATACAGCAAGGTCAATGCCACTGTCTTTGAGCATTTCTGCTATGTCTGACTTCTTCTTGGTTTCTTGCCACTTGGAAGTAAATGTGTCTATCGTTGCGTATGTGTCTATGATACTTTTCTTTGTATAGTCCGTAATGCTTTCCGTGCGAAGCAACTTGCCATTTGTGTCATATACAGAAACGACCTTGTTGATAACCTTTACTGTACAACCGTCCGAGTTGACTATTGGCTTAGGTTGTTTGGGCGGTTGTTGACAAATACATGGAATCTGACCACATACGGGGCAGGGCTCTGGTGTCGGTTTGGGACACACGCATGGATTCTGTCCACATACAGGGCAAATATGTGGTTTAGGCGGATAATTCGGGTCTATCTCAATCGGTCCGTCCCAATCTGGGTCTGCAAACAATCGTGTCACGTTGCGGAAGTCCATTACAGTGAAGTATGTCTTTCCTTCTTTCTCACGAAGACGAGTGCCACGACCGATAATCTGCTTGAACTCTGTCATAGAGCCGATTTGTTGGTCAAGCACAATTAGTTTTGTCATTTTGCAATCAACGCCAGTTGAAAGCAACTTACTTGTTGTTGCTATGACAGGATATTTAGAAGAAACAGAAATAAAGTAATCTAATTTACTTTTCCCGTATTCATCACTACCTGTTATACGAACCACATAGTCGGGTTTTTTCTTGCACATATCAGCATTGGCATTAGCCAAAGCCATTCGCATACGTTCCGCATGAGTTTCATCAGCACAAAACACTATGGTCTTAGCCATTCGATCTGTACTTTTCAGATAGTTGGTTATCTCCTGCGCAACTTCCCTTATGCGGTCTTCTATAACAATGTTATAATCATAGTCGCTATTATTATAGATGCGGTCTTCTATCTCGTTGCCGTAGATGTCCTTTTGCCCCTTTGTCGGTCTCCATTCGTCACCGATGTTTGTTGTAATGTTGATTACCTTGAAAGGAGCGAGGAAACCATCCTCTATTCCATTTTTAAGACTATAAGTATAGACTGGCTCGCCAAAGTAGCCAATACTTGACTGATACTTCGTTTCCTTTGGCGTAGCAGTCATACCGATATGAGTAGCTGAAGAAAAATATTCCAAGATGTTTCGCCAGTTGCTATCATCCTTTGCGCTACCTCTATGACACTCATCAACGATAACAAGGTCAAAGTAGTCGGGATTAGGGAACAGCTCTTGATAATTCTTGGCATCATTCTGTCCAATCAACTGCTGGTATAGCGCAAAAAACACTTGATAAGAACCCAATTCTTCCAAGTGATTCTTGTCTTTTGAGTAATCTATCTTGTGCGTTACCTTTTCTAATGGCTTGAAGTCCTGCTGTATGGATTGGTCTACCAATATGTTGCGGTCTGCAAGATACAACACTTTCTTCTTCAATCCACTTTTTAGTAAACGCCATACAATCTGAAATGCAGTATATGTCTTGCCTGTGCCAGTTGCCATAACAAGGAGCACACGGTTTTGTCCTTTGGCAATGGCACCAACTGTGCGGTTTACTGCATTGCGCTGATAATATCGTGGAGGAAATATATTCTGACCAGTGCAGAACGGTTGCTTAATGACAGCCAATTCTTGCTCATTAAGTCCATTGCCACCGTTAGCCTCGCTTTTATATCTTTCGATAAGTTCTTCTTTTGTCGGAAACTCATCCATGGCAAAAGTGCGTTCCTTGCCTGTCAAGAAGTCATGTTCGGCAAAGCCCTCCCCATTAGAACTATATGCAAACTTAACATCAAGCATTTGGGCATAAGTCATAGCTTGTTGCAATCCATGAGAAACAGAATGATTAGCATCCTTTGCCTCTACAATGGCTAAGGGTGTTGCCTTATTTGCATAAAGCACATAGTCGGCAAACTTAGGTTTCTCTCTATGCACAAGATTGCCATGAAGACTAATTTTACCGTCAGTAAATTTAACCTCCTGTTCCATAAAAATGCTATCCTTTGACCATCCTTTGCTTGTAATGGCCTCGTTGATATAGCGGAACTTGACATCCTCTTCTGTTAAATCTTTGCTTATGCCCATATTCAACTAATATTTTATTATCAGAAGTTCTACAACATATTTACTAAGACAGGAAACTACGAGTTCATTACACTCTTTCGTTCTCGTCCGTAATCAAATCCTTGAGGTCAACTTCTAAAATCTTTGAGATTTCAAGAAGTGTCTCTAAATCGGGTTGATATTTATTCCGAGCATAGCAATTAACCGTGCTAAAGCTCTTGCCTAACTGTTTTGCCAGCCAGGTTTGTGAAATACCCTTGCTATCTAAGACATCTTTTATCTTGTTTAGTTTCATAAATTCACCGAATTTTGCTGCAAATATACATTAAATTTTGCGATAATAATTATAAATTTAACGATTGTTATTTCATGTAGTTATTGTACCTTTGCAGCGGAGAAGAGTTGTTTGACAGCAAACGTATGCATATTGCAGAAATTGGGACTATTGCCAAATCATTACCTCTATTGAGGTGAAAGACTCATAAATAGCTCATTTTAAGCTATTCAGCAGATTTTAGTGTAATTTTTTGTGAAAAAAGTTGGGAATTTATTTGGTTTTTTGATTACCCCCCCCCCTATATTTGCAAAAAAAATATCAGAGAAACGACAATGAATGCTACAATTCATAACTTCAACAATGCCGAGAAGCGCACAATTTCGGCTGAAGGACGCATTGTGCCTGTCCTTTCTCTCATTACGACATTCCATTCCCAAACAATAATTATAAAAATCACAAGCACCTCGCAACGCGACGCATTGTCGGCGTTCCGCTAAGCGCGGGTGCTTGTGCCAATATTGGGGCACAGCCCCGAAACATCCGACAAACTTGACCAAACAAAACTAAATTATAGACATAACCAAACAAAAACCAACCAAAACAATGAAAAGGTATCTACTTTCCACTTTCACGATTGCAGCCGCGGCGCTGCTCGTGACATCGTGTAACGATGAGATGGACAACGGCCTGAAGACAGGCGACGAGGGAACCGTGACATTCACAGCGCAACTGCCTTCGGAAATGGGAACTCGTGCGTTTGCCGACGGACTGACGGCGAAACATCTGCAATATGCAGTGTATGAGGCTGGGCAATCAACACCTCTGAAGGTGTTCGGCGACGAGACAACTGTTGTGGGAGAAGCCGAAATGAACAATCTCAAGCAGACAGTCTCGTTGAAACTGACCACAGGCAAGACCTACGACGTGATTTTCTGGGCCGCAGACAACTCCGCAAAGAAGCCTTACACATTCGACCCGTTGACTCAGACAGTCAAAATAACATATACAAATGTGTATTCCAACAATGACATCTGCGACGCTTTCTTCAAGAAAGAAACAATCACCGTAAGCGGCAACCAAAATGTTGACGTCAAACTTACGCGTCCGTTCGCGCAGGTGAACATCGGAACCGACGACTTTGACGCTGCGACCATAGCTGGTCTCAATCTTACTCAGACACAAGTCAAAGCAACGGCTGGCGACATCTTGAACTTGGCAACAGGCAAGATGGAAGGCACTGAGGCAACACGCACATTCAAAATGAAAGCTATACCTACAGCAGATGACGGTGCATTCCCTGTTGCCGGCTATAAATATCTATTGATGGCATATATTCCCATCAGCGACACCAAGGAAACCGTTGATATGACATTCGGTTACAACGGCAAGTCCACATTCCGCTCTTTCACAAATGTCCCATTGCAACGCAACTACCGTACAAACATCTACGGCTCGCTGCTCACAAATTCTGTTGACTTCAATGTGGTCATCGAACCGGCATTCAGCGGCGAGTTCGCACATGAAGTGGTAAGTGCGTCTACATTTGCTGCTTTGAAAGCTGCCGTTGCCAACGGCCAGAGCGTTGACGCCGAAAAAACGCTTGTCCTTTCAGGCGGACAAAGCGAGACGCTCAATCTCGGAGACCTCTCAATCAGCAACAAAAATGATATTTGGAGTGACTCCGATTGGTCACTGCTTTCTGTAAGAGAAAACAGCTCGCTGACAATTACCAGTGGTGCATACATCGCCAAAGCCAACGACTGCTACGCTGTCGATGTTCAGGACGGAGGACATCTTGTTATCGAGGGCGGACACTACAACGGCAACGTTCACGCAGTCTATGTACTTGAAGGTGTTGCGGAAATAAAAGGCGGAACATTCGAGGTGCAGCAGAAATATCCTGACGCAGATAAAGCCGATGAGTTCGTGCTCAACTGCTATGACGCGAACCGCAAAAACGGAACAGCGAAAATCATCGTTACCGGCGGCACGTTCATTGGATTCAACCCTGGCGACTGCAAGGCTGAGGGCAACGGCACCAACTTCGTAGCCCCTGGCTATGCTTCAATCCCCAACGGCACAGCTGCCGACGGCCGCACCATCTGGAAAGTTGTGCCGGCTGTAGAGGCTACAACAGCCGAAGGTCTCAAAACCGCACTCACCACAAGAGGCAAAATCGTGGCGTTGGGACAAGATTTAGAATACGCATCAGTCATATCTCCAGCCAGAAGCACTTCCTTGGTAATGAAAAACGGCGCAGTTTTCAAATCAACCAACGATGATTCAAACAACATCAACACCTTACTGTCAATAAGCGAAACTGGCGTTAAAATCTCCGGAAACGGCACATTGGAAGCAGCACCAAACCGTCCGAACCACACATCAGCTGTCATAGAAGTGAGAAATGGCGGCTCTGTTGATATCTACGGCAATTTGACATTTGATGCAAAAGGTGGCAGTAAGGCCAACAATGCCATCAGGATTTTCAAGGGTACTGCCAATATCCACAGCGGATATTTCCACACCGTTGGTGGTTCACCAAAAGAAAACTCCAGCGAATGCATTCTGATTGGCTATTATAATACGGACTGTTACCTCAATATCACCGGTGGCATATTCGAAAGCGATGGAGACGCAACGTACTTAATAAATTGTATGGATGACTACAAGAAACGTTGCCATGTCAAGGTTATGGGCGGCACATTCGTAGGCTTCCCCCCCCCCGCCGATGGCGCACACACCAACTTCGTTGCCCCTGGCTACAAATCGGTAGAGACCACCTACAATGGCAAGCAGGCTTGGAAGGTTGTTAAAGAATAACTAACAGCAAGCATCTAAAGCTTCACAATATGGTCGGCGTCGTGTCTGCACAGGCACGGCGCCGATTTCATTGCGCATGTCACCGTCGTGCCTCGCGGCGCTCGTCGGCGCGGCTCTTGCTCGTTGTGACGAGAAACACGCCCACAAAAATCATCGCCACGGCAAGCCCCTTCATCACGTTGAACGAGTCGAGCCCGAGACAAACCGTCACTACACACTACGGGCTGCACGTAGTTGTACATTCCAGCCACCGTGGGACGCAGGTTCTTCTGCCCGACAATGATAAACATATAGCTCACAAACGTGGCAAACACCACGATAAACGCCACGGCAAGCACATCGTCCCATCCAAGCGCAAGCCAGTCGGTTGCCACAAGACTCGAATATGAGAACGGAAGCGTGCAGAGAAAAGCATAGGTAAACATCCACTTCATCACCGTCACAAGCGAATAGCGGCATATA
>ERZ779697.1263-NODE-1263-length-9805-cov-1.69446_pt1 | contig 9805 bp, 8 predicted proteins | sample MGYA00511881_ERZ779697 | MGnify/ENA primary metagenome ERZ779697 (study PRJEB29588, sample SAMEA2148105) | human gut metagenome | biome: human gut; feature: human-associated habitat; material: faeces | place: Denmark | collected 2008/2010 ... | reverse complement strand
CCGAAGGTCGCCAATGGCATCGGTCAGTTTACGCTGATAGGTCTCGCGGTCGGCGTGGGACTCGCAGTTATTATTGCGATAATCGTCGGAGTGCTGTTTGCGATAACCGCGTCGATGACTGTGTTTGAAATGATACGCAGCTTCTTCCACGGTTCGCTCGGCGGGATAAACGATCTTGTCAGAAGCCTCCCTTTCATCGACTGAGCAACATAAAAATATTGAAACCGCCCGTGTTTTTTCCTTCAGAAATTCGGGCGGTATTTTTTGTGCACTTTTGAATTTATTCATTGACATTCATTCGATATTCAGCAATTATTCATTGATTCTTTTCCGCAAGCGGTAAAGCTTTCCTCCTTGCTGATGTGGATAACTATGTGGATAATGTGGATAACTTTTATGTTTTAATGACTATTTGGAATATATACGTAAAGCAAAAAACTTTACAGTTTGATTTTAATAACTATATGTAAATATTCTGCATAAGCCGCATATGCAGTGACAAAAAATTAACCCGGTTGCAGGAAAACTTGCAGCCGGGTTTTATGCATAAAATTTTACGCGTGATTTTTGTCTATTTTGCCAATATCAGACGTTCGCGAGAGCCGCGTCAAGATCGGCGATTATGTCATCGACATTCTCTGTTCCGACAGAAAGTCTGACAAGATTTTCATAGACTCCGCAGTCGTCGAGCTCCTGTGCGGTGAGCTGGCGGTGGGTCGTGCTAGCCGGGTGCAGGCAGCAGGTGCGGCTGTCCGCAACATGGGTGACTATCGCCGCGAGCTTGAGGCTGTCCATGAATCTGACCGCGTCCTCTCTGCCGCCTTTTATTCTCAGCGAAATGACGCCACAGGTACCGTTGGGCATATACTTCTGCGCAAGGTCATAGTATTCGTCGCCCTCGAGGCCGGGATAACGGACGGACTCGATCTTCGGATAAGCCTTCAGGAACTTTGCAACGGCGAGAGCGTTTGAGCAGTGGCGCGGCATACGCAGATGCAGAGTCTCGAGCCCGAGGGTGAGCAGGAATGCGTTCATCGGGGACTGAATTGAGCCAAGGTCGCGCATGAGCTGAGTCGTGCACTTTGTTATATATGCAGCCTTGCCGAACTGCTCGGTGTATACAACACCGTGGTACGACTCGTCGGGAGTTGTAAGTCCCGGAAACTTGTCGTTCTGCGTCCAGTCGAAGCTGCCGCTGTCGACTATGACTCCGCCGACACTCGTCGCGTGGCCGTCCATATATTTTGTGGTCGAATGGGTAACTATATCCGCGCCGAACTCAAACGGGCGGCAGTTTATCGGGGTCGGGAAAGTGTTGTCGACTATCAGCGGCACGCCGTGGGAATGAGCCGCTCGCGCATACTTCTCAATATCGAGCACAACGAGCGAGGGATTAGATATAGTCTCGGCGAACACGGCTTTTGTGTTATCTTTGAATGCCGCGTTGAGCTCCTCCTCCGTCGCATCGGGGCGAACGAAAGTGAAATCGATGCCGAGCTTTCTCATCGTGACATTGAAGAGATTGAATGTTCCGCCGTATATCGCGGATGCTGCAACGACATGGTCGCCCGCGGAGCAGATATTGAAAACGGAGAAAAAGGACGCCGCCTGACCGGACGAGGTGAGCATGGCGCCGACGCCGCCCTCAAGGTCGGCTATCTTCGCGGCTACGCAGTCGTTTGTCGGATTCTGGAGACGGGTGTAGAAATATCCGGACTCCTGCAGATCGAAGAGTCTGCCCATCTGCTCGCTCGATTCGTATTTATATGTCGTGCTCTGGACTATCGGCACAACGCGCGGCTCGCCGTTTTTCGGAGTGTAGCCGGACTGCACGCACTTTGTTTCTATGCTAAAGCCCATTTTTGTTTCCTCCTTCTGTCAGTCTTTAAGAAAATGACCCATAAGGTCGAAGCCGGGATCAACAAAATTGCCGGTCTCGGATGCTGATTTTTCATTTATGCTCGCAACGCCGCTGTCAAGCTCTTTGCCTTTACGGTAAATCAGATACGGCACGGGATCGGATGCGTGGGTGCGGGTCGATATCGGGGTCGGATGATCCGGCAGAACCATGACTTTATAATCGTCCTGAGTGTTGAGATAGTCAAGGATTATAGGCATTATACGGCTGTCAATAAGCTCGATTGCTTTGACTTTATTTTCGGGCTCGTTTCTGTGGCCGCACTCGTCGGGAGCCTCGACATGGATATAGACAAGGTCCTGACCTTTACGCCATTCGTCGATTGCAGCGTTCGCTTTGCCCTCGAAATTCGTGTCGATATAGCCGGTTGCGCCCTCGACTTCGGGGGTGTTCATGCCGGCGCAGATGCCGATGCCCTTGAGCAGGTCGACTGCCGAGACGATGCTGCCTTTCACGCCGAACTTCTCTTCAAAGGACGGCAGAGCAGGACGGCTTCCCTCGCCCCAGAGCCAGATTGAATTTGCGGGGAGCTTGCCCTCGGCTATTCTCTTCTTGTTCACGGGGTGATCTTTAAGAAGATCGTAGCTCTCGCGCATCATGGCGATAAGCTTTTCGGCGTTTGGAGAAGTTGAAAGATACTCGCCGATAACTCTGCCGGAGATATCATGCGGAGGGGTCATCTTGCCGAGATCCGTCGTGCCGTTATGTACGATAAGGCAATGGCGATAAGCCACGCCGCTGTAAAAATCAAATTCGCTGCTGCCGAAATGCTCCTGCACGGTTTTAATTATCTGCGCCGCCTCTTCGGTCGAGATATCGCCGCCGGAGTAGTCGAGCATGGTCTTTGCGCCGTAATCCGCCTCGTCGCTCAAGGTGACAAGGTTGCAGCGCAGAGCAATATCCGTTTCGCTCATCTTGACTCCGATGCTGACCGCCTCAAGGGGCGAGCGTCCTGTGTAGCACTTCTTCGGATCGAAACCGAGCACGCTCATATTTGCAACATCGCTGCCGGGTTTGAGTCCGGCGGCAACGGTTCTGACAAGTCCGACTTCACCCTTCGACGCGAGCGCATCGATATTGGGCTTCTTTGCAACTTCCATCGGCGTCTTGCCGCCGAGAGCCTCAACGGGATAATCCGCCATGCCGTCGCAGAGAACTACAGCATATTTCATATATCTTCACCCTTTCAGAGAATTTATGCACAAACGATGCATATCGGGCGCGGCAAGTTCGGTTAGCATATGCATACTCGCCCGCCGCTGCTTTAATTATATCATAAAGTATCAGCGCATTAAAGCAAAAATTAAGAGAGAATATACATATATACTATATAAAAAAGAGTGCAAAATGACGAAAAATTATTTGTCAAAATGCGCTTGCAGCATATAATTGAGCGAGGCACAATGATATAATCGATTTGGAAGAAATATTCAAAAGGAGGATACTTATGACAAAAAGATTATTTGCAGTTTTGCTTGCGTGCCTGCTGATTCTCATGAGCTTAACGGCGTGCGGCAGCAAAACGCCCGAGTCCGGCACGACCGCGGCAGAAGACATATCCGCCGCAGAAACCGAAGCCAACGCGCAGACGAGCGCAGAAGAAACAGCGGCAAGTTCAGAAGCGGCATCCGAATCCGCAGAGCCGAGCACTGTACAGAGCACGCAGAAACCTACAGCAAATAAACTGGCATCGAAACCTGCAACGACTGCAAAATCGAACAATTCCGGCTCAACTTCAAAAGGCAAACTTGAAGTCAGCGCAGGAAGCGTCAAAAGCATCGCCGGAGCAAAGGTGCTCAGGGCGTGGAAGCTCAACTCAAACGGAGTGAATATTGAAATCCATCGCATAGCATACGGACCGCAGATAACTCAGGCTTTCAAAAAAGCGAACGCGGACGGAGCAATCGACTATGATAAAACAGTCACCTATCAGCCTATAATCAATGTTGCGATAATCACCTGCTCGCCCGAGCATATCGGTGTTGCCTCAAGCCAACAGCTTCTCGGCACAAATGTCGGCAAGGTTGAGGATATGGGCAGAAAGAGCGGCGCGCTCATAGCGATAAACGGCGAGGACGGCTCAACATACAAAAGAGGTGCGCCGACAATTCGCAACGGCTCGGTCGTTTCGACTGATGGTCAGGGGCAGAAACGACTGTTGATATACAAAAACGGCACATGGAAAGTCGATACGCTCACAAACGAAAACTGCAAATCGTATATCTCGCAGGGCGTTTACAATTCCCTGCGCTACCAGCGGCAAGTCATAACAAACGGCAAGGCGACCAACGAGCACGACACTTATTATCACAACCGCACGGTGTTCGCGCAGATATCGGAGAACAAGTATATCATGGCCATCGGCGAATTCATGCCGCTCGACAATATAATGAAAGTCCTCATAGCATACGGCGCGAGAAATGCGTTTTTGCTAAACGGCGGCAACTGCTCGTCGATGTATGTCAAGGGCATCGGCAACACGACCGGCACAAAAGCGACTCAGCTCAAGAATCTCAACAAGCCGTGCGTTATCGAGAGCGAATTTTTCGCGGCAAACGGCATGCTCGGGCTCAACTCCGCCGGGAAGCAGAAGCTGGGCGGACCTTGCAACGAGCTCGACATAGTATATGTAAAATAAAGCAGAAGGGGTGAGACGATGAAAAAAGCTTTCAGAGCGGCTGCAATTGCGGCAATTCTGCTGTTTGCGCTGACATTTATCGGGAGCGCAAAAATCAAAAGCGCATCGGCTCACCTGCTGTTTTCTTCGTCCGTCAGCGTCGGTGGCAATGAATCGCGGGAAGTCACGCTCAAGAGCGGCGACAGAATAGCCATCGGCTCATATCTCGGCGAGCCTATTATATGGAGAGTCATCGAAACGGGCGGCAAAACTCTGCTTATGAGCGAAAAAGTGCTGTGCTTCAGGGCGCTCGACCCGTCTGAGGACGGCATCGGCAGTTCCGATTATCTCGCCTCTCCCCTGCGCGCATGGCTCAATTCGGAGAGCGGATTTTTAAATCCGGAGAATTTTTCAGATAATGACCTTTCGCTCATATCGCCTGACAAAAACGGCGATTTGATATTCCTGCCGTCAAAAGATATGCTCAAAAATATAAGCGCCGCCGACCGCCGCAGAAGCCCGACCGAGCAGTGCGTCAAAAATGATACTTCGCGCTATTTAACTCTGCGCAAATACTGCTGGTATTGGACAAGCTCGCCGGTTTCGACAAATCAGAGCAGCGTGACGACCGGCGGGTTCTATAAAACGCTCGCGGCGGACGAGCTGTGCGGCGTATGCCCGGCGATGTATCTTCGCAGCAATGTTCTCGTTCTTTGTGGGAGCGGAACCGCCGAAAATCCGTATGCGTTGGCAGGAGGTGGCGAAAGATGAGAGAAAAGCTGAAAGAATTTCAAAACTCTCCGCACTCGATAATCGCCGCATTCTCCGCCGCCGTGCTGTTTTTCTGCACGGTGTTCACGCGGCTGATACTAAAAACCGACGACGGTCACTTTCTCGGCATACTCCACCGAAACGGATTCACAGTAACAAGCTGGCTGCACGAGCGGTACACGACCGTGTCCGGGCGGATAGTCGGCGAATGGCTGATGATAAATTTTCTGCGCCTGCCGCTCATTTTCTGGAAGCTGTTCATCGCCGCGCTGATAATATATATAATGTATTTTCTCTGCCGCCTGTCGGACTTTTTAGGCGAAAAGACAGATATAAGACAGAGATATATCTTCGCCTGCTCGGTGCCGTTGGCAGTATTCCTGCCATGCCTCAACCCGTCGGTGTTTTGGTTTGCGGGTTCGTTCACGTTCCTCGTTCCGTTCGCTGCCTTGCTTATCACGGTGACACCTCTCACATTCGAGGTATTCGGAGGGCGCGTGAATTCTATGGCATATGTCGCCGCCGCGATTGCTTCTGTCGTCGCGGCATCTCAGGAGCAGTCCTGCGCCGCGGCGCTCGCGCTGCAAGTGATTCTGCTGATTTTTTCGGCATATCAACGCAAACTCGGATTCCGTCAATTCATCCCGCTCCTGCCGAGCGTTGGTTCTCTCTCCCGGACTTCGCGGGCGCGGAGCGATGGAGGCGGCGTCGGGTTTTGAAAGATTCTCTAAAATGAATATATTTGAAAGACTGCTCTGCGGATTTTCAAATTATTTCGCATTTTCATTTTTCTTCTCGCTGATAACAGCAGCTGTTTTTCTCGTTCTGCTCGGCGCATCGGTATATGAAGCGTTCAGCGGTTCGCGGAAAATAAAGAAAATTATATCAGTCTTTGCAATATTCGCCTCGGTGCTGTGCGTCGGAGTCAACGCCGCATATATTATTATCCGCCGCACCACCCCGGACAAGGGCTTTGAAAAGATGTTCAAGAGCGGCAATTACCTTCCGCTCGAACTCGCGGTTATCGCGCTCTGTTTTGTCTTTCTCTTTAGCCTTTTCATTCTTATAGCGGCGCTCGTAAAGAAAAACAGAAGGCTCGGGCTCACTGTCGGCGTGCTGTTCTGCGCCGCCGTCTGCTGCGCCGCCGTGCTCGGATTTTCTTCCTCCATCTATGCCTCCGGGCAGCGTGTTTTCTACTTCACCGAGATGTTCACGCTCATCGCTTGCGCAGCGATGTATTCTTCACTTTCCGATAGCAAAGCGAAAAAATTCGCTGGATATGCAGTCCCGACAGCCGCATTTATTTTCTATATTATCAATTGTTTCACCTACACATTCCTTGAGATACCCATAATGGGCTAAAATAAATTGTAAAGCGATTTGCTTTACAATTTACACACCTATTTTTTAGCGCAAAAATCAAAGCTCCCGTGCGGCTTTTCCGATATATCAACACATTCGGGGACGCATGGGAGCTTTTGTTTTTTTATTTATAAATCATGTAAAGCTTAACAGCTTGTCATCAATGACCGTGCGGAACGACATCAAGTTTGTCATGTTCCTCGCCGAGATCGGCGCGCAGGAGCGCAAAGAACACTATCGCGAGCAATATTTCGGCGCACCAGATGGTCTTGCCGCCGAGATAGCCGCAGAGAAAAGTTGAAGCGACCGCGCCCGCGACAAACGAGCCTATCATCAGCATATGCGCGAACATCTTGCCGCGCGCCTCTTTATTACCGCTGCGAAGCCACTTGACGAGGTTCGAGCCGACCTGGCGGACATGGTTGGTGCAGAAGGTAGTCGCCATCGGAATCTTTTTCGCCTGGCGGAATGTATTGAACTGCATCGAAGCGATAAAATTCACAGCCACCTGGCAGATCTGCGGCGGCGCATCGTCCGGGACGAAACCGAGCGCAAATATCCACGCCATTTCAAACGCCACGAACGCCGTGTCCCAGCGGACTATCTTGCGGCGGTTTATATGCTTGGGCAAGAATTCCGAAATGACCGTGCCGAGCAGATAAGCCGAAGCGGGCAGGAGATAATACAGCGCCTTGTGCCAATTTCCGCGCCCGAGCTGAACCGCCATGAGCACGAAGTTTGCCGTCTGCGCGTTGCAGAACACACCGCCCTTTTGAACATAAGTATATGCGCCGAAAAATCCGCCGACCGCTATCATAACGGCAAATATCCAGAGCTTTTCGCATTCGAGAAGCTCTTCCTCTTTTTTGAGAGCCTTTTCTTTCATCGTTCACCACACCGTTTCTTTTCTACAACGCATAAGTTTATCACTGCTCCCCGTCTCTGTCAAGGAACGGGAAATAGCCGCAGCATCTTGAAAAAAAGCCGTTTTCATGGTATTATTTAGGGTATTATATATCATTATAGAATGCAGTATAAAACAAGAGGAGAATAGCATGTCAAAGCTTTTGAAGTATTTGAAAAAATACAAAATTGAAAGTATTCTCGCGCCGTTTTTCAAGCTCATTGAAGTGGCGTTCGAGCTGATTGTTCCGCTGATAGTCTCAACTATAATCGACATCGGCATAGAGAACGGCGACAAGGTTTATATTATCAAACGCTGCCTGCTGCTCAGTCTGTTCGGCATACTGGGTCTTTGCAGTACGCTTGTGGCGCAGTATTTCTCGGCGAAAGCGTCAGTCGGCTTCGCTACCGATATCCGCCACGCGCTCTTCCAGCATATCGGCAAGCTCTCTTATTCCCAGCTCGATTCGCTCGGCGCGCCGACGCTTATAACCCGCCTGACGGGCGACATAAACCAGGTTCAGACCGGAACAAACCTGACCCTGCGTCTCGTCCTGCGCTCGCCGTTCGTCGTATTCGGCGCGGTGATAATGGCGTTCACGGTCGACGCAAAATCGTCGCTCGTGTTCGTCGTTGCGGTACCCGCTCTAGCTGCGGTCGTGTTCGCGATTATGCTCGTGTGCATCCCGATGTACCGCAAGGTTCAGCAGAAACTGGACGGGCTGCTGAGCAAGACCCGCGAAAACCTGCTCGGCACCCGCGTTGTCAGAGCGTTCTGCAAAGAGGAAGAGGAAATTGCGGACTTCGACGCCAAGAACAACGCCCTGACCGAGATGCAGACAGCTGTCGGCAGGATATCCGCTTTCATGAACCCCGCAACCTTCGTGCTCATAAACCTCGCGATAATCGCACTGATATATGTCGGCGCAATACGCGTTGATTCCGGCGCCATTTCGCGCGGCGCGGTCGTTGCGCTCTATAACTACATGTCACAGATTCTCGTTGAGCTGATAAAGCTCGCGAATCTCATAATCAGCGTCTCAAAGGCGATAGCCTGCGGCAACCGAATTCAATCGGTGCTCGATATCGAGCCCGGCACCGTCCCCGGCACTGTCACTGACGGCAACGAAAACAGCGAATATTCAGTCGAATTTGACAAGGCGTGCCTGTCATATAACGGCAGCGAGGAATCGCTGCACAATATCGACCTCAAAATAAAGCGCGGCAGCTCGATAGGCGTTATCGGCTCGACCGGATCGGGCAAAACTTCGCTCGTCAATCTTATTCCGCGATTCTACGATGTGACCGAGGGCAGCGTGACGATTGACGGCGTTGACGTGCGCGACTACGACACAAAGGCTCTGCGCTCAAAAATAGGCGTCGTCTCGCAGAAAAAAGCCCTGTTCGCCGGCACTGTCAGGGACAATATCCGCTTCGGCAAGCAGGACGCCACAGACGAAGAAATCTGGCAGGCGCTCGAAACGGCGCAGGCAAAGCAGATGATAGAGGACAAGAGCGGACAGCTCGACTTTGTCCTCGAACAGGAGGGCAAGAACCTCTCGGGCGGTCAGCGCCAAAGAATGACTATAGCCCGCGCCCTCGTCAGAAAGCCAGAGGTGCTCATCCTCGACGATGCGGCGAGCGCACTCGACTACGCCACCGGTGCGGCGCTGAACAAGGCTCTGAGAAACACCGACTTTGCCCCGACCGTCATAACCGTGTCCCAGCGCGTTGCGGCGATAAGAAACGCCGATACCATAGTAGTCCTCGACGAGGGCGAGATAGTCGGCGTGGGCACGAACGACGAGCTTCTGCGCTCGTGCGAAGTCTACAAAGAAATTTTCGATTCCCAGCTTGAAAAGGAGGATGCGTAACCGTGAAGAACAAAACCGTTTTCAAGCGAGTTATCGCGGTCATCGGCCGCTCGAAGCTTCTGCTGTTCCTTTCGCTCATTCTCTCCGTTGCAAGCGTCATCCTCTCGCTCTATATCCCCGTCCTCGCCGGACGCGCGATAGACGGAATAAAGCTGCACGGCAACGTTGATTTTGAAGTCATAAAGAAGTGCCTTTTCGGCATTCTGATCTGCGCCATAGTCGGCGGAGTGCTCCAGTGGGTGATGAACATCATCAACAACCGCATAGCCTATAACACCGTGCGCGATATACGCTCAAAGGCGTTTTCGCATATGCAGACCCTGCCCGTGGCGTTCGCCGACTCCCACCCCTACGGCGATA
>ERZ779697.1259-NODE-1259-length-9846-cov-2.91911_pt1 | contig 9846 bp, 5 predicted proteins | sample MGYA00511881_ERZ779697 | MGnify/ENA primary metagenome ERZ779697 (study PRJEB29588, sample SAMEA2148105) | human gut metagenome | biome: human gut; feature: human-associated habitat; material: faeces | place: Denmark | collected 2008/2010 ... | reverse complement strand
ATAGGGGTTCGATTCCCCTATCCACTACAAAGAAGGCCCGGAGTTTCTTCGGGCTTTTTTATTTCACTATGTCCATATATGCAGAACGAAACAATTTCAAGAACAAAACAACTATTAGGCGATGCGGCCATAAAGACATTGGAACACCGCCGTGTGGCTGTGTTCGGTGTAGGTGGTGTGGGCGGCTATGCCGTTGAGGTGCTTGCCCGTAGCGGTGTCGGCCAACTTGACTTGTTTGACAATGACCGCGTAAGCCTGTCTAACATAAACAGGCAAATCATAGCTTTGCATAGCACCGTTGGGAAACTAAAAGTTGATGTTGCCAAGGAGAGGGTTATGGACATAAACCCTGAATGCTCAGTTTTTGCCCATGCCGTATTTTATCTGCCGGACAACGCAGACAACTTTGACCTGACAAGATATGATTATGTGCTCGACTGCATAGACACGATAGCTGCCAAAGTAGAGTTGGTGAAACGCTGTAAGTCTCAGGGCATACCTGTTATCAGTTCTATGGGCGCTGCAAACAAAATGGATCCTACCGCATTTTGCGTGACCGACATATTCAAGACAAAGATGGATCCGATAGCAAAGGTAATGCGAAAGAAACTGAAAGAGCTTGGCATAAGAAAACTGAAGGTTGTTTGTAGCTATGAGCAGCCAATAAAGATTATATGTGACGATGGTGGCAATCCGTCGAGGCATGTTCCGGCAAGCAATGCTTTCGTCCCTGCCGCAGCAGGGTTGGTGATGGGCAGCGAGGCTGTCAAGGAACTTATTGGCTACAATACGAAATAATGATATGTGGAACAATCAATCACGAGCGCCATTGCAACTATGTAATGGCACTCGTAATCAAAATGTCAAGGATGGCTGTTTTGCAGCAGCAGTAATGGTTTATGTCCGCATAAAAGCTGTTGCTCAAAATATAAGAATAGAATGCCCGAGGAGAGAATCCTCGGGCATTCTATTCTTATACTCCCAAAATGTGGCAGCAGTTTTTTTATATTCTCTCAACCTGTTTCACCCCCTTTACAGTGCGCAACCTCTTTATTAGAGACTCAAGGCGCGAGGTGTCTTCAAGCATAACCACCAGGTTGCCCCTAAACAAGCCATCGTTGCTGTCGATGCTTATAGAGCGCAATGTCAGTCGTTCGTCTTTGCTTATTATGCTTGTAAGGTTGTTTACGATGCCTATGTCGTCATTTCCAATAACTCTGAGTGTGATTGAATACTTCGACGAACCTTTGCCGCTCCATCGGGCTTTGACAATACGGTAGCCGAAACGCTTTCTCAACTCTGCCGCATTAGGACAGTCGGTTCGGTGTATCTTTATTCCGCCGTTGACTGTGACGAACCCGAAGACGTCGTCACCATAAATCGGTTGACAGCAACGGGCAAGTTGATAGTCGATGCCCTTAAGGTTTCTGTCTATAACCAAAACATCGTCATTGGGCACAGACATCTCATTGGCAGCATTGAAATTGAATTCCTCCGCACTTCGGGCAGGCTGGTCTCCTGCCCCACTCTTTTCCTTTGACTGAAGCTCAACGTACTTGTCGATTACCTCATTGGTGTCCAATTCGCCATCTGCAATCTGCCTATAGAAATCGCTAACCTCTTTGAAGCCCATCTTTTTGATAAGCCGGGCCATGGTTGACTCATCGAATTCAATCTTGCGGTTCTTGAATTTCCTCTCTATGACTTCTTTTGCATACTGCCCTTCCTTCACCTGCGTTTCTTTCAAGGCCAGCCTTACCTTAGCCTTGGCGCGAGATGTCTTCACGATGTTGAGCCATGCCTGCTTGGGTTTCTGGGTGCTTGAGGTCAGTATCTCAACCTGGTCGCCACTGTGCAGTTCTTCGCGCAAGGTTACAATCTTGTTGTTTATCTTGGCCCCAGTGCAGCTACTGCCTATCTTTGAATGTATGTGGTAGGCAAAATCCAATACTGTTGCGCCTTTGGGAAACTTAAACAAATCTCCTTTTGGGGTAAAAACGAATACCTCGTCCTCATACAAATCCATTTTAAACTGGTCCATGACCTGCAGGTCATCGCTCGTTTCGAGGATGTTGCGTATGTTTGTAAGCCATTCATCGAGCCCGCTTTCACCTTTTATGCCCTTGTATCTCCAGTGTGCCGCCACTCCCCGCTCGGCTATCTCGTCCATCCTCTCGGTCCTTATTTGCACCTCAACCCATTTCTGTTCAGGCCCGAGCACCGTGATATGCAGGCTTTCATATCCATTTGACTTCGGCACAGACAACCAATCGCGCAAGCGCTTCGGATTCGGCTGATACATGTCAGTGACAATGGAATAAGCCTGCCAACACTGCATTTTCTCCTTGTCTTGCGGCGAATCGAGAATGATACGTATGGCAAACAAGTCGTATATGCCTTCAAAGGCACACTTCTGTTTCTTCATCTTTTGCCATATCGAATGAATGCTTTTTGTCCTGCCTTTCATGTGGAAGCGCAGTCCGGCATCCACAAGCCGTTTCTGTATCGGTTCGATGAACCTGCTGATATAGGCATCACGGGCCTGCTTGGTAGCATTCAGCTTGTCCTTTATCATGTAATAGGCATCGTGCTCCAAGTATTTCAACGACAGATCTTCAAGTTCGCTTTTCAGCTTATACAGGCCAAGCTTGTGGGCCAGCGGGGCGTAAAGATAGGCAGCCTCTTCAGACACCCTCATCTTGGCCTCAGTGTTCTCCGTGTCGCGTATTTGCCTCATGAGGTTAACCCTGTCTGCTATCATGATTAGAATCACCCGCATGTCTTCGGCGAAAGACAGCAACAGGTTGCGGAAATTCTCACTCTCAATGACAGGATTCTTGGCATACAGGTCGGCTATCCTTTCCAGTCCGTGGAGTATGCGGGCCACGGAATCGCCGAACTGCTCACGCACTTCGTCTATTGAAACATAACCGTTAGACACGCTTGGGTGCAGCAGTATCGCCAGCACGGCATCTCTTTTGAGCCCAATCTCGTCGACAACAATCATGGCTGTTTGGAAACCGAACAATACCGGGTTAAGCCCAAACACATCACGCTTGATGAGATTCTGCTTTACAGAATCAGCAAGGTGGCCACGTATCTTCTTCTCGTCATCGGGAAGAAGTGACGGCCCAATCTTTTCCTTCAGCGTGGAGTATAATAGCAAAGATGCTGCTTTTTCCTGATGTGTAAACTCAAATCTATCGGCCATAATTACTCTCTGTGTGTTAATATATCATTGCAAAGGTACAACTTTTATCTTATTATTTCAATTTTTCGGCGGAAAGTTAGTATATTTGTGACGAAATTACTTTAAATTCAATATATATGTTATCACAAGACGACTTGAAACAGATTGCCTCCAAGGGCATTTCAGAAGAGCAAATCAAGAATCAGCTTGATGAGTTTAAAACAGGCTTCCCATTTTTGAGATTAGAAGCAGCTGCCGGCATCGGCCATGGAATCATGGCTTTGACCGACGACGAAAGCAAACAGTATGAGGCTGCATGGGAGAATTACAAGGAGCAAGGCAAGCAGATAGTGAAGTTTGTTCCTGCCTCTGGTGCCGCAAGCCGTATGTTCAAAGACTTGTTTGCTTTCCTTGACGCTGATTACGATGTTCCGACGACAGATTTTGAAAAGCATTTTTTCGACGGCTTGAAGCGGTTTGCTTTCTATGATGCGCTTGACAAGGCTTGCTTAAACAACGAAGGCAAGTCTGTCTGCGACTTGATAGCCGACGGCAACTATAAGGCGATTGTGGCCAACCTACTGGAGAGCAAGGGGCTGAACTATGGGCAGCTGCCTAAAGGATTGTTGCTTTTCCACAAATATGATGACGGTGTTCGCACTCCCATGGAAGAGCATCTGGTTGAGGGCGCCCTCTATGCTTCAAGCAAGGGTAAGTCTCGCATCCACTTTACAGTAAGCCACGAACACCTGCATTTGTTCAAGTCGATGGTCGAGGCCAAGCTTGGATATTACAGTGAAAAATTCAACGTAGACTATGACATCTCGTTCTCTGAGCAAAAGCCCTCAACAGATACTATTGCCGCCAACCCAGACAACACCCCCTTCAGGACTGAAGACGGCAAGCTGTTGTTCCGCCCGGGAGGCCACGGCGCGCTCATCGAGAATCTTAACGAGATAGAGGCCGACATCGTATTCATAAAGAACATCGACAATGTAGTGCCCGACAGGCTCAAAGGCGACACGGTGCTATACAAGCAAGTGATTGCTGGCGTGCTCGTAACGATACAGGAAAAAGTGTTTGAATACCTCAACCTTCTTGAGACAGGAAATTACTCACACGAGCAGCTCGAGAGCATCATACGTTTCGTGCAGAACGACCTATGCTGCCGAAAGCAGGACATCAAGCACTTGGAGGATGCCGAACTCGTGATATACCTCAAAAACAAGCTGAACCGACCGATACGCGTTTGCGGTGTGGTCAAAAACGTGGGTGAACCCGGCGGAGGCCCGTTCCTTACATACAACCATGACGGCACTGTGAGCCTGCAGATACTTGAGAGCAGCCAGATAGACAAGTCTAACAAGGAGTATGTCGAGATGTTCACCAAAGGCACACACTTCAATCCCGTCGACTTGGTCTGCGCCGTAAAGGATTACAAGGGCAACGCGTTTGACCTGCCTAAATACGTAGACAAGACCACTGGCTTCATCAGCAGCAAGAGCAAGAACGGCAAAGAGCTCAAGGCCCTCGAACTGCCCGGCTTGTGGAACGGGGCCATGAGTGACTGGAACACCGTTTTCGTAGAAGTTCCGCTGACAACGTTCAATCCTGTGAAGACTGTCAACGACCTGCTCCGCGAGCAACACCAGTAACAACCAACCTGAATAAAGCGAAGTGGCAAGCCCGACAACCGGGCTTGCCACTTCGCTTTGCCATTCTTAAAACTGGAAATAGATGAACGGTTGGATGGTGCTGCTCTTTATCTGGATAACTATATAGATGACAGCTGTTATAAGCAATGCGTCGACAACTATATTGCCCCGCTTCAGGCAATATATCATGCGCTCCTGCCACGAGTCTGGAATGAAGTGGGTCAGATAGCCCAAAGCAATCAGCATGAACACATATTTGTAATTGACGACAACCTGCCAGAACAGTTCGGGGTGGAAGTCGGTGAATATTTGCTTCAGCATTACACCACAGGCCTCGAACGTTCCGTTTCTGAAAAATATCCACGTGAAGCATACGAAATGGAAAGTGATTATGCAAGCCAATGCCTTGCGCAAGCCGTGTGAACGGTAATTCCTGTCGTGGTGAAGCACATCGGTGCGGAAATACTTATGAGCAGCCAGCGCCAAACCGTGCATGCCGCCCCAGGCCACGAAATTTAGGCTTGCGCCATGCCACAATCCGCCAAGAAGCATGGTAACCACCAGGTTTACATACGTGCGCAGCTTTCCCTTGCGGTTGCCTCCCATCGATATGTAAATATAGTCGCGTATCCACGTAGAGAGCGAAATATGCCAGCGCCTCCAAAACTCCGTTATGCTGCTGCTGACGTATGGTGCGTTGAAGTTCATTGGAAAATGGAATCCCAGAAGCAGCGCCAAACCAATGGCCATGTCGCTGTATCCGCTGAAGTCGCAATATATCTGCAGGGCATAGCCATACAACCCGAGCAGATTCTCTATCCCGCTGTACAATCCGGGATTGTCGAATATACGGTCAACAAAGTTGAGGCTGATGTAATCACTTATCACTGCTTTCTTGAAGAGGCCTATGGATATAAGGAACACTCCCTTGGCAAACATGTCGTTTGTAACGACCAACGGATGCCGTATCTGGGGGGCGAAGTCGCGCGCCCTGACTATGGGGCCGGCAACGAGTTGGGGGAAAAACGACACAAAGAACGCATAGTCAAGCAACGAGGGCAGCGGTTTGAGCTGTCCGCGATACACATCTATCGTATAGCTGAGGCTTTGAAACGTGAAGAAGCTTATGCCAACGGGCAGGAAGATGTCCCACGGCTGAAAGTTGAAGTCAACCATGCGGGCAATGAGACCTGCAAAGAAATTGGTGTACTTAAAATAGCCCAGCATGCCCAATCCGATGCAAAGGCTCAGCGCAACCAGCACCTTTGGCAACAGCCTGCGCTCGGGATGGCGCTGCCTGTAGTTCCATATTCCGGCTGCAATGAAATAATCGCTCACGGTGACAATGGCCAGAAGCACAAAGTAAACACCGCTGCTCTTATAATAGAAGTAGTATGAAAAGGCCGTGACAAACAGCAACCGAAGAACGCGCTGCCTCTGCAGGAGCATGTAGACGAACGAAAAGCCCAGGAAGAGAAACAGGAAAAGGCCGCTGCTGAATATCAGAGGCTCGTCTGGATTGTATGCCAACAAATGTGAAATACTGTCAAGCATTGTTCTATTTAATGTTGTTTCGACGTTTATAGTTTTCAAATCCGGCCATGAATGATTCAAAGATGTAGTTGGCCACATGCCTCCCGCCGGCAAAGCTCAGGTGGGTGTAGTCTTTGTTAGCCCATCCTTTGTCCACCATGGCTTTCATGCTCTCGCGCCCTCCCATGGCCTCGAACAGGTTGAAATAAGCCACACGGCACTCCGAGGCCATCAGCTGTTGGTAAGCGGCGAGCGACTCAACCCCGTTCATGGTACGTATGCCGGCAGCCGTGCGCTGGTCGCGGTCGGGCACGCTCACTATGAGTATCGAGGCCTCTGGGAATGCCTGGCGCAGGTTGTCGACAGCCTTCTGCATACGCTTGGTGTATGCCTTGTAATTGGCAATCTGGCTTTTTTCATTCAGCACGTTGAGTCCGAAATGCAGCACGATAAGGTCGTATGGGCGAAGCCTGGCAAAATCTCGCAATGTTTGCTGCGGTATGTTTGCCAGCGTATATCCTGCCGATCCCCTCATGCTGAAATTGTCGAGCACCACGCCTCCGGCCGATTCGAGCGCCATGCCGTAGACGTAGGTGTCGCGGCCAACGCCGGTGAAGCTGTATGATATGCTGTTGGTGGTGTCGGCCATGGTAAGCATCTGTACCGACGGCGACGACTTCACGTTGTACGTGTGCCGCCTGCCGTTGCCCGTCTGTGCCGTCACTGTAAGCGTGGTGTCGGTACGCAAGAAGAGGCGGGCCACTTGCCACGAAGCCGAGTGCGGCTTGTATGTCGTGCCTTTAGTTGTGACAAAAGCCCCTTCAGACGGTATGAAGTAGCGCTGGTTTATGCCCTCCACCTTGTGTGAGTATGGTTTCTTTACCACCTCATACTCTACAAAGCCTCCGAAATTTTGTGTTATCGTGCGCCGGAAACCGTTTATTTTGCTTCCGCAGTCAACCCACCCAACTCCGTTTCCGCCAAACGCCTGTTGCAGTTTTTCTCGCAAGTCGCACGTAAGTATGTCGCCCTCGATGAACGAATCGCCAAAGTAGGCAATACGCACCGGACGCCCAGCCGCCCCCGCACCGGCAAGCATGTGGTAAAAATGATCCATTCCACCGGCCTCGCCTGCAGAATAGTCGGCAATCATGGTAACACCATCAAGGTGCACCTCCTCTACCCTTGCTGCCGTACTGTCACTGTCGGCAACGGCAACGGGCGCAGGTGGAGCTGGTGGCGCAACTACTTCGGCTGTGGCGCCGTCGGTCCCATAAGGTTCGGGCAGCACGTCGCTCAGTATGTTGACGTGGCGCAATTCAATGTCATTGACATATAATGTGGGCAACATGTGCATGGCCAGCAGTATTGCCACAACAAGGCCGGTCAGCACAAATGCCCGGGAGCATTGGTTCATGATTTGATGTTTATGAGGAAACCGTCCAAGACTTCTATGCCCTTGTTGGTACAGATGCCGCGCAGAGAGATAAATATAAGGTTGTAGAATATTTCTTCCATAGAGTACATGTTGTAGAGTTGCGACATCATTATATATCGTTCTTGCGCGCTTAGTATATATATAATAAGGTCGTAATTGACGTCTTCACGAAAATATCCCTCACCAATGCCCCGGTGGAGGAATTCGCGGAATTGCTTTTGCGACTTTTTCTTGTCTTCCTCGAAATACCTCATTATCCTGGGATATTTCATCAGGTCGGAATAGAATACAGGGTTGGTAAACTTGAATTGCTCTATTGTGAGCCTGAAAGAGTGAAGTATGATGTCCATAACGTTGTCGGCCCCTTCGGCAAATTCGCGCAGCGCTTCCTGCTGGGCACTCTTGCGCTTCTTGACGCCTTCAAACAGCAAGTCTTCCTTGTTCTCGCATATCTCGTAGATGGTGCGCTTCGAAATCGACAGCGAATTAGCAATGTCATCCATCTTCACCGCCTTGATTCCTTTCTCTGCAAACAGGGCCATCGCAGCAGACAGTATTTTCTCCTTGAGCGATTCTTTATATGTTGTTATATTTTTATTTTCAACCATAATCGATAATTTAATTTGCAAAGTTACTAAAATAATAAAAAAAGCCGATAGTTTTCAATTAGTTTTTCTTACCTTTGCATAGAAGTTAATATGCATCAAGCACCATTCTGCATGCTCACCGGGCCAGCCCGGATGGGAATCGCGGCCAAGCGTTTTCTTTACAGAAACGGGGGCGCGGCATGCCGGGCAAGGGCCCAGTGGCCCATACGGCCCATACGGGCATGCCGGGCAGGCCGTTTGGACATCCCGTACAGGGCGTTTCGGGGCGGCAAATGGCGCATGTTGCAACATGTTGAACCATAGTTTGTTACATACAAATGGCAGGACGGGTAATTTTAACGTACGAAACGGGGCTGCTCAGCCAGCCATGCAACAACATAAAAACGAATTAAGGAGTAACTATCATGGTGAAAATTTCAAAGGAGGCCGCATTGCAGTATCATGCCAATGGCAGGCCGGGAAAAATCGAGGTCAAACCCACAAAACCCTATCGGACACAGACAGACTTGAGCTTGGCGTATTCTCCGGGCGTGGCATATCCGTGCCTGGAAATACAGCAGAACAATGAAGACGCCTACAAATATACCGACAAGGGCAACCTTGTGGCCGTGATAAGCAACGGCACCGCCGTGTTGGGCCTCGGCGACATAGGGGCCATAAGCGGAAAGCCGGTGATGGAGGGCAAGGGCCTGCTGTTTAAGATATACGGCGGCATCGACGTGTTTGACATCGAGGTGGCCGAGAAAGACCCGGAGAAATTCTGCGAGGCCGTAGAGCGCATAGCGCCCACTTTCGGAGGCATCAACCTTGAAGACATCAAGGCACCCGAATGCTTTTACATTGAGGAACGGCTGAAGAAGAGCCTTGACATACCTGTGATGCACGACGACCAGCACGGCACGGCCATAATATCTGCCGCAGGCCTGAGGAATGCCCTTGAAGTGAACGGCAAAGACATCAAGGACGTCAAGATTGTGGTCAACGGAGCCGGCGCGGCTGCCATATCGTGCACCAAGCTGTACATGGCGCTCGGCGCACGCCGCGAAAACATAGTGATGCTCGACTCAAAGGGAGTGATAACCAGCGACAGGGCAAACCTCACAGAGCAGAAAAAGATGTTTGCCACAGACCGGCGCGACATCCACACTCTCGAAGAAGCCATCAAGGGAGCCGACGTTTTTGTCGGGCTGTCGAAAGGCAACGTGCTCACGCAAGACATGATAAGGTCGATGGCCGACCAGCCCATCGTGTTCGCGCTGGCCAACCCTGTGCCGGAGATTAGCTACGAAGAGGCTATGGAGAGCAGGCCCGACGTGCTCATGGCCACGGGCCGCTCTGACTATCCAAACCAGATAAACAATGTGATTGGGTTCCCTTACATATTCCGCGGAGCGCTCGACGTGCATGCATCGGCCATCAACG
>ERZ779697.1256-NODE-1256-length-9866-cov-2.13893_pt1 | contig 9866 bp, 9 predicted proteins | sample MGYA00511881_ERZ779697 | MGnify/ENA primary metagenome ERZ779697 (study PRJEB29588, sample SAMEA2148105) | human gut metagenome | biome: human gut; feature: human-associated habitat; material: faeces | place: Denmark | collected 2008/2010 ... | reverse complement strand
ACTACCGTCGTGCCCATGCCGTTGAGGCTCTCGACCGAGCATGACATTTCATAAATAGAAGAATTGGCATTCTCGACAACAGAGGTCAGAAGATTTTTTATCGATCTGTCGCTCATTCCGTGCTGGTAGCCGGAGGCTATTTTTTCGCTGATCATCTTAACGGCAGTCTGGCTGGCAACGCTTCCGCCTGCCGCGCCGCCCATGCCGTCGCAGACAACAGCCCAAACTACGCCGCCGGGAAGCTCTCCCGCAGCGAACGAATCCTGATTGTCTTTTCTGACTTTTCCCTGGTCTGTCTTTGCAACAATTTTCATATCTTCCCCCGGAAATTGAGAAAATTCCGAATTGAGCTTACTGCTCTTTTATTTTACGAAGCCGAAGCTGGCCGCACGAAGCATCTATATCAGAACCGAGCTTCCGCCTTACCGTAACATTTATCGATTTCTTTTCGAGTATGCTTATAAATCGTTCAATGCGCTCCGGCGTTGACGGTTTATAAGGACTCTCGGCAACCTCGTTAACAGGTATGAGATTGACATGACACAGCATACCTTTCAAGAGCGCCGCAAGCTTCTGGGCGCACTCGTCGCTGTCATTGACTCCGCCGAGCATTGCATATTCAAACGATATTCTTCTCGAAGTTACCTTTGCATATTCACGGCACGCCGGCATCAGCTCGTCGAGCGAATACCGACGGTTGATCGGCATTATCTTTGATCTGAGCTCGTTATACGGCGCGTGAAGCGATATCGAAAGCGTAAGCTGAAGCTTTTTTTCAAGCAGTTTGTATATCCCGGGAACTATTCCGCAGGTGGAAAGCGATATATTTCTCATGCTTATGTTGAGCCCGTCTTCACAGGTCACAAGCTCAAGAAAACGCATAACATTATCAAAATTATCAAGCGGTTCACCCATGCCCATGAGGACAATATGGGAGATTCGGATATTCTCGTCGCGCTGAGCGGTATATATCTGACCGAGAATTTCCGACGGAAGCAGACTTCTGACATAACCACCCAAAGTGGACGCGCAGAACGAGCAGCCCATTTTGCAGCCTATCTGAGTCGAGACACAGATAGTATATCCGTACTTATATTTCATCAAAACGCTTTCGGCATATTCATTGCCGCCGAAACCGAAAAGGTATTTAACCGTTCCATCCTCTGCGGATACCTGCTTGCGCTCGATAGTGCACTTTTTAAGCGGCAATTCTTCTTTCAGCTTCTCGCGCAGAGACAGCGGAAGATTGGTCATCTCATCGTAATCGAGAGCGCATTTCTGATGGATCCACGAATAGATCTGCTTCGCTCTGTATGACGGAAGTCCCATCTCGGAAAGAGTCGCAGAAAGCTCGGTAAAGTTCATTGACTTTACATCAGTTGTATTCAAAAGCTCACTCCGTTCTGGTAAATGCGGCGATAAAGAAGCCGTCCGTTCCATGTATCTGAGGCATCAAAGTCAAGTAATTTTCGTTGCCGTCTACCCTTTTTATATCAGGAAAAAGCTTAACAGCCTCAAAATTTTTATGTTCGCTGAGAAACTTGTTGCAAATCTCAGAATTCTCTGCCGGATTCAGCGAGCAGGCAGAATAGACTAGCCGACCGCCAACCTTGACATATTCAGAGGATGAACACAGGATATCATACTGCAAAACGGGTAATTTGTCAATATCTTCAAGGGCTTTATAGCGTATCTCGGGCTTGCGGCGGAGTATTCCGAGTCCCGAACAAGGTGCGTCGCACAAGACTCTGTCCGCTTTTTTCAAAGCCGGATTAACTTTTGCGGCATCGTTTGGTATAACCGCGATGTTATCAAGCCCGAGTCTTTCAGCTCCGTTTTCAATAAGAGCGAGCCTCGATGGATAAACATCCATGGCAAGTATTTTGCCTTTACAATTTGTCAGTTCGGCAAGTGTAAAGCTTTTACCTCCGGGTGCTGCGCACATATCATATACGGTATCTCCCGGCTGCGGGTCGAGCGCCATGCAGCAAAGCTGCGACGAAAGATCCTGCACATGAAAAAGTCCTTTTTTATATGCATCAAGATGCTCCACCGCGCCGCCGTTCACCAATTCAAGTGCGTTCGGGAAGCCGTTGATTTTCCTACCATCAACACCCTGACGGGCCAATATCTCTATAAGCTCGTCCGCTGTACATTTCTGTGTATTCACACGGACAAATATCTTCGCGCGCTCAGACATTGCTTCAAATATTTCGCAGGCTGTCTTATCGGAATAAGCGTCCGCAAAAAGCTTAACAGTCTGCTCTGGAACGGAATATTTGACGCTCATGAATTTGAGCCTGTCCGATTCATCGGGCAGCCGCAGTCCGTTTGAAGCCACTTTTCTGAGCACTGCATTTACAAGTCCCGCCGCAAACTGCGCGCGGTTGTTTTTGACGAGCTTCACGCTCTCGTTGACTGCCGCACTCTTGGGAATCCTGTCCATAAACAGCAGCTGATAAGCGCCGATGCGCAGCGCAATGAGCACCTCCGGCTTGAGCTTTTTCAGCGGCTGACGCAAATAAAGCGAGATGTTATAATCAAGCGTTATAAGCCTTTCGAGCACGCCGTATACGAGTGCTGTCAAAAGAGCTGACTCGCCGTCGGCCCCGTCTTTCGACGAGAGCTGTGCATCGAGAGCAAGATTCGAATACGCCCCGCTGCGCTCGACTTTATAAAGTATTTCAAACGTGCTTTGGCGTGCGCTCTTACTCATTAACGATACACTCCGTTCAATTTCTTCGATTTCTGTCGCTGAAGCGTATAACAAACCTCAGCAGATTTGCAAGCGCCACGAGAAGCGACGCAACATATGTCATCGCCGCCGCAGAAAGCACTTTCCTTGCGCCTGCGCGTTCATCATCGTCCAGGACGCCGGTTTCTTCAATAACTTTCAGCGCTCTGCGGCTCGCGTTGAATTCAACCGGCAGAGTGACAAGCTGAAACACTGCGATAAGCGCATAGAGCAGCAGTCCGAATGTGATAAGCGGCTCAAAGCTGAGAATATATCCCAATATTGCAAGCGGCAGACCTATGGTCGAACCGATATTGCAGACAGGGATAATCGCGTTTCTGATTTTTATCGGCATATAGCCCTCTGCATGCTGCGCGGCGTGCCCTGCCTCGTGGCAGGCAACGCCTATGGCGGCTATAGAAGTGTTGTTATAGACTTTATCCGAAAGTCTTATAACATTCGTCCTCGGGTCATAGTGATCCGTTAAGTCGCCCGCTACGCGCTCTATGCGAACATCGTTTATTCCGTAATATTTGAGCACCTGCATCGCCGCCTGCGCGCCGGTAAGGCCGCGCGAGCTGAGTCTTTTTGACTGCGAAGCGAAAGTTGTCTTTACTTTTATCTGCGCCCACAGCGCAATAAGCATCGCCGGGACAACGAGAATCAGAAAATAGTAATCATAGTAATACATCCAGTCCATAAGCCGAACCTCCTAACGGTCATTCAAAGAATGCGCCCTTTTCAATCGGATTGCCGCGCAGGAAATCCTGAGCCGGCATCGCCCGTTTTCCGGGGGCCTGAAGAACGAGTATCTCAACGGCGTTGCTGTCTCCGCAGGAGACAACAAGGCGTTTGCCGCTTTCAATTATCTCTCCCGGCTTTCCGCTGCACGCACCCGCAAGGCGCGACAAATGTATCTTTATTACCTTGCCGTCGAATTCGCCCGACGCACCCGGCCATGAATACAGTCCTCTTATCTTATCATGTATATGCTGTGCGGTATCATTCCAATCTATTTTTGAAAGCTCCTTGGTAAGTATAGGAGCATATGTGCTCTTTTCGTTATCCTGCTTTACAGGATGGAGATCGCCCGCCTGAAGCGCAGATATAGTCTCGCACATAACTTCCGAGCCGAGTGATGACAGTCTGTCATGTAGCTCTTCGGCGGTCTCGTTTTCGCCTATTTCAACGCTCTTTGAGATAAGCATATCTCCGGTATCGAGTCCCTCGTCCATCTGCATGGATGTGACTCCGGTGCGCTTTTCTCCGGTGATTATAGACCACTGGATGGGTGCCGCGCCGCGCAGTTTCGGGAGCAGAGAGGCGTGCATATTGATGCAGCCGTACTTCGGCGCATGTATAAATTCGCTGGGAAGTATCTTTCCGTAGGCGACGACTATCGCAAGGTCTGCATTGAGCGACTTAAAAAGCTCTTTTGCTTCGTCTGTTTTCAGTGTTTTCGGCTGATATACGGGGATATCATATTTGAGTGCAAGCTCTTTGACGGGCGGCGGAGTAAGAACGCCGTGGCGTCCTTTTGGCTTGTCCGGCTGAGTGAACACAGCGCAGACATCGTGTTCGTCGTCTATAAGTGCCTGAAGGCACGGAACGGAAAAATCCGGAGTGCCCATAAAAACTATTCTCATAAATTCTCCTTATGCTCCGTCGGGTCTGCGAGTCTCTGAGTGAACAGGATTCCGTCAAGGTGATCTATCTCATGGCAGAAGCATCTCGCCTTGAGTCCCTCGCCCTTTAGAACCTGCCACTTGCCGTTTCTGTCCTGAGCCTTGACTTTCACCACTGCCGGGCGGATGGTCGTGCCGTACTCTCCGGGGATTGAAAGGCAGCCCTCGGCTTCGCGCTGTTCGCCGTCACGGAAGATTATCTCGGGATTCACAAGCTCAATGCAGCCGTCGCCGACGTCGAGGACAACTACCCTCTTGAGAATACCGACCTGCACCGCAGCAAGACCGCAGCCGTCGTTTGCATACATTGTCTCCTTCATATCGTCAATGAGCTGCGCCAGACGGTCATCAAACTTTTCGACCGTCCTGCTGTGCTTTTTAAGCGTCGGATCGCCGAGCTTAACTATGTTTCTCATCGCCATTTTATTGTCCTCCTTCGATCATACGGTTATTTCGGGGTTCATGTCGGCATAGACGGAGACATCTGAAAATTTGCTGTCGCCGTAAAAATCTTTTAGTATCTCCGATATCATGCTGCGGAATCCCTTGGTGTTTCTGCATTTTATTATGAGTCTGTATCTGTATTTTTTATTGACGCGCGGCACTCGCGCAGGCAGAGGTCCGAGAACAATAAGCTTTTCGCTTTTATATTCCCCTGCTGTCAGTTCTTTTATTTTGTCGAGCGTGCGCTGAGAAGCAACGCGGGTTTTGACTTCGTCCGCGCCGGAAAATCCGACAACGCATATATCGCAAAACGGCGGATATATCATTAAACGCCTCATGCGTATTTCCGTGTTATAGAACGCATCGTAATCCTGCTTTGCCGCAAGCCTTATTATCTCATTTTCGGGCGTCAGTGTCTGAATAATAGCTTTTCCGGGGTGCTCTCCGCGTCCAGAGCGGCCTACGACCTGAGTGAGCAGCGAAAAAGTGCGTTCAAGGCTTCTGAAATCGTCGTTATAAAGCTGCTGATCGACCGAAACGACAGCCGCAAGCGTAACATTTTCAAAGTTCAAGCCCTTTGCGACCATCTGAGTGCCGACGAGTATATCATAATCGCCTCTCGCGAAAGCATTCAGGCACTCTTCGTGAGCGAATCTCGACGAAGCGGTATCGGTATCCATACGCATGATACGCGCTCCGGGCACGGCCTTTTCAAGCTCGTCTTCTATTCTCTGCGTCCCGAACCCGGCATATCTCAGCGCGGGCTTGTGGCAGGACGGGCACTCCTGCGTAAAACGCATGGAATATCCGCAGTAATGGCACATCAATCTGCCGTTTGCCGCATGATAGGTCATGGAAATACTGCAATTCGGACAGGTCACAACCTCGCCGCACGCAGTGCACGAGACAAATGTATTATAGCCGCGACGGTTTATCAGCACTATTGACTGCTTGCCGTCCGTGCGGTTTTTGTTCAGCTCCTCTATAAGCTCATGACTCAGCTCGCGGTTTTCCGTCTGCTGTTCGTTGCGCATATCGACGGTAACGACCTGCGGAAGCACCGCTTTGCCGTATCTGTTCTTCAGCTCATAGAGAGAATATTTGCCGCTCTTCGCCGCGGCGAAAGACTCGACGCTCGGCGTAGCGGACGCGAGCAGAGTCAAGCCTTTATGCCATGCGGCACGGTATCTCGCCACGCTTTTGGCATTGTAGCGCGGAGTCTGCTCTGACTTATATGTATGCTCCTGCTCTTCGTCGATTATTATAAGTCCGATATTTTCAAGCGGCGCAAAAACCGCAGAACGGGTGCCTATAACTATTTTTGCATCGCCGTTCTTGACGCGCTTCCACTCATCAGCTCTTTCTCCGGCGGACAGTGCGCTGTGAAAAACCGCAACGCCGTCATTGTATCTCGAATGAAACACCGAAAGCGTCTGCGGGGTCAGCGATATTTCCGGCACCATAACTATAACTGTCTTATTATCTGCAAGAACCGCATCTATAAGCTTCAAATAAACTGATGTTTTGCCGCTTCCGGTAACGCCGTAAAGAAGTGCAGTCTTACCCGTACCGCTTTTATAGTCCTCGAGCAGACCGTCATAGGCTTTCTGCTGTTCGTCGGTGAGATGTATCTCGCCGCTGTCATATGCGCTTCGCACGGCATATCTGCTGACGAAGCTACGAAGCTCTTCGCGCTCAAAACATTCGACAACGCCTTTTTTTTCGAGCGCGGATATGACCGACGGCGTATAGCCCGTGAAATAGCACAGCTCTTTAACGCTCACAGAGCCGACATCCTTCAAAACATTGACAACTTCACTCTGCTTCTTTGTCATCGACACATCGTCCGAACCCTCGCACAGGCGCACCATACGGATGTTATTATCCCCGATGTTGCGCACAGCATCGTCGTTTGCGGCAAGAAGTCCGGCTTTAAGAAGGCGTTCCGGAATATCCGAAGAAACATCAAAGCCGAGAGTTTTCAAAAAATTCTCGGGCTTGACATAGCCCGAACGCGAGAGCAGATAGTCATAGACCTGCTTCTCATCGGAGTCGAGCGAAGCAATAACACTCTCATCAACGCCGGGTACAGCGCAGAATGAGCGTATTATTTTATGGTTTATCCCGGCGGGCAGCATAGCCTTGACCGCTTCATAGTATGTACAAAAAGTCTGTTCGGATATCCACCGGGCAAGCGACATCATCTCATTACTAAGAAGCGGCGCTTCATCGAGCACCGCTGAGATAGACTTTATTCTTTTTCCTTGAGTCGAATCGGTCAGCCGCGTGATAATTCCTATGCGCTTTCTGTTGCCGATGCCGAACGGTACGGCAACGCGGCAGCCTACGAGAGCTTTGCCCTCGAGCTGCTGCGGTATGCTGTAATCATAGTCCTTATCGAACGTACAGTTGACGTTCTCGACGGCGACCTGTGCGTACATTTGAGTCACACTCCGTGAAAAAGCGTCAGATGTTGCGGATCTCTTCCGGCTCGATAATGATATATTTGCCGCTGAGGATCTCATCGATAGCCATGGAGACGGGCTTCTCGGTAAGGATTATCTGCTTCTCCTCGGCATCTTCGGAGATAGCGCGTGCTCTCTTTGCGGTAGCCGTAACAAGAGAATAACGGCTCAGGTGATTTTTAAGAACGCCTCTGAGATCAGGATTAAACATTGTTGATTACCTCACTTATAATGTTTTTGCAGCGAAAAGTTTTCTGCTTTTCCGCATCAAGAATAGTGCATATATCACTCACGGCATATGAAACTATGTCGTTGATGACTATGTAGTCATATTCAACGGCGCGCTTTATCTCGTCAACTGCGATGGTAAGGCGGCACTGGATATCTTCCTCGTCCTCGCTCTCGCGGCAGCGAAGTCTCTCTTCGAGGGCTGCCATCGACGGGGGCATGAGGAATATGCTGACGGCTTCGGGATAGAGCTTGCGGATTTTCTCCGCGCCCTGAACCTCGATTTTGAGGAACACGGTTCTGCCCTGGGCAAGAAGTTCGTCAACGGGAGCTTTGGGAGTTCCGTAATAATTTATGCCGTACTGCGCATATTCAAGAACCTGTCCCTCATCTATCTTGCGCATGAAATAATCCTTGTCAACGAAATAATAATGTATTCCGTCAACCTCCCACTCGCGCTTTTTGCGCGTCGTCATGGAAGTGGAGACTTTGATATTCATGTCGCGCTTGGTAAGCTCGGTCAGAATGGTATCCTTGCCGGAGCCCGACGGGCCGGAAAGGATGACCAGAAGACCGTTGTTGTTATTATTCATCGCTTTCTTCCTCCTCAATATCAAGCTCATCGCCGTCATTGTTGAGGCGGTTTGCTACTGTCTCGCTCTGCAGATAAGTAAGAATAACATGGTCGCTGTCGGTTATTATAACAGCGCGTGTGCGTCTGCCGTGGGTCGCATCGATAAGTGTTCCCCTCTCCTTGCAGTCCTGAATTATCCTCTTTATCGGGGCTGATTCTGGGCTGACAATAGCCACAAGACGATTAGCGTTGACCATATTGCCAAAGCCAATGTTTATCAGCTTCATTATGATAATACCTCCGCAGTTATTCGATATTCTGTATCTGTTCTCTGATCTTCTCGATCTCAGCCTTGACATCGACAACGCAGCGCGCTATCTCGATATCCTGAGCCTTTGAACCGATAGTGTTTATCTCTCTGTTTATCTCCTGAACGAGGAAATCCATCTTTCTGCCGATGGCGCCGCCATCCTCTTCAAAGAGCTTTTTAAACTGATCAATATGACTGCGCAGGCGAACCGTCTCCTCAGCCACAGCAACCTTGTCGGCATATATCGCCGCCTCGGTCAACAGGCGCTGCTCGTCCACATGGACATCGCCGAGAACCTCGCGCATTCTCGTGAGGAGCTTTTCGTTATATTCTTTCACGGTCTGCGGAGAACGCTCTTCGATAAACGCGACCTTGTCGATTATGAAATCAAGGCGCGAAGTGACATCATCCTTGAGCTTTCCGCCCTCGACTGCGCGCATAGCGATAAATCTTTCGAGTGCTTCTGCCGCAACGCTGAGAACATCGGCACAAATCTTTTCTTCATCTTCGGGCTCTTTCGAGACTGTGAAGATATCATTCACTCTTGCAAGATCTGATACTTTTATATCATTCTCAATCCCGCAGGTCTCGGAAAGTTCTTTGTAAGCCGCGAGATAGCCTTTTGCGAGCGCACTGTTGAGCTTGACGACAGCCGATTCTTCGCCCGCCGTGTCTATCTGAACATAGCACTCGACCTTGCCTCTTGATATTTTTCCCTGGAAAAAGCTCTTGAGCTTTTCATCAAGGAAGCCGAAATTTCTGGGTACACGCGATGAAAATTCAAAGTATCTGTGATTTACGCTCTTGAGCTCAAGAGTTATATCCATTCCGTCGAACGAGCCTGTTGCCCGTCCGTATCCGGTCATGCTTTTTATCATCGGAAGGACTCCTTTTCGTCGGTCTTTTAAATCATTTTATTTTATCAGTTTAAGCATACATTTGTCAATATGTGAAGCGCATAAAAAGGGTTATTTGGCGCAGTGACCGCAGCTTCCCGTAAGAGCTGACGGTATATCGGACTCATAAAAGCCGTTTTTTTCTTCAAAACCGAGAGTTACAAACGGTTCTTTTTCAACTCTGCCGACATTCGCTCGCGCCATATAAGCGCTGCGGTTGGCGGCAAAATTCAGAGCGCTGCGTACAAGCCCCTCTGCAACGAGCCTGTCCCCGTCACGGGTTTTCACACTCAGGATTTCAGCATAGGTTCCGCCGAGCGAGAATATGCATTCGCCGATATTCTCCCCGTTTTCCTCTGCGCGGTATCCGTGAGTTTTGTCATCTATATCAAACGGCTTGAATTCAAGCATTTTATCTTCTTTTCTCCTTTTTGTTCGACTTTGCGCCGGCAGCCGAAAGTATATGCGAAACCTCCTGCGGGGTCAGCTCGCGCCACTTGCCCTGGGGAAGCATGCCGAGCTTGACACCG
>ERZ779697.1246-NODE-1246-length-9947-cov-3.73049_pt1 | contig 9947 bp, 16 predicted proteins | sample MGYA00511881_ERZ779697 | MGnify/ENA primary metagenome ERZ779697 (study PRJEB29588, sample SAMEA2148105) | human gut metagenome | biome: human gut; feature: human-associated habitat; material: faeces | place: Denmark | collected 2008/2010 ... | reverse complement strand
CATCGCAAAGGAGGCTATGCGATTTTATTATGCTTCAAAAGTTGTAAAGTGCTGTATATCTACATCAATTCCTGCTGTTCAGACGGAGACACAACCACAACCGTCTCCTTCTTCTCATGATGGATGGGAGCACCTTGCTGAGACTCCGCAGGGGAAGGATCTCATCGCAGTCTACGAATCCTCGGTGCACCCAATCAGGGATGTGGCAGAGCGTGATGCGCTCATGGAACTGATGGACGCACATGGGAGCGCACGGGTACAGGTTGCGCTGTGGCGGGCACAGACACTTGGCCGCCATGACCTGTTCCCCTGCATGAGGGATTTTCTCGTAGCTTGGAAAGACTTGGAAAGAAGGAATCGGAATGGAAAGACAAACGGGGCTGGAAGCCGTCGGGCAGATTCTTCCCCGGCTGATCGACCGCTCTCGCATGAAGAGCAGAAAGAACTCCGCCTGCTCGAAATCCGTGAACGAGCTTTCTCGGGACATTACACCGAAGCCGATGCCCGTGAAGCCGAGCGCCTCCTCTATTGCTGACCTCCGGTGCATGCTCCAGAAGCTCGGTGTCACGGAAATCCTTCCCGATGAGCAGGTATACTACCATGCGAGTCAGATTGAAACGGCCTATCAAGGACGCATCGCCTGCAAGACCTGCCGCAGGGAAGATGCACCTCCACTGTCCTGTGTCCGCACCGGCCTCCGATATCAGGACGGGAAGCTGTATTTCTTCTTCGAGACCTGTCCGCATGCAACGATCGTACGCTTGGCGGCACTCCGTGAGAAGCTCCGTGCACTCGACTCGGCATCTGCGAGGAAGTGGATGACAGTGCTCTTGAGGAGCACTGCATGGATATCGCAGACGCAGAACGGTCGGCCAGACGCTGTGCGGCCTGCGACAAGCAGGACGAGTCCGTTCTCTCCTGTATCTGCACAAAACTCGGCTTTGAGGACGGGGAACTCAATCTCCGTTGCGGTCCGTGCCCGCGCAGCCGGCAGGTGAAGGAACGCCTCGAGCAGGAATGTCGCGCCAGGGAACAGATGGAGCAGCTGGTCATCAGCAAGCATTTCTGCAACCGCCGCTTCCAGAATTTCCGCCTGTTCGGGAAGGCGGCCGATACCTGCCGCCTCGTGAAGAAGTGGGCTGATGAGTGGAGCGATGAGCGGGGGACAGGACTCCTTCTGCACGGGCAGGCTGGCAACAGGAAGACGCATCTTGCTGTCGCAGCCATGATGGAGGTTCACGAGCGCTTCGGTGTGCCGGCAGTGTTCGATGTCCTGCCTTCCTTTCAAAATTGCATCAGACGCCCTGAGCACCCCTACAATAGGCGTCGTACCCATTTTGCAATAAAAGGTATGCATCGGCATACACGCCAGCCTCAGAGGGCATCCTGGAGCGCATAGAAAAAGGCAGCGTTATAAGCTGCCTGATAAATTTAGGTGTAAATGAATTTTTTTGATGCTTTTTTCTTCTGCTGATGCACTGCCTTGAGGAACCACCGATAATCGACATGGTTTTTGGTATTCAAGGCGACTTCAAGAAGGGACTTTGCCTCGCATATGTGTTGGTATAGATCCGCAACGTCGTCTTGGTCCATCTGATTTAAGTCTGCCATCACATCACCGAAGAGGACAGGTGGACGTCCTTCATCGGGATGGTTATTATCGTCCCATTGAAAGAACTCATTCGGCGAGACATTGAGTGCATCGCAGAGCAGGAGAACGAGGTTGATATCAAGCTTCCGCTGATGTGTTTCATAATTCTGGAGGGTCCTTGTCGTGACGCCAATGCACTCAGCTAGCTGCTGCTGGCTCATTTTCTGCTCGTTCCGCAGTTCACGGATGCGAGCACCAATATCAAACACATGTTCATCTTTTCCTATTCGGAAATCTTCTTTTTTCTGCACCATGACAACGGAGCTCCTTTCATATCACGAACAAATATCATCGTTTTCATTATAACATACGAACGAAAAAGAGTTCAATCTATGATGCTGTTGTCATGACAGTACATATTAAAATATAATGATATGTTTTACATATACAGTAATGCCAGGATACTTTATCGGCTACTAAGAAAGGAGTTTTCTATGAAATCAGTAAAATCCACCTTGACAGAGATGCCACGTGTAGGGGATTGCATTCGTCTTCTTGCCATGGATGATATACAAGCCCACCTCTTGGGACGGAAGGCATTGTTAAGTGTATCGATGATATCGGTACCATCCACGTACACTGGGATAACGGAAGCGGTCTACGGCTCGTCCCTGGAGTTGATTGATGGGAGATAATCAGTTCCGATGAATTGCGCAATCGAAAAGAACCCGCAAAATAGCGTAAAAAGAAGCAGCCTCTTGAATGGGAGACTGCTTCTTTTTTCCGTGCCATATTGACGGTCAATACCGTTAGTATTTATGTGTACTGCGGAAGGAGAGTCGGTCCAGAGCAGGGACCGTGATGATTTCGCCTGTACGTGGATTACGGCCGGACTGTTCGTCGCGGTGCTTATTCTGGAACGTGCCAAAGTCAAGAATGCGGACCTTATCGCCCTCACCGACGACCTTCTTCGTAAACTCGAAGAAGGCATCGAGTGTCGTCTTGATCTGGGCTTGCGTGAGCCCCGTTTGGTCTGCAATCGCCTTTGTAACAGCACTGACGGGGTAGACTTTTGGTGTTTCTTTCTGTGGCACCATGTGACGTTCTCCTTTCCTGATGACATGGTATTATTTTTTGTATGACACATGTATGTCACTATGTATGACAGGGTGTATGACATGTGTATGCCACCTTGTATGACAACCTGTATGACATGTGTATGTCACTATGTATGACAGGCACTGAATGCCTGCATGACGGCGGACAGGAGAGACCGAGAGTACCGCCACCGGATCCCTTGTAATTATCACGGAAACAGCATCAGGAACGCACAGCAGGGGTATCACGGAACTCTGTCAGGACACCATGGAGAGAGTGTAGGGGCGTCTGATGATACAAAGAAATCCGGTCCGGAAGACAGGAATGTTTCCCTGCCTGCCGGGCCAAATATGGACGGATGGGATTCAGGTGCTACTCCACGGGACGCGACTGGATGGCTTTCCAGCCGGAGCATGTGGGAAGAGATCGCTCTCTTCTTCCGGAGATTCTTCTGCAGGAGCTGCCGCAGGAGAAGCGGAGGGCGTGCGGGACTTCGAGCAGTATCCCCGATGATTCCCGGCGAATTGGATGAAGGTATCAAGGAGGTCGTCTGTGACCTCGAGGCTGCGCTTTTTCATCTTTGCGGCAATTTGCGCATACCTCATGGCACGCATGTCTTTCTCCATGTCGCACAGGAGCTGCTGGCTGATGCGGATGCGCTCACGTAGCTTTCTCAATCTGTTCCTCATCCTGACAGATGGTCTTCTTCTGCTGCTGGATGCACTCTTCCAGCTGGAGAAGGTTGGTCGTTTGGATCTACCTCCGTGTGCTCGTCTGCTTGCTCTTCAGGATGCGTTTCCGGTTGGTCAGGAGGACCAGATAGAGTTCGTCGGGATCGTATCCGTCGATGAGGCCGGTCTTCTTCATAATCTCCTCGAACTGGGACAGGCGGTATGCTTTCCGCTGCTTCTCTTCTGTCAGTTGGCGGAGTGTCTCCGAGGAATTCTTCCAGCGCCGCTTCGCGGTAAGCAGCTCTTCTTTGAGGTCGTCGATTTCCCGACGGAGCTTCTCCATTGCGTCGATTCTCTTCTGTACTCTATCCATCTCTACCCCCCTGTCTCCTTTTTTCTTCAGCGTCATTATAGCATGATCGCCTGTCCGGTGGAAGGGCCCTGAAAAAGTGACTTTTTACCGGCTGCAACGGTCAGACACGGGCCGTCCGGTCTGCTATAATGGAGTCAGGGAGAGTTGTTTCTGGCCGGAGGCGCGGGTCCGGCCACCCATGCGGAGCACCCCGAGGGGGGCTGCTCCGGGGCTGGTGATGTGCACTTCCTCATTTCTCGTTGAGAAACGATGGAAAAACTGAGCAACGACGCCGCTTTGCGGGCGCAAAAAAACATGCCGGAGCAGCTGCTCCTGAACCTGCCGTTGGCTGAAGAAGATACGGGGACAGAGGCCCCCGATTGGAAGAGAATGACCCATGGGATATGTAAAAGTTGATGTAATTATGAACATGACAGAAAAGGCAAGGATAACGATCTGGGAAACGCCGGACTGGCCGCTCCCCCTCCCGAAGGAACTGGTGCTTCTTGACGAGGAAGCACCAGCACTGCCCTCTCTTTTTGCCCGCGCCGTCATCGATGGCGCGAAGGGAATTGACATTTATCCGGTTGCATATGACGGGCACTGCGGGTACACATTCCTTTCCTAGACGGATGGTGACGGGGACCGGAAAGGGCAGCTCCTCCACAGCGACAAGGACTACGTCATCAGGGTAGCCAAACGCTTCCTTGAGGAACTCACGAGCCGCTATGAGCGCATGCATGCGGCGCAGGGATGACATTGGAGGTGCAGAAATATGGCCCTCTACCATGTCTCCCTGATGAAGGGGAAGAAGAGCGACGGCTCACGCATCAAGGCGGTCTATCTCTACAAGAGCGGGTTCGGGAATATCCTGAACACGCCGGAAGGGCTACGCATCAGAGGGAACGCCTCCCCCGTGACGGTCGGCATCGCGATGAAGATCGCGAAGGATTCCTTCGGGGAAGGCGTGACGCTCGCGGGGAGCCCGCGCTTCAAGGATGAGGCGATACGGGTTGCAGCAGACTGCGATCTTCCAATGGAATTTGCAGATCCGGCTGACCGGAAAGCGGTCGGGGAAAGGAACGAAGAACGACAACATGAGCGAGACCATTTCCGCCAACACGGCGGCAAAATCTTCCGTCCAGCAGGCCTTCACCAGCACGCCCCTGCAGGCACTGGCAAACGAGAACAATCCCTATCATTCGCTCCTGCCTTTGACATTCCCAGCCTACGCGAACTGTCCGAACGCGGTCTGGATGGTAGTCGACAGCGAGATGCTTCAGTGCTTCTGCACGATCATGTACACGGCGAGCTGGAAGAGCACGGAGCGTAACCCGATTCCTCTGTGCGATGGGATCATGATGGGCACAGACGAGGAGCAATCCTGAAAGCGGCGCAGATGATCCGGCACAACCTCGACGAGTTCGGGGAGTCCATCTCGGCAGTCTCGCACGTCCAGTACATCAACCACGAGGCTGCTTTCAGGAAGAAAGGCGGATGCATCTACACGTCGCACCAGCTTCCCAAATGGGCGACGGATGATTCGAAACGATTCTTCCGGGCTGCCGACCGATATGAGCGAAAGGACGTCACCTGGTACTTCGAGCTACAGATGGCTCTCCCGAACGAGCTGCCCCCTCGAGCTCATCCGGAATTTCATCGAGCGGGAATTTCCGGACCTGTATCACACTTTCACTATCTACGTTAAGATTGATTCAATGCCCGGCGAGACGCGCCACCTGCACGTCCATCTGATGCTCTCGGAACGCTACCGCAACGATGCGAAACGGGAGAAGAACCAGATGGCGAAGAGAATATTCTCGCATCCAATATGCGACCTGAAGGACCTCGATGAGAAGTGCAAGGGGGATGTGAATTAGGAGCAGAAGATTAACCGCAGAGGCTTAGTACCGGAGATGTGCAAGATGAGGAACATCGTTTAAGACGCGATTGACACCTACCTTACGCGCATTCTCGACAGGATGCTGAAGTGGTCACAAAAAAATGAAAGGAGCAGGATATCAGACCTTTATGTAGAAATATTGTGTAGAAATATATAGTATCGTTTTAACTGTGATAAAACTGAAATTTTGAATATTGTCGGAGAGGAAAATGGAAATTAACATCCATGATACAGCAATGTGGTATTTGGCCATCATCAATGCAGTGGCCATCGCTGCTTACGGCTGGGACAAGCTATGCGCTATCCGCAAGTGGTGGCGTGTGCCGGAGCTGACGCTGCTTGGCTTGGCAGCCATTGGCGGCAGTGTGGGGGCTCTTGTGGCGATGAAGTTGTTCCACCACAAGACGCTGCATCTGAAATTCAAGTACGGCGTGCCGCTGATACTGGCACTGCAGGTGGCAGGGCTCGTCTATCTGCACATGCCAAGATGATGATGGAGACGCGATGGGAGGTGCGGGACGCGCATGGACAAGACATGCTTCATCGCGATTGACCTGAAGTCGTTTTACGCATCGGTGGAATGTGTGGAGCGAGGCCTTGATCCGTTGACGACCAATCTGGTGGTGGCCGATGAGAGCCGCACAGAAAAGACAATCTGCCTCGCTGCCACAAGGCGTATGGCGTGCCGGGCCGTGCGCGGCTTTTTGAAGTCGTACAGAAGATCAAGACTGCCAACAACAAGCGCCGCTTTTTGGCGCCGGGCAGAACATTCATCGGCAAATCGCATGATGCGACGGAATTGGCAGGAAACCCGAATCTTGCCATCGATTACATCGTGGCACCGCCGCGCATGGCGTTTTACATGGACTACAGCGCACGCATCTACAAGGTATATCTGCGCTACATCGCGCCGCAGGACATACACACGTATTCCATTGATGAGGTATTCATCAACGCGACGCCGTACCTCGACACCTACAAGACGACGGCGCATGATCTGGCCATGAAGCTGGTGCGCGAGGTGCTGGCAGAGACCGGCATCACGGCCACTGCTGGCATCGGCACGAATCTCTATCTGGCCAAGATTGCCATGGACATTGTCGCCAAGCACATACCGCCAGACCGGGATGGCGTGCGGATCGCGGCGCTCGACGAGATGCGCTACCGGCAGAAGCTATGGGCGCATACCCCGATAACAGACTTCTGGCGCGTGGGCAAGGGCTATGCCGAAAAGCTTGCCAACATGGGCCTTTATTCCATGGGCGATATCGCTCGCCGTTCCTTGGATGCACAGGGAGAGAAAGAGCTCTACAAGGTCTTTGGCGTCAATGCCGAGCTCTTGATTGACCACGCCTGGGGCTATGAGCCCTGCACGATGGAAGCCATCAAAGCTTACCGCCCCGCCTCCACGAGCATCAGCAGCGGCCAGGTGCTCCATTGCCCGTATACGCACGAGCAGGCAAGGCTCATCGTCTGGGAGATGGCCGACCAGATGATACTGGATCTCGTCGCCAAGAAACTCCTGACGAACCAGATCGTGCTGGACGTGGGCTATGACATCGAAAACATCGCCAAGGGCTACACCGGCCCCGTACACGTCGACCATTATGGAAGAGGAGTGCCAAAGCCAGCCCATGGCACGGTAAGCCTGAAGAAGCACAGCTCTTCGACAAAGGAGCTGCTTCATGAGACACTGGCCCTTTACGACCGCATCGTAACCCCCGCCTTGCTCGTCCGACGCGTCACCGTCACCATGGGACGTCTCGTCGATGAAAACAGCCTGCCCACTCAAAAGGAAAGCGTCGTCGAATTTGACCTCTTCAGCGACATGGAAGAAGAAGTCAAGCAGGACGAAGCAGCACGTCAGGCAGAGGCAAAGGAAAAATCCCTGCAGCACACCATGATTGCCATCAAGAACAAATTCGGGAAAAACGCCATCCTGAAAGCGGCAAACCTAAAAGAAGAAGCCCGCACAATTGCCCGCAACGGCGAAATCGGAGGACACAAGGCATGAGGAACGTAACGCGAAAGATAGAGCAGTACCGCGACATCATCAACCTGCCGAGGCCAGAGCCAAGATGCTGCCCACGCATGCCACTGGAAAAACGAGCCGCACAGTTCGCCCCCTTCGCAGCCCTAACCGGCTACGAAGACGTGGTCAAAGAGACGATACGGAAGCACGAAGACGAGATTGAGACCTGCTAAAAACGAAAGGCGAGATTTCTATGAGCATGAAAAAATTGGCTACCAGTGTAGCCATGGCAATGTCCCTGGCGGTAGGGATGTCCATACTTCCTTCGGATGGAGCCGATACGGTGAACCTTGCAGAAGCGCGGTCGGACTACTATGTAGGCTATGACGACTACATGGACGCCGATATGTACATTGACACCGATTCGGTCAAGTCATGGGGCACGAACGGTTACGGTAGATCTTCTGGAGCAACTGTTCATTGGACCAATGGGAAATCAACTAAGTATTATGCTTGCTATAATCCTTCTACTGGCGATTATTATTTCTCGAACGGTGCAGGAGGACTCCATTTGGTAACCGATGGAATCTTATATCGATTTGCCGTCCTTTGTGATCAATTTACTTATTAATTTACCTTAGACTAAATCATTGACACTCCCCATGCCTGAAGGCAGGGGATTCCTGGTTCGACAACCACTGCGCCGCCTCCGAAGAATTGGCGTCTTACACGATTTCCCCAAGCGTGAATTCCCGTGTGCCCCACGGTACACTTTATTCCAGTTTATGCCACTGTGGATTTATCTTCCAAAGCCTTGCACAGGATGTTCTTTGCAGCATTCACATCTCTGTCGTGATGCGTTCCACACTTCGGGCAATCCCATTCGCGAACACTCAAATCCTTTGTCAGTGGGTTCTGATAGCCACAAGCAGAGCATGTCTGACTCGACGGGTAGAACGTATCGACCTTGAGCAGTTCGCCACCGTGCAGTTCCGTCTTGTATGTGAGCTGGCGGAAGAACTCGCTCCAACTTGCATCGGAAACGGATTTCGCGAGTCTGTGATTTCGCAGCATTCCCTTGACATTCAGGTGTTCCACGGCAACCGTTTGGTTTTCACGGGCAAGCTGTGTGGACAACTTATGCAGGAAGTCCCTGCGGATGTTTGCGATGCGTTCATGCACACGAGCAACACGAACACGCGCCTTGTCTCGGTTCATGGACTTCGGCAACTTGCGGGAAAAGCGGCGCTGCTCTCGGCAGAGCTTGCGTTGGAGCTTCTTCAGCGGGCGTGGGGATTGCGTCACGTTGCCGTCGCTGTCCGAGCAGAATGCCCTTAACCCTACGTCGATACCGATCTGCTTACCACCGTTCGGCCGGAGTAAGGATTCTTTTTCCGTTTCAACGCAAAGGGAAATGAAGTATTTCCCTGACGCCGCACGGCGGACCGTGGCATTCAGAATCCTGCCCACGAACTCCCGACTCTGCTTGATTTTCACAAAGCCGACCTTCGGCAGCTTGATCCGATTGCCTTCGATACGGATGCCGCCGCTCTGGTTGCGCGTCCGGTAAGACTGGCTGTGGCTGCGCTTTGATTTGAAGCGTGGGTATCTTGCCCGCTTTGCAAAGAATTTCTCATAGGCATGGTCAAGATCACGCAGGACTTCCTGCAACGCCATACTGTCAACCTCAGAAAGCCACGCGGTTTCCTCACGTTTCTTCAGGTCGGTGAGCAGCCTACTCGTCTTGACGTAGGTCAGCGGATTGCGGTTCACCTTCCATTCGTCGCGCCTGACAGCCAGGAAGTGGTTGAACACGAAGCGGACACAACCAAGTGTACGGTGGATGAGGATTTCCTGCGTCTTACTCGGATAGATGCGGAACTTATAGCCGAGCGTGTACGTTTCCATGCACTCACTTCCTTTGCGATGTTTTCTGGCTCTCGATATACTGCCTGACAATCTCAAGCGGCGCACCGCCAACTGTCGAGCAGAAATACGAATTTGTCCAAAGTGTTGGCAGTTTTGTTGTCAGCCAATGAAATTCTTGCCGAAGTATCCTTGATGTTTTGCCCTTGATTGTCTTTACCGCTTTGTGGATACCAAATTGTGGGTCAACCTCAAGCAGCAGGTGCACATGGTCTGGCATGATTTCCATTTCGATGACGTCAAAGTTATTTTCGTCAGCAATGGAATGTATGAGCTCCTTCAATCTCACGTCCACGCCATTCACGAGCACTTTTCGACGGTATTTGGGGCAGAATACGATGTGATACTTACAGGAATACACGATATTGTGGTTTGAATGATATACTCTGTCCATACTTGTATTATACTACATATATCTAACTAATACAATACTT
>ERZ779697.1234-NODE-1234-length-9988-cov-2.21615_pt1 | contig 9988 bp, 8 predicted proteins | sample MGYA00511881_ERZ779697 | MGnify/ENA primary metagenome ERZ779697 (study PRJEB29588, sample SAMEA2148105) | human gut metagenome | biome: human gut; feature: human-associated habitat; material: faeces | place: Denmark | collected 2008/2010 ... | reverse complement strand
CTTTTTCGACAGACAAAACCCCGGGCTGTAAAATACAGTCCGGGGTGAGCTTATTTAAGATAAAATTTACTGCTTTGCGCCGTTATCGAACATCTCGAGCGCCTTGACGCTGATTGCGAAGCAATCGGCAAGACCCTGCTCGTTCATGTTGTCATAGGTGTCTCTTCTGGTGTGATAGTAGTCCTCAAGCTTATGGTTGAGTCCGGTGACGCCGGTCGCTCTGAAGCCCGCCTGCGCGAACGCTGCGGAGTCGGTAGCGCCGCCGAGAGGCGGAACCCAGCCCTTCTTGCAGGAGATATCAAGCTCCTTAGCAGCCTCCATGAACAGGTCGGAGACATCTTTATCCGCCTTGACCGTGCCGTTGAGGTCGCGGTAGTTGGTCATGAGATACTTGGGATCGTGAATCGTATCATAAGAGAAGATGAAAGTCGGGACATCGTCGAACTCGCCCTTATGAGCCGCGCACCACGCCTTTGCGCCGCGCAGACCCGCTTCCTCGGAGCCGGTGAGGATAACGCCGACTTCGGTGTTCTCAAACTCGATGCCCTCTTCCTTGAGAGCCTTGAGGATGGCTATGCCCATATAGCAGCCGGAAAGGTTGTCGTTCGCGCCGTCAACGACGCGGTTCTCGTTCCACATCCAATAAAGGCCGATAAGGAACGGGACGAACACGAGACCAATGAGGCGGAGAAGTCCGAGGGTCTCGTCTGCGTCGAACGAGACATACTCAAGTCCGTTCTTTGCTACGAGCATTATGGAAATGACAAGATAATAGACAGCGCCGATGCCGCAGATAACCGCGTGACCCTCAAAGCCGACACCACCGAGCTTATAGTTGACAGGCCACTCCCATGCGGCATCCGGATGGCCGTTGAAGAATATGCGGCGCTTGACTTCGCCCTTGCAGCTCTTGACTGCGGTGACATTATGTCCGGTCTTTTCGGGGAAGAAGCGATCGATGAATTTCTTATAGAGTCCGAACTGCATAAAGACTATAAGCAGGCCGATGACGATAAGAATTATCGAGACGAGCGGATAGAAGAACGAAATAGCTACCGCCGCGAGAACGAAGGTAATTGTGAAATATATCCAGCCGAAGAACGAACCGGGGTTCTCTTTGAACGACTCGACGTCGGCTCTCTCGCATCCGCACTCGTTTTTCAGTACGCCATATACTCACATGCCTGCTGCTCGCCCTTGGAGCCGGGATCGCGTTTTTCGAAGTCCTTGCATATGTGGGTTATCTCGCTCACCATATACTCGGCCGCTTCTTTCTTCTTGTCAATGATTGACTGAAGATTCATTTTTATTACCTCCTTAAATATAAGTCAAGCGGCCGCCCGAAACCGCAAATACGGGTCGCGGCAGCCGCTCAAAACAGTCTTTTATCTGCGGGGACCGGTAAAGCCGTTCGCCTGCTGGAACTTGTCGATCTTGTCGATAACGCCGAGGACAACATCGAAGCCGTCGCCGACGGTGTCAACGCTGAAGCGCTCGGGCATATCGTGCCAGGTGTGATAATAATAGGTCAGGGTCGGATCCTGAGCCGCAAATGTAACGGACTTCATGCCCGCCTTGGTCATCGGGGTGCTGTCGCAGCCGCCGACGGGGTTATGTATGCAGCCGTTCGACTTGCTCTGAATTCCGAGCTCCGAGAAGGTATCCTTGAACATTGCTTCAAGATCCTTGTCGAAGCGGCAGAACTGCCAATCGTCCTTGATAACGACCTCGAAATAGTCCTTATCGGCGACGGAGTCCAGATTTATGTTCCATGCGTTCTCAAGAATAGCCTCGCCCTTATGAGCGCGGGTAAAAGCGAGAGAACCGCGGAGTCCAGCCTCCTCAGAGCCGCAGTTGAAGTCGATGATGCGGCAGTTCTTGGGCATCTTGTCGGGATTCTCTTTGAAATACTTTGTAACAGCATAGCTGATAGCGCAGCCGGAGGCGTTATCCATAGCACCGCGGGATGCGTTGCGCGGATCGGGATCAGCCCACATGACAAGGAACGCGCAACCTATGGCGGTGACGAGGGGCAGGAAGCGCATAGCGAACATGAAGTTCACAAACGCGGGAGAAGCGAAAGCTTCCGCTGCCCAGCTTGCGCCGAAATAATAGCCGGTGTAGAGGGTCGCGACGGCAATCGAAGTGCCTGCAAGGAAGAAGAAGCAGAGAGCGCCGAAGCCGACCTTGACGAAGGTGGCAACGAGGCCGAGTGCGGGGTTTGTCTTAGCGAACTTCGAAGCGTGCTCGGAATGACGCCAGTTCCAGCTGGTGTCGGTATGGCCGGAGAGGATGATGGTGTAGTCATACTTGCCGTCCTCCGGGAGCAGCTCGCCGTAGGTGTTCTGCGATACTTCCTGCTTGAAGAACATATCGAACCAGGTCTTATAAAGGAAAACGCTGCAGACAAGCCAGACGATGCATGCCGCCGAAGCGAGAGCCATGCCGTACCAGACTGCGGGGATGCCCATTGCGATATAGACAAGGGCGCTCAGCGCGAGACCGAGCCAGCCTGCATAGGGGATTCCGCCGATGGACGCACGCGGGGAAACCGCAAACTCTTCGCGAACGGGCTCGATGCCGATCTCTCTGAGCTTATCGCCCATATAGGCAGCAAACTTTTTTTCGCCGTCCGAACCCGGCAATCTTGCGCCGATGTTCTTCGCGGCATGATTGATTATGTCGTATACCTCTTCGGCATACTTTCTGTGTTCTTCTTTCATGAAAAAGCGATACTCCTTTTGAAAATGTGCCATAATTATACAATAATTAGACGCAAAATTGCAATAGAGTTTAAAGAGAATATAAAAATTTCTTTAAATCTTTGTGAACGAGTAAATTTTTTCGGCGTCGGGCGGAAACGATAATAAATGCAAAGGCGCTTTTTTCTATCAGAAAGGATAAAATTAAAATGAATAAAGAAAACGACAAAAAATTCGACGGCATCCACTGCCCCACCCCGAGCTCCGACCCCGTCATGGGCGAACCCGAGGACTCATTCGACATGGTGAACAAATACGGAACCTACAACATTCAGCCGACCTCGCAGACGGAAAATTCTTTTCCGCATATTGCGCAGGGACTGCCGAAAAAGCGCAAAAACGGGAAGAAGAATTAAAAGGCTACCCCCTCAGTACGAACATTACTTTTTTCGGTATTAACTAAATTTTTTTGGGCAAAGCATCCAAATTCATTGACAGAAATTGTTTAAAGTATTAAAATGCAATAGGAAGTTTTTTGTTCTTTTTTGGGGGTAGATTATATTGAGAATTGCGGTATGTGACGACGATTTGCGGGAACTTCGGGAGATAATGTCGCTCATTGAAGAATATCCGCGAAAGGCAGCCTACGGAATAAGTGCTACGGCCTTTTCAAACTCCGAGGAGTTGGCGGAGAGAATCGGTGAATTCGATGTTTTTCTTCTCGATTACCGAATGCCGGATATAGACGGGTTCGAGCTTGCAAAGCGTATCAGAGAAGAATATATGACAACGAAGACTATTATATTCATCTCGCAATACGACGACATCGTCTACGACGCTTTTGAGGTTCATGCGCATCGCTATCTCACAAAGCCCGTTGAGAAAGAGAAGCTCTACCGTGCGCTCAACGAGCTGGACAAGGACGCATATTCATTCCGCCGCCTGCTCGTCAGAAACGGCGGGGATTCAAAGCTCATCGACATAGACAGCATATATTTTATAAAAGTCGAGCGTAAGGACGCATATATCCACTACGACAGCGGCGGCGAAGAGAAAGTGTTCGTCTGCAAAAGGTCTCTCGACAGCCTTGAAAAGGAGCTTACGCCTTTTCACTTTTTCCGCACGCATCGCAGCTATCTGACGAATCTGTCGATGATAGATTACCTTAATACGGATGGTATATACATAAAGAACCGTGAGGAGAGCATTCCTATCAGAGCGAAAAGCTTAAACAAGATATCCAGAAAGCTTCGCGAGCTGGCACGGCAGCGCAACGCACTTTAAAGTATAGGGGTAACAGAAGATGAACAATGTTAAGGTGCTAAACGCCGTTTGCCCGCCGCTGAACCTCATCAGCTGCGTGTGCTGTATACTGCTTGTGCACACATTTCTGCATTCGGTCGGTTACGAAACGAAAACGAGGAAAATCCCGCTCGACGTTTTCTGCCTCGGCCTCGCCGCACTGAGCTTCGCTCCGGCATTTTTGCCGAAATACCTCGATGTGGCCGACACCGTTGACATGACATCGACTCTGTGCCACATCGTCTATCCCTATCTGATGTTCAAGTCGCGCAAAAAGACGGCCTTTTTATGGATAGGAATAGCCATGGTATCGAGCCTTGACTACCTGGCGTTCATATTGAACTATGCCATGAGGCTCGGCGTCATAGGTCAGCTGATAACCCGTATTGTCATATATCTAATTATATTCGCCGCCACCGCGCTGATCGTCAGAAGGCGCGGACGGGCAGACCTCACGGAAGCCTTCGACAAATTCCCGCCTGTCGCAAGCCTGATGATATACGCGGCATTTCTCGCCGCATATTACAGCGTCACTGTGTCGCTCAACGCGGATTATTCCAAAGAGACGGCAAACGCGCTGACTATGCTTTCGTCCGTGCTCATCGTCGGATGCATAGCGTATCTGGTTACAAAATATCTTATCGCTTCGCAGAGAAAGCGCGCGATGGAGAAGCAGCTTGAGCTCGAGCTCAACCACTACAATAATATGGTTCAGAAGAACCGCGATATGCGTGTGTTCCGCCATGATTTCAAGAACAATCTCACCTCCGTCAGGGCGTTGATATCCGACGGGCAGTACGGCGAGGCGGAAAAATACATAGACGAGCTTTACGGCAGGCTCGACGCGACGAAAAATGCTTTTTCAACAGGCAACCACTTTGCCGACGCAATACTCGCCGATAAGAGCACGGCTGCAGCAGTTTGGCAGACCAAGCTTGATTTCGACGGAATAATACCCGCCGACGGGATTGAAAACATCGACCTCTGCACTATTCTTGCGAACGCGCTGGACAACGCTGTTGAGGCGAGCAAGCTTGTTGACAACGCGGTCATCAGCGTTCACGCCGTTCAGGATTCGGCGGTGTTCATGCTGACCGTCAGCAACCCCACTCTCCACCCGGTCGAGATAAAGAACAACACTGTCAAAACGACGAAGCTCGACAGCGTGAACCACGGGCTCGGCATCGGCAGCATAAGAAGCGCCGCAAAGAAGTACAACGGCGAGGTCAATCTCAAATATGAAAACGGATATTTCACTGTTGAAGTGATGATGATAATGAGAAAGGGTGCAAGAAACGATGAACAGTAAAATCAAAGCAACGCTCAGGAAATTTTTGAGCGTTGTGCTCGCGGCACTGACCGTGTTCGGCTGCGCCGGAGCGGCTTTTGCCGCAGGCTCGGACGCAAGCGGCACAGTCAACGGAGTCGATTGGGTCTACACCTCGGCCGACAAAACGCTCGTTTTGAGCGGCAGCGGCACACTCGGCGAAGATGTTGCCGACTTCGGGCTTTTCGGCGGCTCATGGGTCGCCGAGCATGTAAAGATCGGGGCGGATGTAAATATCACAACCGGTCGCGTCTTTGAGAACTTTGACTTTGTAGATGAATATGAGGTAGACGCGAACAATAAATATCTCTGCAACCCCGACGGCGTGCTTATGGACAAAGATAAGACTGTGCTCATAAAATACCCAGCTGGAAGCAAAGAATTTTCGTTTTACACCGTTCCCGATACCGTGAAAACCATTTCTTACCGTGCTTTTGAGTTTTCTTCCGCTCTCAAAACAATATTCCTTAACGACGGTCTTGAGACAATAGAAAACTTTGCGTTTGACAACTGCGGCAATTTGCTCTATATCACAATACCCGGCACGGTGACCTCGATGGGCAAAGGCGTTCTGGCTCAGTGCAATCTGCTCAACAAGGTAGCCATTGAAGAGGGCGTTACCGCGATACCCGAAGACGCATTTGACAGATGCAGAAGTCTCGAAACAGTAAATCTTCCCGATTCACTGACAACTATAGGCGACATCGCATTCTTTGGCTGCACCAAGCTTAAAACCCTGAAGCTGCCGAAAAATCTTCAGACATTTACCGACTCCCCCGGAAGAAATTTCGGCGGACTCAATATTGCCCTGACAGTCGACCCCGAAAATCAGTATTTCAGCACGGACGATCTCGGTGTGCTCTACAACAAGGACAAGACCCTGCTCTACTACTGCCCGAATCTTCCGTATACTTTTGACTACACCGTCAGATGTGATCTCAATAAATATGCATTCAAGGGGTGCGAAAATCTCAGAAACGTTGACATTGCATATAACCTGCGCGCCATACCGACATATGCTTTCAACAGCTGCAAAAATCTCAATACCGTAACTCTCCCCGCGACGCTTCAGAGAGTTGACGGCGCTGCGTTCGATTCATCGCTGAATACGGTAAATTACCGCGGCACAGAGGAACTCTGGAAGCTCATAACTATAGACAGCTACGACAACAGCGCCATTAAATCGGCAAATGTTGTTTATAATTACAGCGAAGAGGAAGAGCCGGAGGAGATAACCTTCACCTTCGACAGATCCAAAAGTACTGTAACCATAACAGGAAGCGGCACTTTGACGGTCAATGACATAAAGAAATGGGACACCTCGGAAATAAACACATACGCTCTCAAGGTTAAAATCGGCAAGAACATAAACGTAACCGATGCGAGAGTGTTCTGCGACTCGATACAGCCGTTCTATTACATGAAATCGTTCGAGGTCGATTCCGGCAACCCGTATCTCAGCTCGCTCAACGGAATTCTCTACAACAAGGACAAGACAAAGCTCATCAGGTTCCCTGCCCAAAATACAACGGCTGACTACGATGTTGTCGAGTGCACGGTTGCATCTACTGTAAAAGAAATCGCGCCATATGCGTTCGCGAACACGGGAGTTACAGATGTCAATCTCCCGAGCGGACTTGAAACCATCGGCGATTACGCTTTTTACAGTGCGACAAAGCTTGTTGACATCACTATCCCGGGCTCCGTAAAGACAATAGGCGTCGGCGCATTCCGTGACTGTTGGAAAATGACAAAGGCAACTCTGCCCGAGGGTCTTGAAACTATTCCACGGGAATGCTTTATTGGCTGCAGAAAGCTTGAAAGCGTAAATATTCCGGATTCTGTCACAACGATAGGCAATATGGCTTTCACAGGCTGTGCGCTCAAAGAGATAAATATATCGAAAAATCTTACAGAGATATCAATTCCCGGATACACTTTCAGCGGCTGCCCTGCGGCAATTACGGTAGACGCCGCCAACCCGAACTACAGCGCAGACGAGCGCGGAGTGCTCTATAACAAGGACAAGTCGCTCCTGCTCCACTGCCCGAACTTCGAGAAAGCTTTCACATTCGATATAAACTGCAACATAGATCAATATGCTTTCTACAACTGCGCGAATCTTACTGATGTAACTTTCTCATATGCTATCAAGAAAATTCCGTATGCCGCGTTCAGGAACTGCGGCTCGCTCAAGATAACCACAGTCCCCGACACAGTCAGAATGATAGACCAGGTAGCATTCGACGGATGCGGAATGACAGAGTTCTATCTCCCCGACTCGGTTGAATATGTAGGAACTCAAGCATTCAGCAGCACACCGCTGACACATTTTGAGTTCAATGACAAAGTAGACACTTTCAAAAATATATTCTCTATATGCCCGAAGCTCAGAACCGTCGTTGTCGGAAAGGGCATAAAGAAGATAGAAATCGGTGCGCTCGGCGGCACGAACAGGATAGATACTATATACTATCGCGGCACAAAGAGCGACTGGGACAAGATAAATGTTGTTGACGTTGCATCTGCGCTCAAGAACATCAAGATTGTCTACAACTACGGTCAGACGAGCGGCGTATGCGGCGACAACCTCACATGGAGCTTCCAGCCCGACCTCTATCAGATAACGGTCGAGGGCAGCGGCGACATGTATTCCTATGACAATGTCGCAGACTACACCTGGAGCAGCAACGCCAATTTGGTCACGGGAGTTGTGTTCGGCAACGGAGTGACCTCCGTGGGCAAGAATGCGTTCAACGGATTCCCGTATCTGACGGAAGTTCTGCTCGGAAGCGATGTAAAAAATATAAACTCCCTCGCATTCGCAAACTGCGGCGACCTCATGACGGTTGCGATTACCGCCGAGGGCGACACGGAAATAGAGTACGATGCGTTTGACGGTCACAACGAAAAATTCCTGCTCATATGCGACGAGAAAAACACCGCCGCGCAGGCTTTCGCCCTTGATAATGAGATGCCGCTTGTGACAGTAAGCTACGACGAGGAGAAGAAGGTTATAAACTTCAAGGGCACGCTCACCGTCTTTGAGAGCGTTGCCGGAAGATACCTCGCCTACTACGCATCGAGATACCCCGACGCCATGTATCTCCACTTCGATGTTCTGACCTTCGACGGAATCAAGACGGCAGACTCTACGGACGGCAAGAGATTCGAGTGCGTCGATCCCGACTCCGAGTACCTCACCTTCAAGGACATCTATGTGAAGATAAGCGTTATGAAGGACGGCGAGGAAAAGGACGTCACCTTCGGCGAAATGCTTGAAAGATACGAAAACGGCGACTATGACGCTTTCTATGCCGAAATAGAGAACGACAAGGGCACGGATAAATCGCTCGTTGTCAAGGCTTTCCAGGCAATCTTCAAGCCGATTCTTAAAATCACGTCATCTATAATTAATTTTATAAAGAAGCTGTTTAAATAACACAGACGAGCCGCTCTGCAAAACTCGCAGGGCGGCTCTTTTTGCGTTTCATTCGAGCTGATTATTGATTTTCTTCCCGCGAAATGATATTATAAAGGGCAGCAGATTTTCGGAGATGAGTTTTGTGTTTATTCTGACGCTCGGCGAAAGCGATCCGTTTTTCAATCTGTCGGCGGAGGAATATCTGCTCCGCGAAAAAAGCGAGGATTTTTTCCTGCTTTGGAGAAATGAGCCGTGCATTGTAATCGGCAGAAATCAGAACGCGGCGGACGAAATAAACGGTGATTATGTCCGCACCCGCTCGCTGCCCGTTGTTCGGCGGATGGGCGGCGGGGCTGTCTATCACGACCGCGGCAACCTCAATTTTTCGTTCATTATAAACGGCGAAGCGGACAGAGTTGAACTGTGCCGACCCGTTATAGATGTTCTTCGCTCCATCGGCGTTGTGGCGGAGATATCCGGGCGAAACGACATTCTTGTCGGCGGCAGAAAAATCTCCGGCACGGCGATGTGTTCGCACGGCGGCAGGTCGCTGTTTCACGGCACGCTGCTGATAAGCGCCAACCTTGAGGCTATGTCCGAAGCGCTGAGAGCGGACGAAAACAAGCTGATGGGGCACGGAGTTAAATCAGTCAGAAGCCGCGTTGCGAATCTGTCCGAATACACGGAAGAAGTCAGCCCCGACATTATCGGCGCGATGCTGGCTGAATATATGACGGAGCGCGGCGGAGAAATATATGGACTCGGCGAAAGCGATATAGAAGCCATTGAGAAGCTTCGGGACAGCAAATATTCGACCGACGAATGGAACTGCGGCGCCGAGCGGCTTCAAAAATCCGAGCGATCCCGTCTTAGCTGCGGGACGGTTTATATAAAAAAGAAAGCCGCCTGCGGGCGGATAGAAGATATACGCATTTTCGGCGATTTCATGAACATCGGAGATATTTCAAAGCTCGAAGCGCGGCTTCGCGGGGCGGAGTTCCGGCGCGAAGAAATAATATCGGCGCTCGAAGAAGCTCGGGTTGAAAAATATATTCCGAATCTGACCGCAGACGAGCTTGCGGACATCATAATGAAAAGCGAGTGATACACATGGAGAGACTCAAAAGGGCTGCTGCCATACATGATATTTCGGGCTTCGGCAAATGCTCGCTGACAGTTGCCCTGCCGATAATCTCTGCCATGGGCATTGAGGTTTCGGTCATACCGACCGCC
>ERZ779697.1229-NODE-1229-length-9999-cov-3.87852_pt1 | contig 9999 bp, 9 predicted proteins | sample MGYA00511881_ERZ779697 | MGnify/ENA primary metagenome ERZ779697 (study PRJEB29588, sample SAMEA2148105) | human gut metagenome | biome: human gut; feature: human-associated habitat; material: faeces | place: Denmark | collected 2008/2010 ... | reverse complement strand
CTAATAGGTCTTCTATGATAAAATCTAAATCATAGGAGGCCTATTATTATGGCAAGAGAAAAGAAACCTGTTCACAAAGTACAAATGACCGAAGGAAAACGGAATATCATTCATCAGCTTTTGGACGAATACGATATCCAGTCTGCTGAAGATATTCAGGAAGCTCTCAAAGATCTCCTGGGTGGCACAATCAAAGAAATGATGGAAGCCGAAATGGATGATCACCTTGGATATGAAAAATCCCAGCGTTCCGATAGTGATGATTACCGAAAACCAAACGTGTCAACAGCAGTTATGGCACTATGGAGATTGAGGTGCCACAGGATCGCAGATCCTCTTTTGAGCCTAAGGTTGTTCAAAAGCGCCAGAAAGATATTTCCGATATTGACAGTAAGATCATATCCATGTATGCAAAAGGAATGACTACCAGACAGATATCTGAAACGATTGAAGATATCTATGGTTTTGACGTGTCAGAAGGGTTTATTTCCGACGTGACAGACAAGCTGTTGCCTCAGATTGAAGACTGGCAGAACCGCCCTCTGGATGAAATCTATCCGATCGTCTATATTGATGCAATCCATTATTCTGTACGTGATAATGGGGTGATTCGGAAACTTGCTGCATATGTCATTCTTGGTATCAATACAGAAGGAAAAAAGGAAGTACTTTCCATCAATGTAGGCGATAACGAAAGTGCAAAGTACTGGCTTTCTGTTTTAAATGAGTTAAAAAATCGCGGAGTAAGGGATATCCTTATTCTCTGTGCTGATGGACTTACAGGAATCAAGGAAGCAATTGCTGCTGCATTCCCCAAGACAGAATACCAGCGGTGTATTGTCCATCAGGTAAGAAACACTCTGAAATACGTCCCTGACAAAGACAGGAAGGCTTTTGCCACAGACCTAAAAACCATCTATCATGCTTCAGATGAATCGAAAGCCAGAGAGGCACTGGAGAGAGTCAATGAAAAATGGTCTCCGAAATACCCTAATTCCATGAAACGCTGGTACGACAACTGGGATGCTGTTTCGCCTATTTTTAAGTTTTCAGCAGCGGTCCGAAAGGTTATTTACACGACGAATTCCATTGAATCGTTGAATGCAACATACCGCAAACTGAATCGCCAGAGGAGCGTATTTCCGAGTGATACTGCACTGTTAAAGGCATTGTATCTGTCCACCTTTGAAGCTACCAAGAAATGGACTACAACGATTCGAAACTGGGCGCAGGTATATGGAGAACTGAGTATCATGTACGAGGGACGCCTTCCGGAATAATACCATGAAACACAGGGAAACAGACCTGTGTTCTTGACATGCAATCATTTCGCTGTTATATATAAAAACAAGGCGGAAAGCTTATTCACAAGCCTTCCGCCATTCATTATCATAGAAGATCTACGTATTTACAGAGTTTTCTTCACACATTCGCACAAATTATACTGGCTTTCCAGACCATCATGATTATAGACCTTAGATTTATATACAACCTCATTTCGGGACTCTCCATAAGCAGCAATTACCTGTTCCCTGGAGTCGCCTAATTTTATACCACGTGAGGTCGTCGTGTCGGATGACATTTGATCGGGGTATTCAGTATATGCCGTACAATTTGTAGTCATAATAGAAATACGTTCTACATCTTCATAGCCGTTTCCGGCTCCATATAAGTCTACGTAATTGCTATATCCCAATCCATTAACATTAAAATCCTCATAAGAGAGAGGCAAAATGGTGCTATTCTCCGTGCTTCCTGATACTTCCACCGGTACCGGAGTTTCTGTGGAATCTTCCGTTATCACTTCTGTGGTTTCAGTGCGTTCGGTTTCTGCGTTCGTTTCACTCTGCCCGGCATCCGGTTCTGTGGCAGTAGATGCGTTTTCTGACTCTGCGACGATGGCCGTTGTTTCTGCTTCTGTAATATTGGTGGTGAATTCAGATTCACCGGAATTGTTTGATCCGCAGGCCAATAGGCTCAAAGAAATTGTTGCTGTCATTAATACGGGAAGAATTGTTTTTCTCATTTGTGTTATCCTAATTTTTTACATTGGTATAATCATAATATATCATGATTCGCACCTCCGGTGCTTAACGTTGCTTCGCAACTATTATGATCAAATTGTAGCAGAAAATGGAGATATGGCAACTGGATTTTTCTAAGATATTTCCCATGCATGAAGTATCAAGAGTTGTAATCAGTACATTCTTAGGATTTAGATGAAAAATAGGATTTACTATGATATGATTAGTTAAGAATTATATTTAATACGAAAGAGGAATGACACATTATTATGGAATTTTTCAGTTTGTTTTCAACAGTATTTTTTAATATAGCAATTACCTTTGGCCTGTTATTACTTATATACTTGTTTTTCTTTTCGGGCATTAGAGCACGTAAGGACCTGAAACCGGTTAAGTACATTTCCTACAAAAAGGATCATTTTCAGGAGAATTTTGAATTTACCTGTGAGTTTTGCGGATCCAAGGTATCTTATGCGGATGAAAAATGTCCAACCTGTGGCGGTAATTTTGGAAAGAACAAGGAGTATCAGTTAAAGAAACGGGCCATGCATCAAAGGTATTTAGAGTATATGAAATCCCAGGAAGAAGCCATTACACAGGAAACGGAATATATAAGTACTACAATGCAGGCAATTCAAAAATATAAGCTGATACGTCATAAATACTACAATTTTGAAATCGGCGAGCCTCCGGTTTATAAACCTGCAAGTGATTATGAATTTACCTGTGAATACTGTGATAATAAGATAAGGGGAAAAAGCACAGACGAAAAGGGGTGTAGTAATTGTGGGGCTTCTTATAAAGAAAACCTGGAATTATTGGTACGCGAAGAGGAAGACCGTCTGGAAAAACGCCATTATGACGAATATATGAAACTGAAGGATCTGGAGTGGGAGCAGAATATCAGGAATGAGCGAAGAGATGCAAACATTGATGAAAAGTATGGGACACCTATCCGATTTATGGAGAAAAATGCAAAGGTTATTGCGCTGGTCATTTTGCTTGGGCTTATGATGATTTCCGTGGGAATAACAGTTTTGATTTTAAAGTTTAGGTAAAACAGGATGAGTATATCTGACGTGAAGGGAGATCACATGGACATTCTATTTAAAAACGATGATTTTGTATTTTCCATGGGGAAAGAGACCCTGCCACCAGATCTGCTTATATTATAATGTTCATTTACTGGACGATAGTATTCCTATGGATGGGGTGTTTCATGGATATGATGAATTGGATCATGAGAGAATCAATCTGGATTTCTGCTGGATTCCGCTGGAGGAACTAAGGAAGGACACGGAGGTATATCCATTGGAACTGATACCTTACATACTTGAGCAGAGAAAAGAAACGGTACATTTTGTTTCAAGGCAGATTTAATTGAGAGGGCAAGGAAAGAAAATGCTGGAAGTAAAATTTTATGACTCAGTGGATGATTCCCTGTTGAAGTTTGCGGTGGTCGTCTCACAGAGCAATGGAAAATGGGTATTTTGCAAGCATAAAGAAAGAGACACCTATGAAGTTCCGGGTGGACATAGAGAAGCCGGTGAAAGCATTCTTGAAACGGCGAAAAGAGAATTGCAGGAAGAAACCGGTGCAATCAGGTTCGATATGAAGCCCCTGTGTGTATACTCTGTAACTGGGAAGACCAGAGTAAATGATACGGGAGAAGAATCCTTTGGACTGCTTTGCTATGCGGAGATAACAGAATTTGCGACAGAACTGCATAGCGAGATGGAGAAGATAGTACTCTTGGACGAACTGCCGGAGGAGTGGACGTATCCGTTGATACAGCCGAAATTGATAGAGAAGTATTTGCAGATGAAAAATACTATTGATTTTCGCCTGCGTGCTTGATAGAATGTAGGTGTAATGAAAGTTTACCGCTGACCGATATGCGGGATATAAATGGTTGGGTCGAAAGTGTAGTCCTTCGCCGTGAGGCGGGGGACTTTTTATATTGAAGTATATAAAGAAATTCCTGTTAAAGTTATACCTTGAATTAAGATAATCAAGTGAATTATAATGACTTTAGTTAAAAAATAAATTTTGCTACATTTAGGAGGTCCCCATGCTATTTATAGAATACCCCAAATGTTCCACCTGTCAAAAGGCAAAAAAGTGGCTGGAGGAACATAATATCACCTATACAGATCGTCACATTGTAGAGGACAACCCCACCTACGAAGAATTAAAAGAATGGCAGAGCAGAAGTGGGCTACCGTTAAAGAAATTCTTCAATACCAGTGGGTTGTTATATAAGAACATGCAGTTGAAGGACAAGCTTCCGAACATGACGGAAGAGGAACAACTTCGGCTGCTGGCCACGGACGGAATGCTGGTAAAGCGGCCGTTTGTCGTGGACGGGGATCTGGTGTTGACCGGATTCCGGGAAGCAGAATGGAAGGAAAAATTAATTTAGTACAAGGAGGACGAATATGAGCAGAGTAAATTTTGGAGCAAAGCCGGTAATGTATCCCATGCCGGTGCTGATCATTGCAACTTATGACGAAAATGGAGTACCCGATGCCATGAACGCAGCATGGGGAATCATTACGGACATGAATGAGATCTCCATCAGTATGTCAGAGCATAAGACCACGGAGAATCTGGCAAAGACCGGAGCATTTACCGTAAGTATCGGAACCGAAGATACCGTGGTAGCCTGCGACTATGTGGGCGTGGAATCTGCGAAGAAAGTACCTGATAAATTCTCAAAGTCCGGTTTCCATGCAGCCAAGAGTGATTTTGTCAATGCACCGTTGATCGATGAACTTCCCATGGCGCTGGAATGTAAGGTGAAAAGTTTTGAAGACGGCATTCTGGTGGGCGATATCGTCAACGTCAATGCGGACGAAAGCATCCTGACGGATGGCAAGATCGATCCGAAGAAATTGAAGCCAATCAGCTATGATCCTGTGAATAATACTTATCTTGCAATGGGAGATAAAGTAGGAAATGCTTTTAAAGACGGTTTGAAATTGAAATAGTAAGATCAAAGAACGCAGGAGGGTTAACCCTCCTGCGTTCCCATCTCATCGGTAGTAGAGCGGATATGTTCTACTGCCGTTTTTACTTGTTCTGCGCAATCCAGGTTGTTCTGGCTCATGGTGTGCACCTGTTCGGCATTAGCTGTGACTTCTTCGGTTACAGCGGACAGCTGGGAGATGTTTTCCATAATCTTATTATTGGATTCTGACAATCCCAGAATGTGGTGATTTACTTCTTCCACCTGGGAAGCCAGTGCTTCCATATTTTTGTTCAGCTGTTCGAAAGTCTCGGAAGCGGCCAGGATCTTTTCGCCCTGCTGTTCGGTAGCTTCAATGGAACCGTTGATAGTGTTGACTACCATGTTGGCATTGACATTCAGCTCGTTGGTAATCTTGGTGATCTCTTCGGTAAAGCTCTTGGTCTGCTCTGCGAGCTGACGGATCTGCTGTGCTACAACGGCGAAACCGCGTCCGGCTTCACCGGCACGGGCACTTTCGATGGAAGCGTTCAGGGCTAAAAGATTTGTCTGACCGGAGATTGCCATGATGCTTCCGGCGATAGTTTCCACCTCTTTTGTCTTTTCCTGTAATTTTGCCATGGCGTCGGTGACGGAATGGTTGGTATCCTTGATCATGGCGGACTGCTGTTTTAAGGATTCCATAGCAGCCATGTTCTTACGGATGCTTTCGTTAGAATCTTCGGCGATCTGCACCATCTGCTCGGAGATATGACCGGTCTGCTCGATAGCATTCTGAATCGTACCGGTCATCTGGCTCTGTTCTTCGATGCTGGTGGCAGTCATATTGGTGGCAGAGGAGATCTCCCGCATACTGTTGGCTACAGATTCCGTAGTTTGTACCAGCTGGTTCATAAGATCTGTGGTTTTGGTGGTTTCCTGATGTACGGTCTGGGATACGTCCAGAACATTATCCAGTACTTCTTTTACATGGTTATGTTCTTCCCGGGAAGAACCGATGGCATCATTGTTAAATAATATAGTAATCTTACCGGTTTCCAAAATAATGATTCCAATCAGAAATACCAGCAGGGTAGAGCAGACGGCATTCACATCCTGACCGTAGATTCCCTTCGTAGCCTGAACGATCATGACGATCAGGTAGAGCACGAATAATCCCAAAGCGGTTTTCTTCAGAGATTTTTTCTCATAATAAGGAATCTGTAATATGAAAATGGCGATCAGCGCATAGTGAATGAAACTTGCATCTGTCTGTAAACCGACCAACAAATACTCAATGCCGATCTCGATGGTAGCGAAGACTTTTAATAGTCGTGTCGCCTTATTTCGAAGGTGTGTCACGGCATTTACTACACAGAAAACGGCGATCAGAATGGTATTTGCGTATGTAACAATGGGTGCAATGTTGTGATTTGCCAGTTTTAACCACAGATAAAACAGGAACACGATCGCCAAAAGCGAAGAAGCGATAATATAGAACCGGTTCATTCTGATATTGCGTTCCGCGGTATCCGTATAACGATATTTATTATTTCCTTTTATATTCATATTCATAAGTTCCCTCCCTATTTTTATTGATGCTATTTTAAGTGTAACTGCTTTCGTCAATTTTTTCTACATTTTTATTCCATTTTTGAAAAAAATTTTGAAAAAAATCATGGAAATAAAAAATGCAAATTGATACTGATTTTCAATACCAAATGCGCTATAATACTTCTGTTACAACACAGTACATTAAAATGTTGAGATACGAAAGGATACAGAAGTGTTATGACACTGAAAGAATTGGAAATCGGCAAAAGCGCCGTGATCGAAACCGTCGGTGGTTCCGGAGAACTCAGACAGCATTTCCTGGATATGGGTATGATCCCGGGAGCAGAGGTGACGGTGGTAAAGCTGGCTCCGATGGGGGATCCCATGGAATTGCAGGTGCACGGCTATGAACTTACGTTACGGCTGGCGGAAGCGGATCAGATCGAGATCGCACCTATATCGAAGAGAACAAGAGAACATAAAGGGCTGGACCGGGTGACGGATGCGGAGCACCCGGGTTTAGGTGAGGATGGAAAATACCATTCGAAAAAAGACGAGAATCCTCTGCCGGAGGGAACGACATTAACGTTCGCCCTGGCGGGAAATCAGAACTGCGGCAAGACTACACTGTTCAATCAGCTCACCGGCTCGAATCAGCATGTGGGAAATTTCCCCGGAGTTACCGTAGACCGTAAGGACGGTTCCATCAAGGGGTATCCGGATACTTTGGTGACAGACCTGCCCGGTATTTATTCCATGTCCCCTTACAGCAGTGAAGAGATCGTATCCCGTAATTTTATCCTGTATGAGAAACCCAGAGCTATCATCAATATCGTGGATGCGACGAATATCGAGCGTAATCTGTATCTGACCATGCAGTTGTTGGAAATGAACATTCCTATGGTCGTAGCCCTGAACATGATGGATGAAGTCACCGGCAATCACGGCTCCATCGATGTGAACGCCATGGAAGCGTTCCTGGGAGTACCCGTAATCCCCATTTCCGCTGCGAAAAACGAAGGCGTGGATGAACTGATCCGTCATGCAGTCCATGTGGCAAAATATCAGGAACGGCCGCTGCGGCAGGATTTCTGCGATAAAAACGATCATGACGGTTCCGTACACCGCTGCATCCATGCGGTATGCCATCTGATCGAGGATCATGCGGAGACTGCGAAGCTGCCCCTGCGTTTTGCAGCCAACAAAGCCATTGAAGGAGACCACCTGATCCTGGAGAAGCTGCAGCTGGATGAAAATGAAAAAGAAATGCTGGAGCATATTGTCTGTCAGATGGAGGCGGAGCGTGGCGTGGACAGAAGTGCAGCCATTGCCGATATGCGTTTTGATTTTATCGAGAGATTATGTGAGCAGACAGTAGTAAAACCCAAAGAAAGTAAGGAACGGATCCGCAGTGAGAAGATCGACCGGATCCTCACCGGAAAATATACGGCAATTCCCTGTTTTATCCTGATCATGGTGCTGGTATTCTATCTGACTTTCAATGTCATCGGAGCATGGCTCCAGGGACTGCTGGAACTGGGAATCGGAAAATTGACGGAGATCACTGATGCGGCATTGACGGCAGCTCATGTCAACAGTGCGGTCCAAAGCCTTGTAATAGACGGTATCTTTACCGGTGTGGGCAGTGTACTGAGCTTCCTGCCCATCGTGGTCACTCTGTTTTTCTTCCTGTCTCTGATGGAGGACAGCGGCTATATTGCCCGTGTGGCGTTCGTTATGGATAAGCTGCTTCGAAAGATCGGTCTGTCCGGACGAAGCATTGTGCCGATGCTGATCGGGTTCGGATGTACGGTCCCGGCGGTCATGGCTACGAGAACACTGACCAGTGAGAGAGACCGTAAAATGACGATCCTGCTGACACCGTTTATGAGCTGCTCCGCCAAATTACCGATTTATTCGTTCTTCGTGAGCGTATTTTTCCCGGGAAAGGGCGGACTGATCATGTCGGCATTGTATCTGTTTGGTATCCTTATGGGAATTCTGGTAGCATTTTTATACCGGGGCACGTTATTCCAGGGAGAACCGGTGCCTTTTGTAATGGAACTGCCGAACTACCGTCTGCCGGGAGCCAAAAATGTAGGGCAGCTGTTGTGGGAAAAGGCAAAAGACTTTTTACAGAAAGCATTCACTGTGATCTTCATTGCCACCATCGTGGTATGGTTCCTGCAGAGCTTTGACCTGAAACTGAATCTCGTTGAGGATTCGGCAAACAGTATGCTGGCTATGGTATCCGGTCTGCTGGTACCGCTGTTTCAACCGCTCGGCCTGGGTGACTGGCGGATCTGTACCTCTCTGATCAGTGGATTCATGGCAAAAGAAAGTGTGGTAGCAACCCTGGAAGTATTGTTCGGCAGCAGCATTGCCACGGTACTTACCCCGCTGGCAGCCGCGTCGTTACTGGTATTCAGTCTGCTGTATACTCCCTGCGTGGCAGCCATCGCTTCTGTACGCAGAGAACTGGGTGGAAAATGGGCCATTGCCGTGGTACTCTGGCAGTGTTTTGTGGCATGGGTGGCAGCCTTCCTGGTACATAGTATCGGCTTGCTGATGGGATTCTAGAAATTTCAGAGGATAAGATGACAAAATAGAAAACCTGCAGGGGATTATTCCTCCTGCAGGTATTTTATTACGCATTTCAGTTCCGGAGAGATCCATTTGTTCCGGTGATACAGAAGCTGCCGCCAGATATCCGGATGAATCTCTGTCATGGGGAGACTGACGAGATTTCCTTTTGCCAGATCTTCTGCAATAACGAACTCCGGCAGATAGGAGATGCCGAGACCCTGACACAGAAGATTGCGGATCAGCTGGGTATCACCCACCTCCATGATAGGCATTGTCTCCTTGCCGTTTTGGGAGAGCAGATCATCCAGTGCAGCCCGGTAACTCATGTTTTTCTCTGTCAGGATCAGCGGATATTCCAGAATCTGTTCCAGGGTGACCTGAGTCTGTCTGGCTAAGGGGTGACCGGCACCGGTGACGAAGTGAATATCCACCGGAGCTTCGAAAGCGGTCACATAATTGTGATTAAAAATACGGCGGTCCAGCGTGTATACAATGTCCACCTGATTCTGTCCCAGCATCTGGAACATTTCATCGGTGCTGGTAGCAATGATCTTCAACCGGATTCCGGGATATTTTTCATGAAAATCTTTAAAACGGCTGTGAAATTCCCAACTGGCCAGGGACTCTGCAATGGCGATCCGCACCAGACCCTCCGGAGCGGTGTTGCCGCTGATGTGGGTGGCTTCAGCGGCGAGACGCAGGATCTGTTGGGCCAGGGGCAGCAGCTTCTCCCCCTCATTGGTCAGGGTTACGGTATGCCCAATCCGTTCAAACAGAGGGATGGACAGCTCCTTTTCCAATTGTTTGATCTGAAAGGATACGGTGGATTGGGTGTAACCCAGACGTCCGGCCGCCAGCGTAAAGCTCTTCAGTTCGTTCACCATAACA
>ERZ779697.1222-NODE-1222-length-10062-cov-2.11482_pt1 | contig 10062 bp, 7 predicted proteins | sample MGYA00511881_ERZ779697 | MGnify/ENA primary metagenome ERZ779697 (study PRJEB29588, sample SAMEA2148105) | human gut metagenome | biome: human gut; feature: human-associated habitat; material: faeces | place: Denmark | collected 2008/2010 ... | reverse complement strand
AATTATAGAATTAGAAAATTCTTTTATAGATATTGACAAGGCAGAAATACATCGTGAAAATAAAATTATTCCTTTGACTGCTAAAGAATACAATATATTATTAAAACTTGTAGATAATGCCAATCACATTGTAACAATAGGAACTCTTTGCCAAACTGCTTGTGGTGAAATGTGGCAAGGGTATGAAACTACCCTCATGACACACATTCGGCATCTTCGAGAAAAAATCGAAAAAAATCCTTCTTCTCCTGTTTCACTGCTAACAGTTAAGGGGCTAGGGTATAAATTGCTAGTGAAAGGAGTAAAATAATGAAGCTTGCCAAGCGTTTTTTTAAAAAATATATTCTTTTTGCACTCATTATATTGATTTTATTTTTTGTACTAAATATTATTTTAATATGTGGGACTTTACTCATGGCATGGAATAATTCTACTGATCCAGATATACCCGTCCAAACCATTAGCAAAAATATCACGCTCAATGTAGATGGAACAATTTCTTCTACTGATTATATAGAAAATATTCTAAAAAATAAAAGTGCCTGGGCGATGATTTTAAACGAACAAGGAAATGTCATTTGGGAAAAATTTTTACCCGAAGAATTGCCAAGAACCTATTCAAATTTACAAATAGCCAAGTTTAGTCGGTGGTACTTACAAGAATATCCTGTTTTTATCCAAGAACATTCTGCCGGCTTATTGGTTATCGGGTGCGAACCTAATAGTATAACAAAATACAATTTTTCAATAGATATTAATTATATTCACAGCCTAATAGTCGGTATCTTTTTAATGATTTGTTTTAATATATTACTGATATTTATATTATTCTGGCGTAATACACATAAAATAGAAAAATCTATAGTGCCAATCATTGACGGTATTGACTCTATTGCTCAGGGAAAAACCATTACCCTTTCAGAAACAGGTGAACTTTCAAGTATAAATGCTGAACTAAATAAGGCTGGAAAACATCTTCTACAAAAAGAACAGGCGCGTGCCGAATGGATTAATGGTGTTTCGCATGATGTCCGGACACCTCTTTCTATTATTTTGGGATATGCTTCTGAAATCGAAAAAAATGAAGATGCTTCGCAACCTGTACAACTACAAGCAAGTATAATTCGTAAACAAAGCGAAAAACTCCGTAGCCTAATCGCAGATTTAAATTTAACTTCAAGACTAGAATACTCTATGCAGCCTTTAATAAAAACCAGTTTTTCTCCTGTGGAAATTGCCCGCCAAGTAATCATTGGCTTTATGAATGGACCAATAGACAACAAATATTCTTTTGATTTTCATTCATCATCTGATATGATTCCAGTATTGATCAAAGGAGATACGGAACTTTTTTCAAGAATGCTAAGCAATCTAATTCAAAATTGTATTAATCATAATCCTCATGGTTGTGAAATAACAGTTGAAATTTTAAAAGAAAATGATACCTGTATTATTTCCGTCATTGATAATGGTGGCGGTATGACGTCTACACAAATAGAAAAAATGAATAGTGGTATTTTTCCTAATAATATGTACAATTCAAATGGGGAGTCTATTCATGGATTTGGTCTAAAATTGGTTTACCAAATATTAACCGCCCATAACGGAAATATCAAATATGAAAATATACTTCCTCATGGCTTAAAGGTCATATTAGAGATACCTATTGAACATATTGATCCGTATGAAGAAAAGATCTCTTAAAAGAACAAGTGAAAGCCATTATCTGACTTTCACCTGTTCTTAATTATTTACACTATCATAATATGCTCCCTTTAACTGAAGTAGTTCCACATGTGTTCCGGATTCAATTATTTTTCCTTTTTCAACTACGTATATTGTATCAACATCTTGTATGGCATTCAGTCTATGTGTAACTACAATCTGGGTAATATGTAGTTGTTTCAAATTATTACATATTCTTCGTTCTGTAAGAGGATCTAAGTTGCTTGTGGCTTCATCAAAAATAATAACTTCCGGTTTCAGTGCCAATGCTCTTGCTATAGCAATACGCTGTTTTTGTCCTCCTGAAATGTTCTGTCCATTTTCTCCCACAAATGTATTAAGGCCCAATGGGAATTTTTCTATATCATCTTTCAGTTCTACTAAATCTAAATAATGATATATTTCCTCATCTGTCAACGTATTTGTAATATCCACGTTTTCTCTAATTGTTCCATTCATTGCCATTGGAACCTGAGTAACTATGGCAAATATCCGATCTATATCCTCTTTGCATATTTGTTTTATATCTTCCCCGTTTACTAAAATTTGTCCTTGATAATGAGAAAAGACGTTCAATAATAATTTTGTAATTGTAGTCTTTCCACTTCCTGAACTTCCTACAAATGCTATCTTCTCCCCCTTTTTTAGCATCATACTAACATTCTCTACATCTGGCTTCGTGCTTCCATAGTAAGAAAATGTTACTTGCTGCATTTCCATAGACTCAAATGAATTAATATGCTGAGTACCATTTTTACGGTTAGATTTATAATTCATTAACTCTTTTAAACGAATCATTGTTTCCTTTAAAACATTAATTTGAGGTACCACCAAAGATAGAGTTTGAAATGGACCTGTAAAATATCCGGCAAGTGTGACAAAGGCTATTAACGTTCCTAATTCCAACCTATTATCACAAACCAAGTATCCTCCTATAACGTAAAGTATCAATGAAGAAGCTATTGAAAAAGCCCCCACCACCGACTCCATAATGTCACTTATTTGTACACGCTCACGTAATCTCTTAATTAAATGCTTATAATCCTGTTTCAGACTATCACTCAGCATATTCTCTATTCTCATGCACCTTATTTGCTGGATATTAGTCAAAGTTTCTACCATTCGTGCCTGTAATGCACTCTGATCTGCAATATAATTTTTAACCTTTATTCTAGCTTTTTGATTTAAAATCATTACTATTGTTATCTGTATAACAGTCATTACTATTATAACTGCAAACAATGGTATTGACTGTGTTATCATCATTATTCCGCAAAAAACAGCAGTAACCACATCTATCACTGTTGAAATTAGAGCTGTTGATATAAATTCGTATATATCACTGACACTATTAAAGCGATTTTCAATATCTCCTGATGAATGGCTTTCAAAATAACTTAAATCAATATCAAATATTTTATTCAGCATTAAAAATATAGTATCTTTGTATATATTATTCTGCAAAATAAGTATTACCCTTTTTTTAGCTAAATTTGCAAGTAAATAACTTAATGCCACTGATAATATCAGTAACGCATATTTTACAAAATTGAAGCCTAATGTATCATACGTTATTTCATTGACTATTTTTTTTATAATGAGCGGTGGAATCAATATAATTCCCTGTGTAACCAACGTTAGAATACTTGCCAGAAATAATTTGCTTTTATTTATAGGTATAAGAAAAGACTCACGTTTCTCACGTTTATAATTCTTTTCTGTTGGTCGAACACATACAAGTACATCTAAAAAATTCTTTTTAATATATGAATAATCAACCTTTTCTTTTCCTTTTAAAGGATCTAAAAGTATATATTTCCCATATTTTTTCTCCGCAACTACAACATAATGATTTTCTTTTGAACACATGATAATCGGTAAACATTTTATCAAATTTTCTTCGGTTTCGTAGTTTCCATACGCCTTGAATGAAAAATTATGTTCTTCCGTAATTTCTTTCATTTTTGCTAAAGACATACCATTTCTTCCAATACTTGTTGTAGCTTTTAATTCACTAATATCTATCTTATATTTATAATATTGGAAGATCATTGTCAATGCTGCTATACCACAGTCTGTTGTCCCCATCTGGCGAATCAATGGCACACTTTTTTTGTGCATAAATACACCTCCCTAGTATAATAAATTAGTATTGGAAATAATAAATTCTATTATTTCCAATACTATCATTTTAGACTTCCAGAGCAATTACACAAGGTAAATCTTTTTTTATATCTCGCAGCAAAGAATATCCCATGCCACATAGTCCTGTCATAAATCCTTGCAATTTATATCCATATAGATACGCATTATCGCAATCAAATACACCATTACATACGTTCTCAGCAATAATATCACGAATATCTACATAATATTTTTCTATCTTTTTATCTGAATGGTCTTTTAAATATTCAAATAAAATTTCTGTATTACCTAAATTACCATGACATAGACAATTGTTTCCTAAAATTCCCTCTTTTAATATTGTATTCACTGCTACTTTTATATCATTTTCTATCAAATCCGAATACCGCCCATTCAATATGACATTTACTTTAGATCGGCTAAGCAATATGCCTGCAGCGCCATGACACCAAGCAACGGTAAAACTTCCTCCATCAGATGCTTTTTCTCCTGCATATACCCTTTCGTCTTTCCAATTTTCTTTTTCTTTCACAAATAAAGAATTTTCAAATTTAATGCCATCGAGCAGTGATAATAAATACTCCTCTTTCTGAGTCACCTGCCATAGTTTTGCCAGTGCTAAAACTATTCCAGATGCTCCATGTGAAAATCCCGCTAACGGCGAAGTTCTTCCATCTCCATTCCATCCGCCTTTAATGGAGCCTTCCTTTTCCTGAGCATTTACTATTATATCTCCTGCTATTTCTGCCGAAGCGATATACTCTTTATTTCCGGTTAGCTGATACATATTGATCAATGTAATAACTGCGCCTGCATTACCATAGACAAGATCAAAACTTCTATCTCTGGTAATCGCTTTCTTTAATATTTTATAGTGCTTTTTTGCATAATCCAAATATTTTTCTTTATTTGTAATTTTATACAGTACCTCATAAGTGTACATTATAGACGCTTCTCCACCAAAGGCGCCACTGCTTTCATTTTCTATTCCCTCATTTCGTTCACACATCTCATCTGTGTATGTAAATAATTCCTTTTCAATCGCATTGCATATAATAAGGTACTCCTTTTGGGGATCAACAGCATACAATGCGTTAAAGAAAATTGCTAGCCCAGACATTCCTTCATATAAATAGGTACCAAGTGGTCTTATATCCCATGAGCAGTCATCTTCATTTCCTATTAGAGTAACACCAATCCAATTAACTTCTGTTCTATCTTTATTAAAAACAGCAGTTTTTATAAGAGAATCAGCCAATTTCTGAACAGCTTTTAACAGATGAGCCTTATTTTTTTCTCTGTGCGGAATCATTTTCATTTGTTGAAGCTCTATCTTTTTATCCTCAACCTGAAATTCGTTTATCTCTGTCAGAATAATATTCATGAACATTAATTGCCTTTTTAAATCATCTTCCTCTAACAATACTATCTTTTTCTTTAAGTGTTCCAAACTGGTATATTCAAAATAGTCTTCGATTTTCTCACCTTCTGATCCGAAAAGAGATTTACCTGATGTATTGAGATAAAAATATGGAATGTCCATGTTTAACATGTCTTTTATCTCGCATTTCACAACACCTTTATCTCCTTGTGTAGCTTCATACTGTTTAAATAAACTACACAAAAACATTTGTCTATCTCTTCCATCTTGCATAAAATCCGGATGAAAAGATGTGTGTAATAACATAGAATATCTTTGGGTATCCTGAACTAAATGGCGAATATTTAAATTACCAAACATGTCGGCATATTCAAGAAACTTTTCTTTGTTCTCCAAAACATATTTATACGCTTCTTCAAATCCTGCATTTATTTCTTTTAGATAATGAAATGCTGATACATTTTCTCCATCTAATTTAACAAGATTTTGATTTACTCCAGTTGTAGGATGTTCATATACAAATCTCATATTTGAAGTACATAAATCAGCTATTTTAGGAATAACTATAGGATATTCCTTTCCCTCACTACCTTTAATTGCACTCATATCTACGCCATGGCCAAAATTTGAAAACCTATAGTGTGGCAATAAACCTGAGTATAATACTGACTCATGAAGGATATAATTTATTTCCTCCTTTGCAGAATTTGTTCTCCCTCTTCTACGGTTATCTAGTATAGTTTCTGCATCTATAATAATTGGATATTCTCCTGTGGCAATCACATTTTCTTCATGTAAATCATTTGTATTAAGAATATAACTACCGAAAATCAATATTCCAAATCTATAAAAATACCGTCTGATTTCATCCTCTGTTTTACAACTTTTATAATATACAAATTCCTCCCAACCATACTCCTGACAATCTAATATTTTTGGTTCATACATCTCATATTTACAACCAGCATTTATCTTTCCCAGAAAATCGAAATACACTTTTTCAATTTTTAACGAACGCGGTTTATACACAATTTTAGTGCCATTATCCAACTTAAGAATACTTACCCCATTCCCTTTTTTATGAGAATCCGAGATATTAGAACTTATTTCAACTACATTTTTAAATTCTAAACCTCCACAAAATTTATTCGCAATTTCATTTTTATCTTTATTAAGTCTTTCTAATAAAAGTACATAATAAGAAGATAAGTTTTCTACGGTTTCTGTAACTGAACGTAGTAAACATGGATATATATTGAAAAGCTCCTGTTTATACGATTTCTTACTTAAAAAATTATTATTATAATAATCGTATTCTTCCTCTGAATTTCTTCCATTCAGTTTTCCCGTCTTCTTACAAAGATACATTTCAAACATTAATATTCCAAGACTGATCTTCCCTAATCTCTCTAATAAGGTATTTGCGTATGTATCTATAATAGAATCCGTTAAAAAAAGACTTGTTCCATTTTTTAATATGTCTATTCCGTAATTGATTAAAGGTATAAAAAAATTATCAAATGCCAATTTTTCTCCTTTGAATCCGGAATAGTTATAATTGATTGGTTTTTCAAATAATTCTATTTTTACCTTTTCCATTTCTGACATCAAGTGATTGTTTTCACATACATAATTTTCAGAATTTAAAACTTTTACTAAATCAATACCATAACATTTCTCAGCAACTCTTAATGTATCTTCTCCTAAAATCTTTTTCCAATATTCAAATATATCTTTTTTATTTTCTGCTTCTGATGTTGTATAACTTCTTTCTGTAAAATATGATGCTCTCTCAGTATTCATGTTCTTAAACACCCCATTCTGCTTTCCATTTCAACTCACAATTCGTATCTGTACTGCACAAACTTCAATTAACGCTTACCCTCTTTATCAACACCTGTATTTATTTCTTAGGGCAGCAAGGTTTCAGCAAAGTACCAAAATAGCATTCTGCTGTACTTGTACATAAAACTCCGCCGGAATTTCTGGTTTCACCAGCTCCTGCTACAAATTTGTTTAAATCTGCTTCCTGCAGCTCCATCATAACGTTACCAGCCGGATTGCTAAAGTTTTCTTCTCTTGTAATAGGATTTCTCATTTCACTCATAATTATTTCTCCTTTCATAAATCAATTTTGTACAGTACAGATACTAATTCTAAATTGAAATGGTTGAATTATTTTCTTCTGTTCCTTACATTTTAGATAATACACCTTTTATTTCTTTTAATTTTATTCATGTAATAAAATCGACTGTCTATGTAATTTTTGTTAAAATATTAATAGTTTTATTTTTTCACATCTTCCATATAAAAATATTACTGTCTACCAACGTAACCGTTCAAAACAAAAATCTTTTCTACAATGTCAAAATCGCATATCCGCTCCAAATTCTTTTAAACCGCAAATAACATTTCCCTATATATTCTCTGCAACTCTCATAATATTCAATTATCCCGCCATATTTTGATACAATAATATTAGCCGCAGGAAACATTATTGCTAGTGCATTCGTATGAACCTGTAAAATAATTTCCACATTTACCTGCAAGAGTTAACTGAATAGCAGTAAAAGCTCCAGCTCCAGATTTTCCAACTAAATCCTGGGATTTAATCTCATAACCAACTGCCATGTCATCATTTGTTTTACTTCTTGTCATTGGATTTCTCATTACTTTTTTACTCGTAATTTGTTACTTCCTTTCTTTTTTTTAATTGCAATTTATTTTTTTTAGTTACTGTAACTGTCTATATAATAGCAAAGAAAATTACTTGTTTTCAAAAATGTAATTTTTCCGAGCCATAGTGTAACTTTTTCTTCATCCAATTATATTTTTACTTTTACGGCATTATCCTTAACTCTCCATATCATATGATTACTTCCTATTAGGAACACTGTAAATACAAGGCTTTTCGAAGCCTACAAATCAGAAAAAAAATTGATCTATCACATTACGGCAAAAGCCGTCCGGCATAAAAAACGGGAGGCTCAAAAATAAATACAAAATTTTAGCGTTCAAATTTGTGCAACTTTAACGAAAGCCTGCTAATAAAAAGTCAAGTGTTTTTTGAAGAAAATTTCAAAAATCCGATTTGATATTTTGTGCATAACTTTTAAGCCGCCAAAAATGCCGGCTTTGAAATGGGTGATATAGAAAAGGGTGTTATTCTGTCTGTTCTAAGTTCCGCAGACACTCTTTGACTTTACCATAGTAAATGCGTAAGAACTTATTCGCTCCGGCTGTCATGTAGACATAGTAAGGCTTTCCCTGAGACCGTTTTTTGTCAAGAAAACGGTACACCGGATCGGCTTCAGGAGCATTTTGCAACAGGGTTGTCATGATCTGAAACAATGTCTTGCGCAGCCTTGCGGAGCCGACCTTTGAAGCCCTGTTGCTCTTTGACTTGTGCTGGCCGGATTCATCAACACCGGGGTCTACGCCCGCAAAGGCGGTCAGTGCTTCCCTGTGGGTAAACCGGGATACATCGCCGATCTCAGCGATGAGCTGGGGGCCATAGGTTTTCCCAACGCCATAGATGCCCATTACGGTGCTGTATTCGGGAAGTGTGGATGCCAGTTCGTTCATTTCCCTGCGGAGTCGTTCTACATGTTCGGAGGCAAGATTTAACTGCTGGATGCTTTGCTGGATCAACAGCTTATAAGTCTTCTCCTTTGGAAAGACGGCAACCAACTCCTTCGAGGCATTAAACAGTTTTTCGGGCTTGTCCTGTTGAAAGATATAGTGGTGCTTCTTACAGAAAGACTTGTAGCGTTCTGTAAATGCCTTTAACCCAATCTTGCGGACACAATCCGCATGCCAGAAAGAATAAGCATAGTCAACCCATTTTTCACTCCCGTCCTCACGGGTGGGGCTGTCAAAGAGTTTGTTTACACCAGGATAAGTATTATCCAACAGTGCAATCAGATTTGCTTTTGCGGCAACCTTTTGCTTCATAAAGAAGCTGAATTGAGAGTTTAAAGTTTTTAACTGAGTACGTGTATTGTCCATACCTGAATATTGGCGCAGTTCCGTCCAGTTGTCAAGCGTATAGCGGGCAATTTTGCGGGCATCCGCCGGATCCGATTTCACCTTGCGCAGGGAGTTGTTGCCAAAGTTTTTAATCAGGTGAGGATTTACAATGGAAACAAACAATCCAGCCTCGGATAGAGCCTTTATCATAGGCTCATGATATCTACCCGTACACTCCATAACGATCTTTGTGGTGCCGTCTAATGAACTCAAATAATCTGCCAGTTCATTGAGGTTTTGGGATGTGTGGGAGACATCAAAGGGCTTACGGATCACAGTGCCGCCAGGCTGCAGGACTGCAACGGTGCTTTTACCCTTTGAAACATCAATACCTACTGCGTTGTACATTCTACGTACCTCCAAAAGTGAATTTGCATGGATTCCAGCATTTCTCATTGCCTATTCAATCTCCTGGGGTATCAAACGAACGTGAAGTAGTAGTTCAACCTGCATAAATCGAACGGCTGCAATGACAGGCTGGCTGACAGGCTTTCGTACGGACGCCAATGGTCCTAGGAGGTGTCGTCAGACCGATGCCTAATCATTATACAGCTTAAACAATGAGAGGATTAAGTCCCAACTGGCTGTTAGGTGGATGTTTTTTGTCTTCATGAGATATATACAAAAATATATGTTTTTTGTGTTATTTATCTCTTGACATCACACCGCTGGACTTTATACTCTGGTTTCCTTTTGGAAACACCTGTTTTCTTTGTTCTGATACCAGAATAACTTTTTTTTACGAATGGAAATAAAAATAGGAGAAAAGAAATACCAGAATT
>ERZ779697.1214-NODE-1214-length-10118-cov-4.42164_pt1 | contig 10118 bp, 8 predicted proteins | sample MGYA00511881_ERZ779697 | MGnify/ENA primary metagenome ERZ779697 (study PRJEB29588, sample SAMEA2148105) | human gut metagenome | biome: human gut; feature: human-associated habitat; material: faeces | place: Denmark | collected 2008/2010 ... | reverse complement strand
GTCATCTCGCGCAGGCGGTCCGCTGCCGAGATGCCCGCCTGCTGGTTGAGGCGCAGGTCGAGCGGGCCGTCCGACTTGTAGGTGAAGCCGCGCTCCGGATTGTCGATCTGCATGGAGGAGACGCCGAGGTCGGCTAGCACGAAGTCAAAAGGGCCGGCCTCCTCTACTAGCTTGTCGATCTCGCAGAAGTTCATCAGGCGGCGTTCCCAGATCTCAGGTCCATAGCCCTTCGCTCGGATGCGCGCCTCCGTCTTGGCCGACTCGATCGGATCGACATCGCCGCCGTAGAGGTGCCCTCTGCCCTCGAGCTTCTCGAGCATCGCCATCGTGTGGCCGCCGTAGCCGAGCGTCGCGTCAAAGCCGCGCTCACCCGGCTTTATCGCGAGGATCGCGAGGATCTCCTCGACCATGATGGGGATGTGCGTGCCAGCCGGCGTATTCCCCTTGGCGCGCACGTGAGCGATCTCCTCCCCGTACTTCTCCGGGTTGAGCTCCTTGTATTTCTCCGCGAAGTGGCGCGGATAGCGCCCGCTGTAGTGGATGCGCCGCTTGTGCACTTTCTCCTGCTGCTTGTTTTCGTCATGTCCTTCCATATAATCCGCCTCTCTTTCTATCTTTCTCTTTTCTCTGTCATGTGATACTATGGTCCAGTATAGCAATGACATTTCCACTCTGTCAAAGGCACGATTGCCAAAATGGTGATTTTCACTCTTGACAGGCCGCCGCAATCCATCTATAATGTATCACATATTAATCATATATGCTTTACAAGCACTTAGCCATCATCCACGATTGCATCAAAGAAAGAAGGTATATCATGGCAAATCCCAATAAAGATTCCGTCGACCTCGCAAAGGACGAGGCCCTGCGCCAGCGCAAGGGCGGGCAGGCCAAGCAGATGATCCTCTGGTTCGCCGCTCTGATTGTCGGCGCCATCCTCGGCTGGCTGCAGGTTCCTGCGCTCAACGAGCTCTTCAACTTCGTGGCCACGGTCTTCACGCGCCTGTTCCAGTTCATCGCCGTGCCGACCATCGCGCTTGCCGTCATCACGACGCTCTCGGCGCTCGGCGCCAAGAAGGACACGGGCCGCATCTTCGCGCATGCCGTCACCTACACGCTGCTGACGACGATTGCCGCCGCTTCCATCGGCCTCATCCTCTACCTCTGGATTGCACCGGGCAATCTGCCGGCTGACCTCATCGGCGCCGGTGCCTCGGACGTCCCGATGCAGAAGCTCGGCTCCCTCTCCTACTACGACCACTTCCTCTCGGTCATCCCGAACAACATGCTGCAGCCGTTCCTCGCCGGCAATGTCCTGTCCGTCATGCTGATTGCCGCGGCCGTCGGCCTCGCGCTCGCCTTCATGCCGAAGACGGAGAACCGCGCCGTGCTCCTCAAAGGCATCCACGGCCTGCAGGAACTCCTCTTCACGCTGATCCGCGCCCTGCTCTGGGCTCTTCCGGCTGGCATCCTCGCCTTTGCCGCACAGCTCTCCTCGCAGATCGAAGCCGGCGTCATCGTCGGCGCGCTCGGCAAGTACACGCTCGTCGTGCTCGGCGGCAATGTCATCCAGTTCTTCATCGTCATCCCGCTCTTCCTGCTCGCGCGCGGCCTCAACCCGCTCTACGTCTTCCGCAAGATGGCACCGGCCATCGCCGTCGCGCTCTTCACGAAGAGCTCGGCCGGCACGCTGCCTGTCACGCTAGCCTCTGCTGAAGCGCGCCTCAAGGTCAACCCGCGCGTCTCGCGCTTCGTCCTGCCGATCTGCACGACGATCAACATGAACGGCTGCGCAGCCTTCATCCTCGTCACGTCGCTGTTCGTCATGCAGAACGCCGGCTTTGACCTCTCGATCGGCACCATGATCACGTGGCTCTTCGTCGCCGTCCTCGCCGCCATCGGCAACGCCGGCGTCCCGATGGGCTGCTACTTCCTGACGCTCTCGCTCATGAGCTCCCTCGGCGCACCGCTCGGCCTCATGGGTGTCATCTTGCCGATCTACACGATCATCGACATGATCGAGACGGCCGAGAACGTCTGGTCCGACTCCGCCGTCTGCGCGATGACCGACCACGACCTCCAGGGCAAGATCGAAGATTCCCGCGGCGAAGCCGTCGAGGCCTGAGCCCGTAAAAAAAGTCCCATCCATCAGATACTGCTATCTGATGGATGGGATTTTTTCATTTTTCATGCACGCATATCAGCGCGCCTTGAAGAGCCCCGGATTTCCCTCGGGCATCAGCGTCAGGATGAAGTCGCCGGCAGCGTACGGTGCGAGCTCGTAGGCGCTGTAGTAGACGCGGATACCGCCTCCGGGCAACATGATCCAGACCGTGGACTGATCCCAGTCGAGGTACGGGTAGATGGACTCAAGTTGCGCGTCGATCGTGCGCCGGAATGTCTCATCTTCGCGCCCCGGATACTGCGCGCGAAACGCCGCCGCCACAGCCGTCAGGAAGGCCCTTCGGCTCGTGACGATATCGCGAAGCGCGATGGGCTCGCCCGTCCGGAGATCCAAATTCCAGCTCTGATAGGCGTGATTCGGATGCGCGCCGCCCGTATAGGACTCCGTGCGCGTGCAGAAACTCAGCACCGCATCGTCGACGCGTCCCCAGCCCGCGATGGCATGGCCCATGTAATACGGCGCATACATCGGGATGCCGTTCTCCTCGGTGAAGTGCACGGCATTCCTGAGCATCTTCTCGTCGCCTGCCCAGCGCGTGCACTCCGCATCATTCCAGCGCGCTAGCGACCGGCGCAGCGCATAGCTTGCCCCAGGCTTTGCGGCCAGTTCAAGGTATTTGCCTGTGTGGAGCTCCCTGCCCTGATAGTCCCTGAGTGCCACATTGTGCTGGCGCACTGTCACGAGAGCATTCCCAGCAACCTCTTGGATATGCTCCTGCCTCTCGGCCACTGCCGATGCCGCCTCAGCGGCCTGCAAGCAATCTGGCACAGCGCTGACCGCCGAGATCACGCTGCCCGCACCGACAAGCAAGGCGATGGCCAGCGTGCGACCAAGTTTTTCCCCCATATCTTTCATGATAATCACCTCTTCTCAACATACATACTTCCTTACTGAGTAATTCGCGCTACTGACAAAAAACTCCTGCCGGCCCCGCATTGCGGAGCGGCAGGAGTTTTTTGTCAGTAGCGCTGGCGATCCTTGAGCGCGCGCTCGATCTCGCGCTTGGCGGCCTTCTCGTGGAGGTCCTGGCGCTTGTCGTAGTTGTGCTTACCGGAGGCCAGTGCAATCTCCATCTTGGCCCGGCCGTGCTTGAAGTAGATCTTGAGCGGCACGAGCGTGAAGCCCTTCTCACGGGTCTTGGCGAAGAGCTTCACGATCTCGGCCTTGTGCATCAGAAGCTTCCTGCGGCGCAGGGGATCGTGGTTGAAGATATTGCCCTGGTCGTACGGGCTGATGTGGAGATTCTCGACGAAGAGCTCGCCATCCTGGATGCTCGCATAGCTGTCCTTGAGGTTGGCGCGGCCTGCGCGCAGGGACTTCACTTCTGTTCCCTGCAGCGCGATGCCGGCTTCGTATGTCTCGTGTATGAAGTAATCATGGCGTGCCTTGCGGTTCTCGCAGACCGTCTTGATACCTGCATTCTTTCTTCCCATTTATCTCACCTGAGTGGTTTCATTGGTCTTATTTATTGGACGTCGTGCCGCCCTCTGTCTTGCGGTGCGGGCGCGGGCGATGCTTCGGGGCGGCCTTTGCCTTCTCGGCGCGCGCCTCTTCGCGCAGCTTGCGCTCGTGGTATCCCGGCGGGTCCGGCCAGACGGCGCTGTTGAGGCCCGTCACCGTGACGCGATGGTAGTCGCGCTCCCCGCGGCCATTCTCGCGGTCACGGCGTTCCTGGCGGTTGCCGGAACGCTCCCTGCCTTTGCCGTGGTCGCGCTCGCGTTTCTCGCGCTTCTCGCGCGGGGCGCGGCCATGGTCCGGGCGCGAGAGCTTCTCGCCCGAGGCGCCGCGGTTCTTCTTGCCGTGGCTGCGCTTCTTCTTCGGCTTCTCCTCGCCCTCTGCTGCTGGCAAATCCGCGATGATGTCGTCGACGGGACGGCGTGCCGGACGCTTCTTGGCCTCCTGGCGGCCGCCCTTGTCCGCCTTGCCGTTCTTGTCGTTCTTATCGACCTTGTCGGTCTTCGCCGGCTTCGGCCCCTTATTGCGGCCGCCGCGCACGGCGTTCCGCATCGCGAGCGGGTCATAGGCGCCGTTGTCCTTGAGCACGAAGTCGAGATTGCGCTCTTCGACATTCGCGCGCACGAGCAGGACTTCGACCTCATCGCCGAGGCGGTACGCCTTATTCGTGCGCTCGCCGACCATCGCGAACTGCTCTTCGCGGTACTCGTAGTAATCGTTGACCATCGTCGAGACGTGGACGAGTCCCTCGACGCCATTGTCGAGCTCGACAAAGATGCCGAAAGCCGTGACACCGCTGATGATGCCGGTGAACTCCTCGCCGACGAACTGCGCCATGTACTCGATCTTCTTCATGTCCGTCGTCTCGCGCTCCGCTTCGATCGCGATGCGCTCGCGCTCCGAAGCGTGATCGGCGATCTCCGGCAGCATCGTGCGAAGCTTCGCCTGGCGCTCAGCCGGGATGCTGCCCGTCGCGAACGTCTCGCGCAGCAGACGGTGCACGATGAGATCCGGATAGCGGCGAATCGGCGAGGTGAAGTGCGTGTAGTAGCGCGCTGCCAGGCCGAAGTGGCCGAGGCTCATGTCGCTGTAACGCGCCTGCTGCATCGAGCGCAGGGCCACCGTGCTGATGATGCGCTCCTCCGGCTTCCCCTTGACCTTTTCGAGTACCTGCTGGACATCCACCGGCTTGATATCGCCCGTCTCCGATTGATGAACAAAGAGGCCAAATGCTCCGAGCAAGTTGTTGAGGCGCTCGATCTTCTCATCCGACGGCTGCTCGTGCACGCGGTACATGAACGGCTGCTGCTTCGTGTCCATGTGACGCGCCACCGTCTCATTGGCGATCAGCATGCACTCCTCGATGATGGACTCCGCCAGCGAGCCCTCGCGCTTGATGAGCGCGACGGGATGGCCCTTGTCGTCGAGCTTGACCTTAACCTCCGGCACATCGAAATCAATGGAGCCGCGGCGATGCCGCTTGGCCTTGAGAACATGGCGCAGTGCTTCAAGCGTCTCGAGCATCTCGCGGATGTCCTGGTTGTCCGAGAGGAACGGCTCTGCCTTGTCGACGAGGACCTTGTTGACGATGTTGTAGGTCAGACGGCGGTAGACGTGGATGACAGTCGGCACGATCTCGTAGCTCGTGACCTCGCCCTCCGGCGAGATCTGCATCTCACAGGCCATCGCGAGGCGGTCGACGCCGGCGTTGAGGCTGCAGATGCCATTGCTGAGCTCCTTCGGCAGCATCGGGATGACGCGGTCGACGAGATAGACACTCGTGCCGCGCTCGCGTGCCTCGCGGTCGAGCGGCTGATTCTCACGCACATACCAGCTGACATCGGCGATGTAGACGCCGAGGAAGAAGGAACCGTCCGGATTGCGGCGCGCAAAGACGCCGTCATCGAGGTCCTTGGAATCCTCGCCATCGACCGTGACGATCGGCAGGTCGCGGCGGTCGCGGCGGCCTCTGTACTCCTCCGGCGAGGGCTCCTGCTCCACGTTATCGGCTGCCTCCTGCACGTCCTCGGGGAACGTCTCCGAGAGGTCGTACTGGCGCATGACCGAAAGAACGTCGACGCCCGGGTCGCCGACCTTGCCGAGCACCTCGATGACCTTGCCCTCCGCATTGCGGCGGCGGTCCGGCCACTTCGTGATCTCGACGACGACCTTGCTGCCCGTCTTCGCGCCGCGGAAGGCCTTCTTGGGCACGAAAATATCCTGGCTGAGCTTCGTGTTGTCCGGCGTCACGAAGCCGAACGTCTTGCTGCTCTCGAAGGTGCCGACGATCTTCTCGTTCGCGCGCTCGAGGATGCGGATGATCTCGCCCTCGCGCGAGCGCCCTTCCTCCTGAGCTGGTGTCACGCGGGCGACGACGCGGTCGCCGTGCATGGCTGTATTGAGGTCTGCGCCCGGCACGAAGACATCCGTCTCCTCTTCGGAATCGCGCACATCCGGGATGATGAAGCCGAAGCCCTTGGCCGTCATCGAGAGGCGGCCGACGACGAGGTGCATGCGGCTTGGGATGCCGTAGAGGTCGCTGCGATTCTTGATGATCGCGCCCTCTTTTTCCAATTCTTCAAGCGCTGCATCGAACTGTACGAGGTCCTCCGGCGTCAGCTGCATCCCGTCGGCCAGCTCCTCGGCCGGCAGCGGGCGGTACGCCTCTTCATGCATGTACGCTAAAATTCGTTCTTTTAAATCCATACTCTTTTCTCCAACAATCTGTCTATCCGTTTCTTCTCATCAGGTCTTTGCCTGTTCTATCGATCCGCTTCTGCCCCGCCGCCGGCAAGCGCCCCGATAAAGGCAGCCGACTCCGAGAATACGATATCCCTCTCCTCGCCGAGCGGGATCAGGTGGCCCGACGATTTGAGCCAGACGAGCCTCTTCTGCGCGCTGCCCAGATTCTCCCGGATGTAGATGGCGCTCTCCGCATCTGCCGTCCTGTCGTTGAGGCTGTGCAGGATGAGCGCCGGGAGCTTGAGGCCCGGCAGGGCCGCCTTCGTGCGCTCGATGAGCGCGAGCATCTCGTAGACGCCCTCGAGGGGCATGAAGCGGTACGTGTGGTTGACGGCAGGCGGCACATCCCTGAGGCGCCGTCTCGCCTTGGGGACGAACTTGCCGCGGCAGAGCTCGCGCGGCGGCAGCTGTGCAATGCCCCGCTCCTCTGCGATGTAGATGGGCGCCGCCATCGAGATGACGCCGGCAAGTCCCGCGTCCTTGCCGGCTTTCTCGGCTGCCAGCAGCAAAGCGAGCAGGCCGCCCATCGAATGGCCAGCCACGACGACGCGCTCGCATGAACCCCTGAGCAGGGCATAGCCGTCGCGGACCGAATCGAGCCAGTCCTCAGCCGTCATGCGGCTCATGTCCTCGACTGTCGTACCGTGGCCAGCCAGCCGCACGCCGAGGACGGTGCAGCCCCGCTGCTGCAAGTACTCCCCCATCATCGAGAGCTCCGCTGGCAGCCCCGTAAAGCCATGGACGAGCAGGACTCCCGTGCTACCTCCCGGGAGGAAAAAGGGCTCTGCCCCTTCCATGATCATGGCAAGCACCCCCTATGCAAGAAAATTTCCCCTGCCGGAGAGCAGGGGATGATCATCATCATATCAGTTCGTCATACGTGCAATCACGATGGTGATAACCGCAAACAGAATGGCGAAGACGACCGTCACGCGAGCGAGCAGTGCGTCCATACCGCGCGCCTTGCTCGAGAAGACGGTATCCGCACCGCCGCCCATGCCGCCCATGCCGGCGGATTTGGCTTCCTGTCCGAGGATCGATGCAATCAGGATGATGCAGACAATCGCATCGAGTATCATTAAAATGGTAAGCAAAAGATTGGCCCCCTTAAAAATGCGGAACAAATTACTCCTTTATCATACCATACAATGCATTCCCTCCGCAATAAAAATGGCTGAAACCTTTGCTACACAGAGGTTCCAGCCATCTTCATGCTTGTCGTTGTACGTCCGTTACTGCATCGTATGCCTCATTCCCTTCCCCGCAGCGTTCAGTTGCCCCGCATCTCTGACGAGTTCTCGCTTTTCTGGCGGGAGAGAGGAATGCCATTATAGCACTTACTTGAATATTTTGCGGAAAAATAAACGGTCTTGTCATCTGCTTCAGCCACGACATACGCGCCATGTACCATGTACATGTAATCATCGCTGCAATGGCGACTGCCACCTGGCTTCGGCGTCATCGTATCCAGCCAACCCATAGATACTCCTCCTTTTATTTATTCCAATTCTTTCTTTATTGTATCACATTGTAACAGTATTCTCAATCGATTTGTAGAAATTTTTTTGAGCTGTACAGCCTATCTCTCCGTAGCGGACACAAAAGGCCACCGGCTCTGCCGGTGGCCTCTTCTCGGTCAACGAGATAGACCAGGATATGCGCTATCCTGCAATCAGATCTTGTAGACGCGGATCATGTTCGTGTTGTTGCCGACGCTCGTCTTGCTCTGGAGCTTGATGCCGGACGTGATGATCGTCGTGTCGCCGCGCTTCACGAAGCCATCCTTGACGGATGCGGAAACAGCGTTCGCGATCATCTCGTCGACGTCCTTCCACTGCGTGCCGAGGATCGGGTATACGCCCCAACGGAGGTTGAGCTGGCGGACGACCTTCTCATGCGGCGTGTAGGCAACGATAGCTGCTTTCGGACGGTAACGGGATACGATCTTCGTCGTGTAGCCGCTGTCGGTCGGCGTGATGATAGCCGGGACATCGAGCTCGTAAGCCATCTGTACCGTAGCATGTGCGACGGCGCGCGTACGGCTCTGGCTGTGCTCGAAGCCGCGCTCAACGAAGAGATTCTTGTACTCGAGGGACTCCTCGATGCGGCAAGCGATGCGGTTCATCGTGGAAACAGCCTCGACCGGGTAATCGCCGGAAGCCGTCTCGCCGGAGAGCATGATGGCATCCGTACCATCGAGGATGGCGTTGCCGACATCGGAGACCTCAGCGCGCGTCGGGCGCGGGTTGCGCTCCATGGAGTCGAGCATCTGCGTAGCGACGATGACCGGCTTGCCAGCCTTGTTGCACTTGCGGATGATCTCTTTCTGGATCAGCGGAACGTCCTCGGCTGGAACCTCAACGCCGAGGTCACCGCGAGCGACCATGATGCCGTCGGAGACTTCGAGGATCGCATCGAAGTTCTTGACGCCTTCGAGGTTCTCGATCTTCGGCATGATCTCCATGTGGCCATTGTGCTCCTCGATGAGCTTGCGGATGGCCAGGACGTCCTCCGGACGCTGGATGAAGGAAGCAGCGACGAAATCGAGGTCCTGCTCGCAGCCGAAGATGATGTCCTTCGCATCCTGCTCCGAGATCGGCGGCAGGCCGAGGGATACGCCCGGAGCAGCGACGCGCTTCTTCGTGCTCATCTTGCCGCTGTTCTGGATCGTCGTGATGATGTCCTTGCCGCGGATCTCATCGACCTTGAGTGCTACGAGGCCATCGGAGAGAAGCAGCGTGTCGCCCGGCTTCACTTCCGTGTAGAGGCCTTTGTGGTTGACGGATACGTGCGTCTCGTCGCCTGGGATGTCCTCATACGTCAGCGTGAACTGGTTGCCCTTCTCGAGCATGACCTTGCCGTCCTTGAACTCGCCAAGGCGCATCTCCGGTCCCTTCGTGTCGAGGATCAGGGAAATGACCTTGCCAGCCTTCTTGGCAGCCTCGCGCACCATGTTGATGCGGTTGAGGTGCTCTGCGTGGTCACCATGGGAGAAGTTGAAGCGTGCACAGTTCATGCCGTTTGCGATCAGTGCATCGATTACGCCCGGTCTCTCCGTAGCAGGACCCTGCGTGCAGATAATTTTCGTCTTCTTTAACATGTGATAATCCCCACCTATTCTTTTAGTACCCTACTATCTATTCAGACAGATGCCGCCGCGCACCGAACCGCTGCAGCATCATGTCTCGGCCTGTTTCAAAGGGGTTTTCTTGCCCCTGTCTATCCTTATTCTACACTGTTTAACGGCATAAGTAAAACCATTTCCCTCAAAAACCCCTAAAATAAATTTATTCTGAAAAGTCTCTGTCATAATCAAAATTTATTGCTTGTGTTTGCCGCCCTTTGCGCCGACTTCCGTATCAATCCGAAAGAAAAGCGAAGCTGGCCCGCGCGTCCTCACACAAATAAATATCCCCCGGCATAGCCGGGGGTTTTATATTTACGGCCTTATAAGGCCTCTGCTTACCAGCTGCGCTTAAAAGCGCTTGTCGGTCCGTCATCCGCTTACTATTTCCGGCTACCCGTAAACGGGTCTGTCATATCCAGTACCAACTGTTCCGACATGTAATCTTCCTTTAGCTGGTTCTGAATGTATTCCGTTATTTTCTTTTCGTTCTTGCCTACCGTACTTACATAGTATCCTCGACACCAAAAGCTTCGATTTCTATATTTGTACTTCATACAGCAGTTTACAGCTTTTGAGACATAATAAAATCACGTAGCCCCTGCTGGTGTA
>ERZ779697.1207-NODE-1207-length-10153-cov-3.04248_pt1 | contig 10153 bp, 9 predicted proteins | sample MGYA00511881_ERZ779697 | MGnify/ENA primary metagenome ERZ779697 (study PRJEB29588, sample SAMEA2148105) | human gut metagenome | biome: human gut; feature: human-associated habitat; material: faeces | place: Denmark | collected 2008/2010 ... | reverse complement strand
GGCCGTGCGGCAGCCTGTTCCGGCTCCGACGGCTGACAAAGGGGGCGTCCGCACTTGGGGCACCGGGCGGCCCGGTCCGAAATCATGTGCCCGCAGCCGCTACACTTGATTAGCGCCATAACTATTTTCCTTTAATAACGTCACAAACAATCACGCCGTGGACGAGGAGAAAACCGTTCCCCCGGTTCAGACATAGCTCAGCGTGTCTTTCAGTAACCTCAGGTTGCATTCCCTAGTCCTTTGGCTCACACTGAAAAAGTCAATCACCCACCATATTAGTCCTATACCGCACAATAGAGTTAGCACCAATTTGAGAAGACCATTGGTGATATCACCAAGTATGAACCGGTCCACACCGAGGTATCCGACCAAAACGGACACCACAATCACGAGTAAAGGATCTTTGAACTCGATGTACTCCACGTTGTCCCACTGCTCTTGGCTCAGGCCGGACAGCATCCGCCGGATTCCTTCAAACCGCTGTTGGGGCAGGTACTTGCGGTTCGTGACCAGGAAGCGCTGGATCCGCTTGTCGGCGTCCTCCGGGACGTCGGTCGCAGGCTGGGACTTGGGGGCCGCTTGCGAGGTCTCGGCCCTGACTGCGACCTCCCGCTGGCTATTGGGGCAGCCGCAGTTGGGGCAAGCCGCCGCGTCGGTGGGCATCTCGCAACCACAGTCCTCACACTTCACTTTCCGTTCGATGGGCGCGCCGCAATGGGGGCAGCTCTCGGCCTTGTCGGACACCATCTGCCCGCATTCCGTACACTTGATTAATGCCATAACTTGTCTATGTTTAGGTTTTCCAAACTCTTTCCGCCGTTGTCAATGTTCCAAATGAGGTTTTCGCCGTCGTAGACCACATCGAGCGGATAGCGGTAGGTGGCCGAAAAGCCACCTACTTGCACTTTCGCCACGAGGAAACCCGCATACTTGTTGCCCTCCTCGTGCACCAACTGCACGTCTTTCACCTCCACGTCCATTCGGAGCGCTTCGGAAGACACCAGCTGGCCAATCAAGTCATTGAAAACGTCCAACGTGCTGTCATTGGCCAGCTTCTGGGTGATTTCGGTCTTGACCTCGCTAGCCAGCTCGTCCGCAGACATCCTGTGCGTGCAGGCAAGGAGCACCATCGTCACGACCCACACTCCGGTGAAGTAACAGATTTTCCTCATGACGGCCAATCATTAGGCATCGCGGCCCGGCGATGCGGTCTCTTCTATTATATATTATGTGTGTTTGTGTTGGTGAGGGCATACAGAAAAAGCGAGGCCGCCATTTTGCCTTATCCTAAGCGTAGGGCTTCGACTCCCTGTAAGACGAATAAGGAACTATGGGGCAGGCCCCACTTCGATGGTACATTGCCTCGGACGGCGAATATACAAACACCAAAGAGAGCGTTCTTCCCACATATTCCGATATTACTTTTGTAAAGTGTCCAATTTTACGCAGTCGGAATAAGCGAAAATGCGCTTTCTACCAATATGTCCGCACACTAACTCCTAATGTGCGTTCCAAAGGTAGGCATTTTCTCTGGAAGAACGCTCATTTTCCTAAAATAATTTTTCTATTTGCTAAAATCAAGCAAAGGCGCATCCACACGGTGCGGGAGCAAACCCTCTTCTTTGGACTTACAATGCACAGATAACTTTCACCAGATGACCAAAGCACACGCAAATATACAACGAAAGTGAGGATTTCTGTTGTCCCCACTTTCGTTGATTTTCAGCTTGTTGCTCAATTGCTTACGCCAACCTCCGGCTTAATACTCGTCCTCGTTGAAAAGAAAGTCCTCCTTGGTCGGATAATCGGGCCATACATCCTCGATGGTCTCGTATATTTCCCCTTCTTCTTCCAGTTCTTGGAGATTTTCGATCACTTCCATCGGTGCTCCGGAACGGGTGGCGTAATCAATCAACTCTTCTTTTGTGGCGGGCCAAGGAGCGTCCTCCAATTTCGACGCTAATTCTAATGTCCAGTACATAGTATTTATGTGATTAGAAACCGTTTTTCAAATTTGCGGCAAAAATACTATTTTTCCTGTCACAGCGTATAAATCAGCGAGAAATTTCTTTGGACGTTCCTGAAATAGTGCAAAAAAGAAGCATGTTTCTTTTGAGATACACATTATTATATATTAAGTTCCCTCCTCGTCACGGTATAAACGTCAGCCGGCGCTCCGGATTTCACAGACCTATTCCGCCCCGGGGCAAGCCTGCTGTCGAGTTTCAAGCTGAACGACCCGTTCCTCCTGTCAGCCATCTAGAATTTTCTGTCAGCCAACTTGTTTTTCCGGTCAGTACTCCCGCCCGGATATATCGGGCACATAGGCCATCGGGCGCGCTGCACGACCCGCCACCACGCTGCATTCGTCGGCACGCGCCAGCCGCCTCAAACCATTCATTCCGTGAGTGTCAGGCTGCATCGAAACCCGAGGCCTGGCGGCTGGCCGGGTGTACAGATTCGTAACCTGCCTCGAACTCCTTCGCCGGAGGCGTGATATAAGGGATCGGCCACGAAATTCCCCATTAAACCTTTTAGCATGAGCCATCCTCCCCCCGACCAGCTTGTTGCGGAGGGCATAGCCATGGAGGAAGGCAGGAAGCGTCATGATGAACGTGTGACCATCGCAGGCAGCTGATCCGTTGCCATAAGTAAGGGGCATAAACAGGATTCATGCTGGCAAGGGCTTGCGTCATATAGCAATAGGGATGAGCGGTACGGAACGGGGACAGCCGGCCCGTCCTTGCTTTTTCTTATCCTGCACCCCCGGAAACTCCGTCTTCCTTTCTGACATGATTTCCGAAGGACGGCAGAGGCCGATATGTCTTTTCGGCACAACCGGCAAGCATATTCAGACGACGAGCCAAGGCAAAAAAGTAGCTGGACAGACGGTTCAGGTAGTCCTGCGCCGCAAGCGTGGCCGGCACAGGGAGCAGGGCGCACACGCGACGCTCAGCCCGGCGACAGATGGTGCGGCAGATGTGCGCGACAGGCAGCCTCACTTCCCGACGGCAGAACAAAGGCCCGCACACAGGGCGAGGCAGCAAGCAAGCGGCGGCTCTCTGCCAACCAGCGGGCGGACGCTTCGGCAACCCACGGCGCAACTTCGGCATCGGGCTGAGCAAGAAGACCGCCAACCCCGAACAGTTCGCGCTGGATGGTAAGGAGATCGTGACAAAGCGACTCATCGGAGACAGCGGCAAGCAAGAGGCCCACGTGGCTGTTGAGCTCGTCAACTGTACCGTAGGCCTCAACGCGGGTATCGGCTTTCGGGACGAGACTTCCGTCGGTCAGCGATGTGAGAGCAAAGTCAGACTGCGTCGAAGAATTGGCTTTCATTTTCTTAAAAGTTTACGAGATAATGCTGTGGGTTTAACTTAGGATGCAGGAAGATGATTCCAAGATCATAGAGGTCGAACGTGACAGTCGCGCGGGGATGGCGACACGCGGCCTTCCACTGTGCCACACGGCGTCGACTCCGATGGATGCCTTCGAACACGGCTACCGCCTGGTCGGGTGCCTGGGCCGCAAAAGTCTCGAAAAGTGATTGCACAGCCTCAGGACGACGGGCGAAAAGCATGTCATAGTGCTTCCCATCAGGAAAATCGCCGCACCCGATTTCGTCAATACGGGCACGACGACAACCAGCTACGACATAATGCCGCGTCATGCCGACCATGTCGCCCCAAAGTGCGACATGGCTCGGTTGCACGTCATTGACAAGACGCAGAATGAGCCGGTCGAGCCGCTCCGATTGCCCGCAAGCCTTAGTCCGCCGCAACGCCGCCAACGGACGGTAAGCATAAAACTCGCCGCGCTCATAGAACACGCGTGTGATAAGCTGGAAGGCGAACGGAGAGTGAACCCCGTAGCCACGCCGGTAGCGAAAACGGCATACCCATACGACAGGGCGCCACAGCGAATGGGGATCGAACCTTTTCATAGGAGCGAATGTAACACTTTTTTGCCACATGGGAGAACGCATGACCGGCTTATTCAAATTTCTTGCACTGGCAAAGACTGGAACTTCTGTGTACAACACTTCATAAATACGGACAAAATTGACAAACATAGATTACAATAAACTTATCTAAGTATCAAAACATGTTATAAAGCATATTTTTTAGACCACATATCCTTGCAGCTTTCGGGGAACTGCGTATCTTTGCACTGTGTTTTTCATAGTATTAGATTTAAGGTTTACAAAGGTTGGGATACAGCGGTATCCCTTTTTTTATATACCTTAGCGAAAACACGCCAAAAATTACCAATAATTCCATGCCCTTGCCTCATTTTACCAGATCAACGGCTCAAAATACATATTCTCCTTGTCTTGAAACTATCGTACCGGCAAGCGAGCATGCAGAAGCACCCAAGAAATTGCAAAGTATAATTTGCAATTTACAAAAACCGCGAACACTTTCACCCATCATACATCGCAAAAGACAGAACAGTTGACGATAAAAAACAGGCGCAGTGACTGTTCATTCAATCACTGCGCCTGTTTTTAGGAACGGTCTGACAGTCTTTCGACACAAGACAAAAAGAACTTCTGCCTAAGCGGTTTGTCCCACAGGACGTCTATGGTTTTCCTCGGAAACTATGCGGACCGAATTTGAAAAAGCCGAATGGTCAATGGACGTCTTCGGCGTGCTCACGGAAAGCAGCCTCCTCGGCAGCCCGGATTATGGATTCGCGGTCGGGTGTGGCCGCCGGTACTTTTTCCGCATCGGCCTGTCGTCTCCGTCGCTGCGGTTTCTTTTGCTCGCTGGCAGCTACTACCGGCATGGTGGCTGTGGTTTCTTGCTGCGTCTTTGGCGTTTCAGCTTTCTTGCGACGCCGGCGACGCGAAGGCTTGGCAGAATCTGCTTGTTGAAGGGTTGAAGACGCCGGTTGCGCCGCAGCTTCAGCCTCAGCAGCCTGTTTGATATGTAAGTCGCGGGCTGCCAGCACTCGATTAGCGAACTTGGCATCACGACGAATGCGGTCCAAAGCCTCCTTGGCGGCATTCTGCTGACTCTCTTTCTTCGAATAACCCTCACCACGACCAGCAGGAATACGTTCAAGGATAACCTCGCTTCGGAACACCGGACTGTTGCTCCCTTCGACTGTCTCGTCTTTCAAGGGAAAGACAACGCTCACCTTGTTCTTCTGGCACCACTCGATCAACTTGCTCTTGAAGTTCACCTCATGACGAGCCATGCTACTGAGGTCGACATACTTACCCAACACGCGGTGACGGAAAAACCAGAGACAGCGTCCGAAGCCTTGGTCAAGATATATGGCACCAACCAAAGCCTCAAAGGCGTTCCCATACATATAATTATTGTGCGCCGAGGCACTGTTTGCCACGCTCCGCACCAAGCGATCGAGCTTCATTTCGATAGCCACGCGATTAAGGGTCTCGCGTTGCACGACTTTGCTCCGCGTAGTGGTGAGAAAGCCTTCGTCCTTGCGCACAAACTGTCGGTAAACAATATCACTCACAACAGTTTCCAAGACTGCATCGCCAAGGAACTCCAACCGCTCATTGTTCAGCGCAAGCCCTTGTTTGGTACGATAGACTTGTGACTTGTGCGTCAGGGCAATCTTGTAGTAGTCAATGCGTTTCGGGTAAAAGCCCAAGATTCTGTACAAACACGAATAAAGCTCCTTATCCTTACGGAAGAGGAGCTTTATCCGGTCGAAAAGATTATTCATCATACCGACACGTGAAGTAACAATTACTCAGCGTATTTCTTCATAATGCAGCAAGCATTGTGTCCGCCGAAACCGAACGTGTTGCTCAACGCTGCGCGCACCGTACGTTTCTGCGCTTTACCGAAAGTAAAGTTCAGATTGTAATCGATGTTCTCATCGTTATCTCCTTCCACGTGATTGATGGTGGGTGGAACGATATCGTTCTGCACAGCAAGAACACAAACCATGGCTTCCACGGCACCGGCTGCACCGAGCAGGTGACCTGTCATTGACTTCGTCGAGCTGATATTGAGTTTGTAAGCATGCTCGCCGAAGAGCGCTTTGATTGCTTTTTCTTCTGAAATGTCACCAACTGGGGTCGACGTTCCGTGCACATTGATATAGTCAATGTCTTCCGGGGCCATGCCTGCATCTTCCAATGCGTTCTGCATCACAAGCCGCGCGCCCAAACCTTCGGGATGAGAGGCGGTGATGTGGTGGGCATCGGCAGACATACCGACACCCGCAACTTCGCAATAGATTTTAGCTCCACGTGCCTTTGCATGTTCGAGTTCCTCTAAAATCAAACAAGCGGCACCTTCACCCAAGACGAAACCGTCACGGCTGGCGCTGAAAGGACGCGACGCATGTTGCGGATCATCATTACGGGTCGACAAAGCGTGCATAGCGTTGAAGCCGCCTACGCCTGCGGGCCAGATCGCAGCTTCAGCACCCCCCGTCACCATCATGTCGGCTTTGCCCAAACGGATAAGGTTGAATGCGTCTGCTAAGGCATTGGTCGACGAAGCACAAGCCGACGTGGTCGTAAAGTTAGGACCATGAAAACCGTAGTTTATGGCTATCTGTCCCGACGCTATATCGGCTATCATCTTCGGGATGAAAAACGGATTGTACTTCGGCCCCATCGTGTCGCCGTTTACGGCATAATTGCCTGCCTCCTCCTCAAAAGTGTGGAGGCCGCCGATACCGACACCGAGCACCACGCCTATGCGGTTTCTGTCCACCTTCTCCAAATCGACGTTACAGTCTTTCACGGCTTCCATGGCGGCTACTACGGCATACTGCTCGTAGAGGTCCATCTTGCGTGCTTCCTTTCGGTCGATAAAGTCAGTTACTTTGAAGCCCTTGACTTCGCAAGCAAACTGGGTTTTGAACTTTGACGCATCGAAGTGGGTAATCGGTCCGGCTCCGCTCACGCCTTTAAGCAGGTTTTCCCACGACTCGGGAGCCGTGTTACCTACCGGCGTCAGTGCACCCATTCCGGTTACAACTACTCTTTTTAATTCCATGTCTTTATGAAAGAGGAGGAAAGTCCTGCGTCAATTATTTCGTTTTCTCTTCGATGTAAGCGATGGCGTCGCCGACAGTCTGGATCTTTTCAGCCTGATCGTCGGGAATTTGAATCTTGAATTCTTTCTCGAACTCCATGATCAGCTCAACGGTGTCCAAAGAATCTGCACCCAAGTCGTTCGAGAAGCTTGCTTCGTTCTTCACTTCGGCTTCGTCAACACTCAGTTTGTCTACAATGATTTGCTTTACTTTTGCTTCGATATCAGACATAATCGGTAAATTTAAGTGATTAGTAACTTCGATAGATTTATATTCTTTTCCGGTTGCAAAAATAGTCCATATATTCAAAACGAACAAGGATTTCCGTGAAAAAAGCGCGAATTATTGCACAAAAGTTTGTTTGGTGTGCGCCGGAGTTCTTATGCCGTCTTGGTTTTTATTGTCGCGGTGACTGAAAATCTGAGTTCCTTACCGGGAAAAACTGGACGGCTTGCAGGGAATTCCGGCGCTGCGACAGAAAAAGCGGTCGCTTTGACAGAATTTCCCGTCGCAGTGACCGCAAAGGCTGTATCAATCAATGATGTATTCAGACCAGTCCGTCAGACGCATGTCGCCTTTCCGGCGGAATGTGTCGTGCATGGCAAAGGCTGCGGGCAGTACGTGGTGGGTGTGCCCCCCACCTTTCTCAGCCAGCCGCAGGTATTCCCGCAAGAGAGGACGGTAATCAGGATGGGCAATGGCCACGACGGCTTCGGCTTTCTCCATGGCACATTTCCCGCGCAGGTCAGCCACACCGTATTCCGTCACGATGGCGTCGACGTAATGCTCCGTGTGGTCCACGTGTGAGCAGAAGGGGACAATCGAACTGATGCGCCCGTCTTTCGTGGTGGAACCACAAGTGAAAGTGCTCAACATTGCGTTGCACGTGAAGTCGGCCGAGCCGCCCACACCGTTCATCATGCGTGTACCGCCTATCTTGGTGGAATTTACGTGACCGTAAAGATCGGCCTCAATGGCGGTGTTGAGCGAACAGATGCCGAGACGGGCGATGACCTCGGGGCAGTTGGAAATCTCAGACGGACGGAGCAGCAGACGCCCGCGGTATTCATTCATATTGGCATAGAGTTCCTGCAAATGCTCGCTGCTGATGGTCAGGGCGCCAGTCGACGCCGTGGCCACGCGGCCTTCGAGCATCAGGTGGAGCGGGGCTTCCTGCAAGACTTCGGTGTAGATGTTAAAGTTGGGCACATCTTTCGACCGGCCCAAAGCACCAAGCACGGCATTGGCGCCCGACCCCACGCCGGATTGCAGCGTGAGAGTGTGGCTTGGCAGATACCCCTGCTTGATGTTCCATACAAGGAAGTCTGCCATATGGGCGCCGATGGCGTCGGTCACGGGCGTCGGCGCCGTCATAGGACGGCCCTCGTCGGGCACGTGGCAGTCATAGATGCCCGTGATGCGGCGCGTGTCAACTTCGATATAGGGCAGACCGATACGTTCAATGGGTTGCGTGATGCGGACTGGCGTGCGGAACGGATGGTCTTCTATCTCGTAGATATCGTGCATACCGATAACCTTCGTCGAATGCCATGAATTCCGCTCGATGAATATACCCTTACGTGCCAAGCGGCAGATAGTCGGCGCGATGCCTATACCTGCCGTCAGGTAGATACGAGCCCGGTCACCGAAGTCCTCCACTTCGACGGCTTCAAGTATGCCCCAGTCGATGTGGCCGGTAGTCCCCTGGCGCAGGTGGGCGGCATTGTCCGAAAGGTTGAGGTCCATGTACCGCACGCGGCCTTCGTTGTAAGCCTTGCGTATCTCTGCGTTCACCGAGAAAGGGAAGCGGCGGTCAATGGCGTCGGCTGCGGCCAGTTCGCCGTCACAGCTGGCGCCGATGGAGGCCCCGGTCACCACGCTGATCTTAAAGGGACGTCCGGCAGCATGTTCGGCGCGGGCACGCTTGGCTATTTCAGGCGTGATGCATTTGGGAGCGCCGGCGGGGCCAAAACCGCCCACACCGATGGTGTCGCCGTGCTGCACGAGGGCGGCAGCCTCTTGCGGAGTGATGGTACTTATGGACATTTTCGTTTCTGGGGTTAAGGATTTCCACCGCAAAGTTAGGAAAAAATCCGAGGCTGAAAAAGTTTTTCAGACAAAGCGCCAAAAACCGTCGACGCTCAGGCCAGACACATTATAATAACTTGCGCGATGATGACCCGGGCGAACATGCAGAGCGGATAGACGGTGGCATAGGCTACCGAAGCCTTGTCGCCGGGCAGCTGGCTGTTGGCGTAGTCGAGGGCTATGGGGTTGGCCATGGCGCCGCAGAGCATTCCGGCTGTCGCTGCGAAGTCCTTATGGAATACCTTGACCGAAATAACGGCCATGATGAGGACAGGGACGACTGTGATGAGGAAACCACTTGTCAGCCACACCAGCGCGGCGGGACTCATGACTGTGGTGAAGAAGTCGCGGCCTGCATCGAGACCAAGGCAGGCCAGATACATGGACAGGCCTAAGGAGCGGAGCATCAGGTTGGCACTCGTCGTAGTGTAGGCCACCATGTGGAGGCGAGGCCCGTAAGCGCCGATGAGGATACCCATAATGATGGGGCCGCCTGCGAGGCCAAGTTTCACAGGGAATGACATGCCGGGAATATGGAAAGGCAGACTTCCCAACGCAAGGCCGAGCACGATGCCGATAAAGATCGTCACCAGGTTCGGTTCGTCAAGATGCTTGACCGCATTGCCCAGTTCGTCAGCCACCTTTCCGATGGCTTCGGGCGCTCCGACCACAGTGACGCGGTCACCCATGCGCAGGACAAGGTCAGGCGTTGCCACGAGCTGGATGCCCGAACGCTGCACGCGGCTTACGTTGACACCGTAACGGTTGCGCAGGTGTAGGGTGCCTAGGTGGCGGCCGTTGATTTCGTGGCGGGTGATGATGATACGCTGGGAGACCAGCTTGCTGTCGATCTTGTTCCAGTCGATGTTGCGCTTGTTCCAGTCGGTCGTGTCGCGGCGTCCGAAGAAGAGGGTCAGCCGGTCTACATCTTTCTGATGGGTGATGACGAGAATGCGGTCGCCCTCTTCGAAACGTGTCTGCCCGTTGGGCAGGATGACCTTTCCGGCCCGCCACAGCCGTGAGACGACAAATCGCC
>ERZ779697.1198-NODE-1198-length-10195-cov-4.20148_pt1 | contig 10195 bp, 6 predicted proteins | sample MGYA00511881_ERZ779697 | MGnify/ENA primary metagenome ERZ779697 (study PRJEB29588, sample SAMEA2148105) | human gut metagenome | biome: human gut; feature: human-associated habitat; material: faeces | place: Denmark | collected 2008/2010 ... | reverse complement strand
TCAAACTTCTCAAGAATCTCCCGCTTCTATAAGCGGGAGAGGTTCAACTACTTGCCTTTTATATCACAAAAATGAGATAATAGAGCATAAGATATTGCATTTTTTCACTATTTTGTCGGGGAGAACATTTATGCAGCACAATAAGGACAAACTTGCCATCAGCGCAGCAAAACTGTATTATCAGTCCGGCTTCAGTCAGGCTGATATCGCCAAAGAGCTTAAGCTTTCCCGCCCCTCTGTCTCGCGACTCCTGCAGTACGCCAAAGACAAGGGCTTCGTCCGTATCGAAATCTTCGATCCCATCGAGGACCAGAGCCAGCTGGCAAAAAAAGTCGCCGCTGCCTATGGCCTGCGCGATGTCTGCATCGCCAATGCGCCTATTGAAGACGAAGAAGAAGTGAAGAAATACATCGGCCAGCGCGGCGCGTCCTATATCAACGAAATCATCCAGGACGGCGACATCATCGGCGTCGGCTGGGGTACGACGCTGCACAGCCTCTCGCACCAGCTCATCCCCCACGCCCTGAAGGGCGCCCAAATCGTCCAGCTCGAAGGGGGCATCACCTTGTCGTCGAGTGAAACGTACGCCAACGAAATCCTGGAAAAATTCGCCAAGAATTACGAAACTATCGCCCAGTACCTGCCCCTGCCGGTCCTCTTCGATTCGAAGGAAGTCAAGGAAATGGTCTACCGCGACCGCCACATCAGGCGCGTCCTGGAACTCGGCCGCAACGCCAATATCGCCATCTTCAGCGTCGGCACGGTCCGCGACAACGCCCTCTTCTTCCGCCTCGGCTATGCCGATACCCGGGAAAAAGAATACCTCAAGAGCCATGCCGTCGGCGATATCTGCTCGCGCTTCTTTGACAAAGACGGCAATATCTCCAGTCAGGAACTCAACGACCGCACCGTCGGCATTGCCCTCGACGACCTGCGCGGTAAAGAATACAGCATTCTCCTCTCCGGCGGTGCCGGTAAAATCAACAGCATCCGCGCCGCCCTCAAAGGCGGCTACGCCAACGTCCTGATTACGGACCAGTTTACAGCCAAAAAATTGCTGTAGGGGCCGCCATAACCGGCGGCCCGCGTGAATCCTATGCACCGCCTGTCCGGCAAAATCGATAAAAAAAGCAACCCCTCAGTCAGCTGCGCTGACTGAGGGGTTGCTTTTACATGCGATGCGTCAGCGAGCCCGATTCGCAAACGACCAACGATGAACGACCTACGACGAACGATATCCTCATTCCCAGGCACTGTCCGGCAGGGCCGTGATGCTGGCCCAGGCGTTGTTGATGGCGGCAGCCATCATTTTTTTGCCCGGCGGGTCGAGGTGCAGGCCGTCGAGGGCCAGTTCGGTCTTCAATTCGCCGTTCCTGTCGGCCATGCCCGGCGTGATGTCGATGTGGACCTGGCTTTCGATATAGTCGTTGACTTCGGCAATGGCGCCGCGCCAGTCATCGGCCGTATCCTGGTCGAAAGCGGCCTTGATGTTCTTCGGATTGAGGGGCGGAATCGTCAGGAAGACGGGCTTGATGCCGTTCCGGAGCGCCTTTTCTTTGAGGGCCTTCAAATCATCGATGACTTCCCCGGCCGGTACGCCGGCGCGCAGGCTGTTCGAGCCGATGAGGATGATGACGTACGACGGCTTGAAGGGCAGGACATCGCGGTCGAAGCGTTCCACGCCCATGGCGCTCGTATCGCCGCTCTGGGCGAGGTTGATTGTCGGGAAGGTCAGGTACGACGCGTAGCTGAAGTCCCAGTCCGACGGCGAATAGGAAATGCTGCCGCCGCCATGGCTGATGCTGTCGCCGAAGATGGCGACGCCGCCCTTTTCCTGGGCCGGATCCAGCTCAAAAGGCAGGGCATCGGAATAGCCGCCGATGGGCTTACCTTCTCCGTCCAAAGCCAGGACGCGCCAGTAGAAGGGCTGACCGCCAAAGCGCGCTTTCTGGTCATACTGCTGGGCGTACTGCGACGTATAGCTGTCGATACGGTGCACCGACGGCGCCGTGCCGTTCGGGTCCTCCGGCAGGGCATTGAGGATTTCTACTTCATACTTCGCCGCTCCCGGTACGGCAATCCAGTCGTAGACCGGGTAGAGCAGCTTCTGGCTCGGTCCTTGGTTATAAAAAGACAAGGGCGTCGGTTTCTGCTTGAAAGGCTGGAACATATCGACGTGGGCCTCTTCGATATCCGAGAATTCACTGACCGGACGCCCTTTGAGGTCGAGACCGCGGACGCGCCAGTAAAAGACCTGTTTCAGGAACGTATCGGGCAAATCCAGTTCCAGCCCCGTCGTATAGGCCTTCTTATCGTCCATAAAGGGTTCATAGGACGTGCTGACATTGCCGTCGGCATCTTTTTCTTCTTCCTTTTCCAGGAGCTGCACGTCATACATGACAGCTCCGTCGACGCGGCTCCAGCGCAGGACAGGATGGGCATTGGCCGGATCCGACGCCGGATAATGGAGGGTCACATGCGGTTTTTCCCGCAGTACCGGCGCCGCTTCACTGTCCTGGACGGCATGCTGCCGCGCCTTTTCCAATGTAAGATTGACACCGTGGCTGTCCGTCGACTGGCGGGCACCGGCCAGGATGCCGAAGCCCAGGGTCAGGGCGACGAGGGCAGCGGCGAAAAAAACGCTTTTACTTCTTTTCATTCTTCTCCTTTTTATCTTTATAACCGTACTTCTGAGTCCAGGCTTTATTCTGCTTCTGGATTTCCTTCTTGCTCAGCATGGCTGGTTTCGCTTCCAGGGCCTGCTGGATATTCTTGACGATGGCCGGGCTGTCGTCGCCGGAGGCGCAGGTCATGATGCGCAGGTCGTTGACGTAAACGTCATTTCCTTTGGCTGCGACGTTCCACGACGGCGTCTTCTTGTTCAGAGTCTGCGTGACGACCTGATTTTCCTTCGGCGCTTCGCCGTAGACATCATGCGTGGCCCGGGCCAGGTTGCCGGCAACCATGAAAGCCCGGCGCCGCGACGAATAGTCCCCGGCTGCGGCCGGCGTGACGACAGGCTGGGCGTTGACGTAGACCGTGCTGCCGCCGACCTGGACGTGGTTGCCCGACCAGAGACTCATGCGGCCGGCCAGCTTTTCGATGCGGCTCGACATCTGGGGATGGTTGTTCGGACTGATGATCCGCTTGAAGCCTTCCTGCCAGAGTTCGCCGTATTTTTCATAGACATATTCCATGGAAGCTGCGGCACCGCCGACGTTGTAGCCCGAATTCTTGAGGACGTTGAAGCCCAGGGCATCGGCCTGTTTTTCCTGGTCCATGGTGACGAATTCGTTGTCGATATAGTTGACGGCCACGCTGCCCAGGAGGATATCGAGGACATCGGCATTGCCGCCGAGAGAAACGTCGACGAGGGTCGAAATGCCGATGCTCTTGAGGACGCCGTTGACGGCATGGCGCTTTTCACCGTGCTGCATTTCATGGCAGAGCGTAAAGGCCAGTTCGTCATCGTTGAGGGCATCGAGCATGCCTTTATTGACGGAAATAACGCCGCCGATTGTTTCAAAGGCGTTGAGGTCCTTCGAGGGATTGGCATAGACGTCGTAGTTGCGCTGGATGAGGCCCGTAGCGACGAGGTTGCGCTGGATATTTTCCAAACGGTCGCTGTAGGCTTCGTTGTCGACGACGCCGGTCTGGGATTTTGTGTTGGCCAGCATCTTCTGCTGCTGTGTATTATCCATCTGCATCAGCTGCTGTTTGGCCAGGGCCATGGCGGCAGCCCCGTAGAGCAGTGTTTCTACAGTCGAAGCGGCCGAGACCATGGCCGCCGGGACGACGCAGAGAGACAAACTGGTGACAATCGTCGTCAGCCATTTTTTCCATTTCTTCATATTACTCATCTCCTGCAAGAGAAAAAGGATGGCTGCAAAAGGCTTCTTTCTTATCTTTCGGCCAGTGCTTGATTTCCCACTCCCAGTGCATCGCTTCGTGCTGAGTAGCAAAACCCTGGCACCAGGCCAGGGTCACTGGGCGACGGGACCGCGTGTACTTCGCGCCTCTGCCGCCATTGTGCGCAGCCACCCGTTTTGCGACATCCAGGGTCCAGCCCGTATAGAGGGACCGGTCGGCACAGCGCACCATATACGTATAATAGAGCATGAAAATTATGCTTCCGTGACGATCTTGACCGTCTTCAGGACGACATCATCCAGCGGTTTGTCGGCATAATTCGTCTTCACTTTGCTGATTTTTTCGACGACATCGTAATTCTTGACGACTTTGCCGAAAATGGAGTGATGGTTCTGGAGCCACGGCGTCGGTACGACAGTGACAAAGAACTGAGAGCTGCCCGTGTTGGGACCGGCATTGGCCATGGCCAGGATACCGGGCTGGCTGAAATCGAGGCCCGGTCCGAATTCATCGGGGATGGTCTGCTTGGAACCGCCGCAGCCCGTGCCCGTCGGGTCGCCGCCCTGGATCATGAAATCCGCAATGATGCGGTGGAAAATCGTGCCGTCATAAAAGCCGTCCTTGGCCAGGTTGACGAAATTTTCGACCGTAATCGGCGCCTTATCAGCAAAGAGTTCGACCGTAAAATCGCCGTTATTCGTCTGGAACACGGCATATGTTTTCTTATCTGCCATCATGAATTCCCCCTATTTATACATATATTAAGGATTAGTTATGTTTATCTTACCCTAGAATAGCTGATTTCGCAAGAGTCCGGCTTTTTTCTCAATTTGTTGTAAATGCAACGGAAAACGGCGGCACAGCCTGCTATACTATAGGTGTACTCGATAAGAGATGCGAAAGACGAATCACCCATTCATTTATATGTCCAAAGATACAGGAGGTTTTCCCCATGACTAAAGAAAAACAGATGTTTTGTTTCCAGTGTGAACAGACTGCTATGGGTACAGGCTGCACAGGCTGTGCCGGTGTCTGCGGCAAATCCGCCGCTGAAGCAGGTCTCCAGGACAAATTGACCGGCGCTCTCGTCGGCCTGGCTCGTACCTGTCAGACTGCCGCTGCTACGGCTCACACGTACCGCGTTATCCTCGAAGGCATGTTCACGACCATCACCAACGTCAACTTCAACACGACGACGACGCAGGCTATGATCGACAAAGTCCATGCTGAAGCCGCAGCACTTTCTTCTTCCCCGGCTGCTGACTACGACATGAACAACCTCTGGAACGCTGACGAAGACATCCGTTCCTTGAAGTCCCTCATCCTCTTCGGCATGCGCGGCATGGCAGCTTATGCTTACCACGCACTGATGCTCGGCAAATCGAGCGACGAAGTCAACGCTTTCTTCGTCAAAGGCCTCTCGGCTCTCGCTGAAGACTGGGGCATGAACGAACTCCTGCCGATCGTCATGGAAACAGGCAAAGTCAACCTTTCCTGCATGGCACTCCTTGATGAAGCTAATACTTCTACCTACGGCACTCCGGTCCCGACGACGGTTCCCCTGACTGTCGAAAAAGGCCCGTTCATCGTCGTTACCGGCCATGACCTGAAAGACTTGGAACTCCTCCTCAAACAGACCGAAGGCAAAGGCATCAACATCTACACGCACGGCGAAATGCTCCCGGCTCACGCTTATCCGGAACTGAAGAAATACAAACACCTCAAAGGCAACTTCGGCACTGCTTGGCAGAACCAGCAGAAAGAATTCGACAACGTCCCGGGCGCTTTCCTCTTCACGACGAACTGCCTCATGCCGCCCCGCGCTTCCTACAAAGACCGCGTCTTCACGACGGAAGTCGTTTCCTTTGACGGCGTAACGCACATCGGCGAAGACAAAGACTTCACGCCGGTCATCAATAAGGCCCTCGAACTCGGCGGCTACAAAGAAGACCAGCACTTCACGGGCATCAACGGCGGCTCCACTGTCACGACTGGTTTCGGCCACGGCACAGTCCTTTCCGTTGCTGACAAAGTCATCGACGCTGTCAAAGCCGGCGCCATCAAACACTTCTTCCTCGTCGGCGGCTGCGACGGCGCTCGTCCGGGCCGCAACTACTACACGGAATTCGTTAAACAGACTCCGGCTGACACGGTTGTCCTCACCCTGGCCTGCGGCAAATACCGCTTCAACGACCTCGACCTCGGCACTATCGGCGGCCTGCCGCGCCTCATGGACATGGGCCAGTGCAACGACGCTTACAGCGCTATCCAGGTAGCCGTTGCCCTCGCCAAAGCTTTCAACTGCGGCGTCAACGATCTCCCCTTGACTCTCGTACTCTCCTGGTACGAACAGAAAGCCGTCTGCATCCTCTTGACTCTCCTCTCTTTGGGCATCAAGAACATCTACCTCGGCCCGACACTGCCGGCCTTCGTTTCGAAGAACGTCCTCAACTACTTAGTTGAAAACTTCGAAATCACCCCGACCAGCACTCCGGAAGCCGACCTCAAAAAAATCCTTGGCTAATAAATGAATGAAGAAAGGGCCTGTGCCTGATGATTCTTTTCATCAGACACAGGCCTTTTCTCTTTATTGTTTGATGTTGTGGGTTTGATGTTTGATGCAGGAGGCTTAAATTTTATACCTGCTACTTCAAACATCAAACTTCAAACTACTTATTCAACGCTTGTTTAATCATTTCGCCTTGCTGGGCTACGAGGGCTTCCAGTTTGGCAATTTTTTCATCTTGTTCTTTCATCTTCGCATCCTGGGCTTTCAGGAGTTCGTCCTGGGCTTTGATTTTCTTGGCCATAGCGACTTTCGAAGTCGAGATGCCGCTGCCGCCCTGTCCGAGCTTGAAGCTGACGCCGGCGTTGACCATGTTTTCACCGCCGCCGAAGCTGCCGCCGATGCTGAACATCGTGTTTTCGTTCGGACGATAGTAGGTGCCGATCGCGACCGCATTGGCTCCGGCATAGTTGCCGTAACCTGCTGCGAAGTCCCACTTGTTGTCCGGGTCGAAGTCAAGCGGATGGAGCGCTGCCAGCGCGGCTGCACCAGCACCGACGCGATTGATGCGGCTGTCTAACTTGTTGAGCGAATGGCTCAAGCTATTGATGTTTTCCGCATTGGCAATGACGGCCTGATTCGTGTTGTAGAGCTGGCTGCCATTGACGGCATCTGTCGACGTTTCGGAGATATCTCCTTCAGCCAGGTTGGTGATCTTCTGGCTGTTCATGTCGATACCTCTGCTATTGATGGTCGGCCCATTGTTGATGGTAACACTATCGACTCGAATATCCGGTTTCAGAGAAACGGAAATGGTATCCAGTTTGTTGCTGCCTGCTCCAGTAACGTTAGCTTTCGTCGAGATATTCGTACCATCACCAGCAATCTTAATAGTTTCACCGTTTACGACATGGGCAGCCTGGTTATCATCAGCTTCAAACTTGATATCTTCCGGAATACTTTCAATTTTCATAGGTTTACCGGTCTCTGTTGTCGTTTCTGGAGCAACTTCATTAGATTCTGCCCGATACATGAGGTCCATGACTTTGAACTTCTTAGCGCCCGACGAACCGGATTCGGAACCACTTTCTGTCGAAGTGCTGTCACCTGTCGAAACCGTTACTTTGCCTTGGTTATTGGTAACGCCTTCAATATTGACATTGATTGTGTATTGGTTGCCCGTTTTAGCGACACTGATGCCATCACCGGCCTTGATGGAAACTTGCGAACCGCTGATAGCCGATTTGAGCTGATCGACGTTGACCGCATCTGTACCAAGGACACCGGCTGCCACGTTGGAGATAACCCGGCTATTGGCATTGATACCGCTGGAGTTGATGTAGGTCAAGCCGCCGACCATGAGGGCACTTGTCGTCAGAGACGAGTTGCCTACGTTAAGGGCACTTGCCGTGAGGGAAACATCCTTGCCGACCTGGAGAAGTTCATCTGTCAACGCCGTATTTTCGCCGACTTTGACGCTGCCCTTCTTATCTTTATTATTGGTCAGGTCGAGATTGTCGCTGAGGGAGAACGAGAGATTTGCGCCAGCATTGCTGATAACCAGGTTGTCATTGCCGCTGGAGAAGTCTACCGTGCCGTCCGGTTTGATGTTGGTCTTGCTAGATTCTTTACCGTTAGTCGTCAGATTCCAGCCTTTGCCAGCCGTTTCGACAGCTTCGCCAGCTTTACCTGCAACTTCCTTCAACTGTTCTTCCGTTGCAGCCCGGCCACTGCCGTTTGCAAAACCGGTGTAATTCGTCGTTTGGTTAGTCAGACCGCTAATCGTAGCCGTTCCGCTGCCACCGTTGACCAGGACACTGCCGATACGAGCCGTCGAACCGTTGATGATCGTCTGGTTACCCGCACCACCATCAACCGTAATCGTAGCTCCATCGATTCTCGTTTCATTGGTCAAGCCATTCTTAGCCTGCGAAACCGTCAAGCCGCTGTTGTTGAAAGCCAGCTGGGCTCCGCCCGATTTAGCACTGATGGAGCCATCGGTTCCTTTCAGCTGGATTGCATTGTTACCCAGGCTGACGTCATCTGCCAATGCTACCGTATACGCACTGCCATTTTCATCGGATTTCCCATTAACAGCGATGTTCTTGCCTGCGGTAACAGTCGTCTTAGCTGCTGTTGCTTTGCTGTTGACTTCTTTCAACTGTTCTTCGGTAGCAGCTCTGCCACTGCCATCTGCAAAATTAGCCGCAGTTGTTGTCTTATTAGACAAGCCCATGATTTCACCGGTATTACCGTTGATGGTAACAGGATTCGTCTTCCCGACAGCGATGGACGGAGCCAGGTCGATGTTTCCAGTAGCCTGGTCGATAGCGAAGTTATTCGACAATTTAGCCGATACGGCGTACTTCTTGACACCATTTTCTACTGCACTCGTAACGGAGATACCATTTTCACCTGTCACATCCGTTGCCGCCTGAATGGCTGCATTGTCGACGTTGACAGCATAGGTCTTGGCCTTTCCATCGTTGCCTTCTGTAACCGTCGTGTTCGTGCCATTGACAACTTTTACAGCTTCTTGAGCCAGCTTATTGATGATAGTCTTGCCGCCTTCTGTGATGTTGGTGAGGTCCGATTTGGCGATGCCCGTAATCTTAGCTGTACCAGCAACTTGATTGCCATTGCCGTCAACGTAGGTCATGGTAACGGAACCATCCTTATCTACGGCATATTCCTTCGCTTCGATATGACGATCTTCACCTTTGGCGAGGTTCTTAATCTTTGTTACTGCCGTGTTCGTAATGTTGGTGAAGTCCGTATCTGCCAACCCAGTAGTTTCAAATTTAATCTGACCATCCGTTCCAGTAACGGTGATATGGTCGCTTCCAACAAAGTTGACTTTCTGGTTCACAGCCTTGACGTCCTTACCGCCAGCCTGTGCCGTCCAGAGATCGCCAGAGCTTGCCAGCCCCGTCGTGGAAATCTTGATGTTTCCATTTTCAGCGCTAATAGCGATGTTGTTGCCATCGACGAAGTTCAACGTTCCGTCTTTCGCAACGATTTTAGCATCGCGCCCATTGACCTGGGCTTTCCAGCTGACATTCTGCAACGCATTGTACACCGTATCGCCGGTGACGATGTTGGTGTCGCCCTTGTTAATAGTGCCATCTGTCTTGACGTCTACAGCATATGTCTTTATCTTTCCATTGTCGAGAGTGCCTTCTCTAACCTTCGTGTTCGTGCCATCGACAACTTTCACAGCTTCTTTGGCAAGGTTATTGATGACCGTCTTGCCGCCTTCTGTGATATTGGTGAGGTCCGATTTGGCGATGCCCGTAATCGTTGCTTCACCAGCCACAGGCTTGCCATTGCCATCGACGTAGGTCATGGTAACGGAACCATCATTACCTACCGTATAGGTATCGGCTTTGATATGGACATCTTCGCCTTTAGCGAGTTTCTTAATGTAAGTGTTGCCTTCTTCAGTAATATTCGTGAAGTTCGTATCTGCCAACCCTGTCGTAGCAAAGGTAATCTGACCATCACTGCCAGTTACTGTAATATGGTCACTGCCAGCAAAGTTGACTTTTTTGTCTACTGGCCGAACGTCGGTAGTGCCAACTCGGGCCGTCCAGAGATCCCCAGAGCTTGCCAGACCCGTCGTGGAAATCTTGATGTTTCCATTTTCAGCGCTAATAGCGATGTTGTCGCCATCGACGAAGTTCAACGTTCCGTCTTTCGCAACAATCTTGGCATCGTCCCCATTGACCTTAGCAGTCCAGCTGACATTCTGTAACGCGTTGTAAACCGTATCGCCTGTAACGATGTTGTTATTATTCTGTTCAATCTTGCCGCTTGTAT
>ERZ779697.1188-NODE-1188-length-10280-cov-1.81604_pt1 | contig 10280 bp, 15 predicted proteins | sample MGYA00511881_ERZ779697 | MGnify/ENA primary metagenome ERZ779697 (study PRJEB29588, sample SAMEA2148105) | human gut metagenome | biome: human gut; feature: human-associated habitat; material: faeces | place: Denmark | collected 2008/2010 ... | reverse complement strand
GGATTTTATCAAGCAGCACCCCGCCGAAGCCGTTGAAATTGTCGAGCGGTGGGGGAAGGAGCACCCCCGGAAGACCCGGCAGAGCGAGTTCCTGAAAATGTTTCCCAATGCTCTGATTTTTAAGGAAATATTAGCTATCAATCCATGCGCAATTGATTCATCACGATTTGGCATAGAAGAATGCCATGCCTATAATGCAGGTTGTTTTGCTTGTCGAAAAAACTACTGGCTTGAGGAGGTTGAATAATGAGGTGCCCTGTTTGTATAATTGGATTTATCTTAATGATCGTGGGTGTTCTTGCGATGTTACTTGATGTGTATGAGCACAAAAAGCACCTTACAAATCCTATCGCATTTGGTATTTATCCGTTTGCTGGAGGTATCGGGCTGTTTTTATCGGGAATTATTTTTATGGTCATATGTCATAGATAAGGAGGCTGAATAATGAAACAAATCTATATAGTTTATAAATCCACACGACTTGGTGAAATCCCTTATAGATGCTTTAAGTCAAGAGACAAAGCATCGGGCTATTGTGAAGCTAAGAACGAAGAACTTGACGACCTTGAATCTTGGGGGGCAAGGATGATAATGTAAATATGGTTAGAACGGAAAGGTTGTGGACAATTTGAATGATGAGCTAATCTACGATTCCGTCATGGTTCAGTTGTTCAAAGATTGGTTAATTGAAGAATCCCGCAAGGCAGATAAGAAAGCCTACCATGTTGGTGGACAATTCAATCTTGGCTATGCTGCGGGGCCTGATGCTTGTTGTGAAAGATTTGCTGAATATGTTGATGGGAGGTATAAGGTATGAACAATAGTGAGGAAGTGTGCGCACTTGAAGAGATTCGTGCCAAACTCTCTCAAAAGATTGAAGGAATTTATACCACTATTGATTGTCATCTTGACGACAACGACATAAACGTTGACATATCTTTCCTAAGAAAACTTTATGCAGAAGCTAAGGGATTATGTGAAGCTCAAGAGATTGTTGTGAATAAGCTGAAGGAATTGACTAAGGAGGACAACAATGTCTAAGCAAGTCCATGAAATAGTTTATACACTATGGCTTAACGATATGAAATTTACGTGTTGTAGTCGATGGGCATATAGCGACCCTGCGGAATTTATGTGGAGTGATATGGAGTTTAAGACTTTTGATTCAATCTGGGACTGGCTATACAAAAATAGTATATTTAATGGCGTATTCACAGACTATACTTTGTTCAAGAAGCGTAAGCAAATTGTCACTTACAAAGGTACTGTTACTGCAAGAAATTTCAAGTCGGCTTCAATCACAGCAAAGGTTAATATAATCAAAGAGCCTCGTATAGAAGAACTAATGAATCAATTGCCCGCGCGTGAATTTGCACAATTTATGAGTGATAATATTGGTGAGGTGTTGACAGATAATGTGGCACAAGAGAAGTGACCGCCCATTGCCCGCTTTACATGATGGAGATAGAATCAAACTCATACTTAAATTTCCTTAATATTTTGGGCATTTTGTCCCTATAGGATCATATGAAGTTTGGGCTGTATGGGACGGGTTGAACGAAGAATTTTTCGAAATAGAAAGTAAGCATTATATATGTGATGAGGATATCGCTGAATGGTGGGAGGATAATAAAAATGAGTAACATAGACACTAATCACGATCTATGGTGTGATAATTGGCGTATTTATCAAAACAAATTAGCTGATAAATATGTATATCAAGATTATCTCACACGCGAACAAATTAAGGTGCTTTATAAAGAGCATCCCCAACTTCTTATTGAGATTTTAAGCTATTTCAGCACAAAGGAAAAAGAGAATATAGTTCGAAATCCCTCGGATAGCATTACTATGTATTTTACGCCCCGCAAGGACGAAGCACTTGATATTACAAGAACAAAGTGTTTTGATTTACTTGATGCAGCAGATGCAATCAGCGAAGTATTAGCAAAACAACTCAATTACAAGGGTTGGGTTGAATAAAAATTAAAAGGAGAAATAAGAAATGATTAATTCAATTACAGACTATATCAAAGACGGAATGTTTTTCGAGGCAAAGGACGGTTCAAAGGGATATATTTATGACGTATCTTTTGACATCGCCATAAGAGATCGTATCGTGTTTAAGATTGTTGATGTGGATGGTACTGACCGTGGAGTTTACATGAGTAATTTATGTATGCTCTACCATGATTTCGAGCGTATCGGCACACTTGTTTTCAATCAGCCAAATCCCAAGGAACGTTTTTATAGTAAGTTAGGAACGGTAATTTCGTCCAATACACTCAAGTCATCCTTGGTTGATATAGCGGAATAAAAAATTTTTAAGGAAATTTCTTAAAACCTCTTGACAAATAATCAAATATGTGGTATAATATTGGTAGTCCAAAAAGGGCTACCAATTTTGTTTATGAGGTGAGATTATGAAAAATTATTTTCTTGTAACGGAAGATAAGGAAGGCATTATCTATCCCATCATGCGCTATACGCTAACCAACGATATGCTTCTTAACCATAAGGGATGGGAGCGCGTTAGTGTAAGGTCGGTTGAGCCTAAGACATATATGGCGATTGATAAGTTCTGCATAGAAAGTGAGCAAAGCCAAGTGTATGGGGATATTGAGAGTCTGTTAGGGTATATCAAGAATCATCCCGATGAGGAATTTGAATGGTATGCACCAAGTTGTGGAAGGGTAGGAGTTGAGTTGGATGAAATTTGACAAAAATTTAAGGTGGCGAATCGTCGCAAAAAGATGGGTTGAAAACACCTCTGAAACTTGGCATGTATGCCATTCAGTAACCCTGACTAATAGACACTATAAATATATCACTTCGAACATGGACATAGAAGAAGTTGATGCCTACAATATATTGCAGTGGAACATAGACACTTTTATGATAGAATCAAAAAATAAGTTTTTTAGATTTAGTGGAAGCCTTAATAGGTGTTTGGAGTTTATAGAATGGATGAAAAAAGAAGTGGAATGGGAGGATTGGGAATGGACAAACGGAAAGTATGGAAAAATTGATAGCATTGAGATAGAGGTAGATGAAGATGAGTGAATCTTACACAAACCTTCATTCTCACACAGATTATTCAAATGCCGCACTTGGCTTTTCAGATTGCATCAATCGCGTTCCTGAGTTAATACAGCGTGCTTATGATATAGGGCTATCTGGCATAGCTATCACAGACCATGAATGTATTAGCGGTTTTGTTAAGGCGTTGAAATATTATGAAAAGATGGAAAGAGATAGAGATTTTAGTCTAATTTTAGGTAATGAAATCTATCTCTTGACCGACGAAGAACACGAAGCTAACACCAATGGTTCTACCAAAACGCCTCAGTACCATTTTATCTTAAACGCGCTTGATACAGAAGGTTATCATCAACTTTGTAAGCTATCAACAAGGGCATGGAAAAGGGCTTATGTTGACAGTATATGGCGCAGACCTACATTGTATAGCGACCTTGAAGAAATTATCAAACCTAATCAAGGACATATAGTTGCGTCAAGTTCTTGTCTTGGCTCGCGAATAGATAAGTTGCTTCTTAACGGCAAAGATAACGAAGCCTTAAACGAAGTTAAGCATTTTCAAGATATCTTTGGCAAGGATAATTTCTTTCTTGAGGTTCAGCCCTCTAAAGATAGTAATTGCGACCAAAGCAAAGTCAACAAGAAAATGCTTTGGCTATCTCAAATAAGCGAAGTTCCGCTAATCGCAACAACAGATGCTCATTACCTTAAGAAAGAGGATAAACTTATCCATAAGATATTCCTTAATTCACAGGATGGTGAGCGTGAGGTTGATGATTTCTATGCGACTGCTTATTTAATGGACGCTGAGGAATTACGGGAGCATTTACATCATGAGTTTACAGATGAACAAATTGATAAAATATTCCGTAATACAGAGACCATTAGACAGCGTGTTAAAGGATATGATATATGGCATGACCCTATAATTCCCCAAATACCAACAGATAAAATTCCTGCTTTTGAAATAAAGCATTATTTCAAGGAATGGTATGATAAGTACCCTATATTTAAGTATTATGCAACACTTGGACAAGACCATTTAATTCAAGAACGTTATTTCTTTTATCAATGTGAACAGGGGTTGTATGAAAAAATCTACTGCAACCCTAAGAAACAAAGCAAGATAGAAGAATACATCAAACGGCTTGATATAGAATGGAATGAACTTTATAAAATAAGTGAAGCTCTCCATACATCATTGGTGTGCTACTATTCTACTATGACCAAAATAATTGATATCATGTGGGATGCTGGCAGTATCGTTGGCTGTGGTCGAGGTTCAAGCGCGGGATTCTTGACTTGTTATGTTCTTGGAATATCACAGTGCGACCCTATTCCTTTAGGCGATTACCTCCCTTACTGGAGGCATATGGCTTTGGAACGAGGCGAGGAAGTATCTGATATTGACACCGACTCAGAACCAAGTAAAAAATACGCAATTATTCAAGGCGTTAAAGATTTCTTTGGTGAAGACAGGGTTCTTAATGTTGCTACGTTTGGAACAGTTTCTGCTAAAACAGCAATAGAACGCGCTTGTCGTGGATTGGGATTAAGTGACGATGTAAGCGGTTATATTAAGTCACTTATTCCAGTTAATAGGGGTAAGATTACGCCACTTAAAGAATGCTTGTACGGCAGTGAAAAAAATGGCACTAAACCCATTACAGAAATAGTCAACGAAATAAGCAAATATCCTAATCTTAAAGAATGTGCTTTAGGAATATGTGACCTTATTTGTCAACGTGGTCTTCATAGTGCAGGATTAGTTATAGGCAATGAACCATACACAAACCATCTTGCCGCTATGCGTGCGCCTAATAAGACATTGTGTACTTGCTATGATCTTTGGGATTCAGAAGCGGTATCAGAGATAAAATTTGATCTCTTAACTCTTGACGCAGTACAAAAAATCCACTATGCAATGGACGCAATGTTAAAAGATGGCGTAATTCAATGGCAAGGTTCTTTACGCGAAACTTATAATAAATATCTTCATCCTGATGTGATTGATTATACTACACCTGAAATGTGGGGCAATATTACCAAGATGTATTCATGTTTTCAATGGGTGACAGCAATTGGTATTAAGGCACTTGCTCAAGTCAAACCAAAGAATATCATGGATTTATCTGCGGCAAACAGCCTTATTCGTCTCATGCCCGATAATGCAAAAGAAACGCCACTTGAAACCTATGTACGTTATGACAAAGACGAGACCGAGTGGGAAAAAGATACAACAAACTATGGGCTAAATCAAGATGAAAAGGATATAATTGCCCACTACTGTAAAGATGCTCATTATTTAGCTGACTGTCAAGAGAAAATCATGCGTATATCAATGGATAAACACGTCGCGGGATATACGCTAAAAGAGGCAAATTTACTGAGAAAAGCAATAGCTCGTAAAGACGCAAAATTACAAGAGCAAGCAAAAGAGCAATTTTTCGAGTATGGAAAGAAGATAGGTACAAGAGAAATATTCCTTAAGTATATATGGGAAGAATTGTTCAGCGCAAGTTTCGGGTATTCCTTTAGCTCGATCCACAGCTATGTCTACTCCGTAATTGCTTTACAGGAACTTAATCTATTCTATCATTACAATCCCGTCTATTGGAACGTAGGCTGTTTGTCTTCGGAGGCAACTCCGGATGATGAAGGCTCTGGCGGTAATACAGATTATGGTAAACTTGCCAAAGCTGTTTACAATATGGCTAAGTTTGGTGTTATGGTCAATGCACCTGATATAAACAAATCAGATAACGACTTTACGCCAATTGCAAAAGAGAATAGGATAGTGTTTGGATTAGCCGCAATTTCCGGTATCAATTCCGACATCTCCGCCCAAATCATTGCCAATCGCCCCTATTCATCCTTTGCCGATTTCTACACACGTAACACCTATCCCGGCAGTCTTGTTACAGCATCTAAAATCAAGCAACTTATCAAGGCGGGGTGCTTTGATTGCTTTAACCCTAACCGCATATCCGTAATGAAGGAATATATTTGCTTGTCAACACCTTTAATAACAAGTGTAAACGGGCAGAATTTGCCCGCAATCTTGTCAAGCAAGGTATCTATACCCCGCAACCTTTCCGCGCCTTACAGGTGGCTAAAATACGTCTGTAGCAAGCAATTTTTATACGGCAATCATCCCCAATACAAATCCAAGAAACTCTATTGGCTTGATGACAGGGCACTTAAATATTTCAATGCTAATCTTGTTTCATCTCTTGTTGAATCAGTAGATTATTGGCAAGAAGATGACCGGACAATAGTCGTCGATAAGTCACTTGAAAAACTGCTCAAGCCTTCAACGGACGCGCTTATGCAATATATCAATACCCCTGAGTTTCTTGACAGCTACAACAATACACGGCGCAAGCAAGCGTATGATGACTTCATAGACGGTGTTGAAAACGTCAACCTTTGGTCATTTGATTCATGCTCATTCTTCAGTCACGATCATGTATTAGCCCATGTTGACTACAAAGCATATAATCTAAGCAACTATAAAGAACTGCCCGAAGAGCCTCAATTTGTCGAGCGCAGTTTCCGTGGCAGAACATGGAGGCAATATGAATTGTCTGCTATATGTGGTATAGTTTTGTCCCGTACAGACGCACATCATATTGTTACCATTCTCACACCCGAAAATGAGGTTGTCAATGTCAAGTTCAATCAAGGCACATTTGCATGGTATAAACAGCAATTTTCAGAAGTTGACAACAAGGGTAAAAAGACAGTACTTGACAAGTCATGGTTTAATCGTGGTACAATGATTATTGTAGCTGGTTATAGACGCGGCGACGAATTTGTTGCTAAGAAATACAAGAATAGTGTGTATCAGCATCAAGTGGCTTTAATCGAGTCAATTGATGAAAATAATAATTTAACTATAAGGAGCGAAAGATATGGAAGAGACGAAGAATCAACCGACTATTGATGACAGCGGCGAATTTTATGAGATGATGAAAAGTTTCAAAAAAGAGCTTGAACAAACTTTCAACACATCGTTTGAATATGAAACCCAATGGGTATATATGGCGGGCACTTGCGGTTGGATTGATTGCTTAAGACGTGCAAGCGAAACCTATTGCCCCAAGGCTTACAAGCTGTATGATATTTTAGGATGGGTTGAAAGCGACTTATTCGACAGTTGGTTAATTGATTGTGCTTTAGCTTTTGATTTATGCAAGCCTATGGACGAAGACCCTAACAGATAAAAATTTCTCAAAAAATTTTTCAAAAACCTATTGACAAATCTCTGAGGATGTGGTATAATATATACATCCTTAGAGAAAGGAGGAGCAACCATGAAGGTAATAGTTAAGGAAGTTATTGAACATTATCACGTCATTGACGTTGATGATGAAATAAATATAGACGATTTCTATGCCGTACTGGATAACACCAATGTATCGGCAGGAATCGAAGAATTAATGGAAGGGATGGATGAACTTTGTGACAGATTTGGAACGTCCTGTCGACTTCATAGAGATGGAGCAGGGCAGGAAACAACGTCTATGGAAATCGAAGATGAATATGATGAATGAGGTGATTATTTGGAATTAACACTATATACAATCGGTTGCCCTAAGTGCAATATCTTAAAAAAGAAGCTTGACTTAGCACAAATTGAATACAAGATTTGTGATGATGTAGAAACGATCCGTAACAAGGGATATACTGTTCTACCTATCCTTGAAATAGACAATACCCCTTATGAATTTGGCAACGCAGTTAAATGGGTAAATGAAAGGATAAATAATGAACATTAATATCAAACTTGACAAGAACTTTACAATGCAGTTTAACAAGCTGTATAATGAATTTGGAACGGAACTTGCTAAACTTAATGGCTTTGCAGATGAACAACTAAGCTACACAGATTTTATTGATAATTTTGTTGATAAACAAACGGTAGCAGACGCAAGCATTGACGGTAATGCAAATGTGGGAACTAAAGACATTTGCTCCCTTGAAAGTGAAATGTCTAAACCTCACAGTAAACTTCTGGCATTCAACAAAATTTATTATGAGCTTAATAAAAAGTATGGTTTCAAAACTGCTAACTCATGGCTTCGCAATGAATGGGATGGTCATTTTTACTTGCACGATGCTTCATCGTCCTCTATGAAACCTTACTGCTTTGCTTACGATCTTGAGAATCTTGTTAATAAGGGGCTTTACTTTGTAAGCAATTTTAATGCTCAGCCACCTAAACATCTTGTAACATTCACTGATTTTGTTGGTGAATTTGTTAGCTATACGTCAAATCGTAGTAGTGGTGCGTGTGGACTTCCTTCTTTCCTTGTTTATTCCTTCTATTTTTGGAAAAAAGATGTAGACAATGGTTATTACACAGACACCCCTGAACGGTATCGTGACCAAGAATTTCAGCGTATTGTGTATAAGCTAAATCAGCCTTACCTTAGAGTTAATCAGTCCGCCTTTACGAATTTCTCCATTTATGATAGACCTTATTATGAAGCTCTGTTTGGTGGTAAGGAATTTCCGGACGGCTCTTTTATGATAGATTATGTGGACGAGTTCATTGAATATCAAAAGGCGTTCATGAAAGTTGTTGGTGAAATTCGTAATCAGAACATGATGACATTCCCTGTTCTCACCTACTGTCTACTTCGCAAGGAAGGCAAATTTGTTGACGAGGATTTTGCTAAGTGGTGCTGTAAGCAGAATATGAAATGGGCTGATAGCAACTTCTTTATTAGCGAAGATGTTACATCGTTGAGTAACTGCTGTCGCTTGGTTTCTTCTGTTAAGAATTTAGGATACTTTAACTCGATTGGAGGCACCGCTCTTGAAGTTGGCTCAATCAAAGTCAATACGGTAAATCTTGCTCGTATTGCCTACGAATCAGCCACACAAGATGATTATATCGCCCTGCTAAAAGAAAAAGTTGACCTCTGTATTAAGGCTCTTGATGTTGTTCGTCATATTATCAGTCGTAATATAGAAAAGGGACTTCTGCCTAATTACACCTATGATTTGATTCATCTTAAGTCGCAGTATAACACCATTGGTATCATAGGTATTTACGAGACGCTTCAAAAGTTCGGCTATGTCAAAAAAGATGAAATGGGCTATGCTTATTACACCGATGAGGGCATAGAGTTTGGCAAGAAAATTTTTGAAGCAATCCATGAAGTTAAGGATAAGTTTGCAGAGGATAAGGATTATTCTATCAACATCGAACAAGTCCCCGCTGAACGTGCCGCCTCAATTCTTATGCAAAAAGATAAATTCTTCTATCCAAACGAAAAGTATGAACTTCCTCTGTATGGAAATCAGTGGATTCCACTTGGTATCAAGACCTCAATCCATGAAAAAACACGTCTTAGCGCAATCTTTGACAAGGCTTGTAATGGCGGTTCAATTGCCCATGTAAATATTGACGCGCCATTTACTGACTTTGACACAGCATGGCGTATGCTTAATTATATGGCTGATAGTGGTGTTCCTTACTTCGCTTTCTGTACAAGAATATCGGCGTGTGAAAACAATCACGGTTTCTATGGTGATATATGCCCTATTTGCGGCAAGCCCAAAGTCACAACCTATCAGCGCATAGTTGGTTTCTTAACGCCTGAAAAGACCTATTCAAAGGAAAGAAAAGCTGAATTTGCCATGCGTGACTGGTTTGATTTAAGCAACGGTGATTTTTAATGCGTGTAACTAATATTGTCTACGAAGATTTTGTAAACTACAAAAAGCCCTCAATGTTCTTAGGTAGTATTAGTTGTGATTTTAAGTGCTGTGTCGAAGGGGAGTTTGAAACAACTGTTTGTCAAAACTCCTCTTTGGCACACGCCAAAATAACTAATATATCCAATTATGACATCTATAATAAATATACACACAATCCAATAACGAAAGCTATTGTAATAGGTGGATTAGAGCCTATGCTTCAATGGAACGAAGTACTTGACTTGATATATTTCTTTAGGACTAATGGTTGCGATGATGATTTTGTTATCTACACAGGCTATACAGAGGATGAACTTGAGCAAACCGTTCTTTGGAACTTTAAGAAATTCAAAAACATCATTTTCAAATTTGGACGCTTTAGAATAAATGAACCACATCATTACGATGAAGTATTAGGAGTTGAGTTGGCAAGCCCCAATCAATACGCAAAGAGGATTTCATGATAAAATACACAGATGATACAGAACTAAAAGAACAAATTTTGCAAGCCCTTAAAGAATCCAATGGCT
>ERZ779697.1184-NODE-1184-length-10301-cov-1.48204_pt1 | contig 10301 bp, 10 predicted proteins | sample MGYA00511881_ERZ779697 | MGnify/ENA primary metagenome ERZ779697 (study PRJEB29588, sample SAMEA2148105) | human gut metagenome | biome: human gut; feature: human-associated habitat; material: faeces | place: Denmark | collected 2008/2010 ... | reverse complement strand
CTGCGGGATATCCTGATGTTTGCGGGAATCTATGACTATCTCGGAGACTGGGGATGGTTTGCGCTGTTTGTTCTGATTTGTCTGAGTATCTGCGTGATTTACCTGCTTGTTAATCCAAAGGTAGTAAATCAGGTAAATAAGATTCTGACACTGTATACCCCGCGGCTGTGGGGCAGAATACGCCGGAATCAGGCGATATAAAGGAATCGTAGATTGACTTTTCCTCCTATATTTTCTAAGCTTAGAACCAGAAAGATATAGGAGGAATTTTTTTATGGATGCAAAAAAGTTTGGAGTACTCTGGTATTATGGAGAAATGTCTGCACGGATACTTAATGGTGTAACGGCACAGCGTATGATAGAAGTAATTCGTATTTGACAATTCCAAAAAATGATTATATAGTGGCAGAAAAGAACTTTTGTTTTCACAGAGAAAATACACTGAGGGAGGAACGTAATAATGTACGAATTTACGCAGGATTGTCTGACGGGCATCGACCAGATCGATGAAGAGCACCGAAAACTGTTTTCGCTGATCAATGAAGCGGTTGAACTGCCGAAAGAAGCACGCACACCACAGACGGTAAAAAATATACTGGAACATTTAAGTGATTATGCCGTAAACCATTTTGCACACGAAGAAGCCTATATGGAGGCACAGAACGATCCGGAACTGCCGTTGCAGAAAAAAGAGCATCAGGCATTTGCCGATCACGTAAAACTTCTGGAAAAGCAGCCACTCACCGGGGAGAATGCATCGGCGATGCTCGATGAGATTCTGACCTATCTGGTACGCTGGCTGTACCGGCATATTTTAAGCAGTGACATGATGATCGGGAAAATGCAGAAAGAAGATCCGTTTGTGTTTACCGCGAAATATTATACGGGAATTGAACTGGTAGACAGGGAACACCGGAAGCTGTTTGAGATTATCGGAGAGGTAAATGCACTGATCCATAACGACCTGCTTCATGACAAATACGATGAAATTGTACGTCTGCTGGATGAACTCCGGGAATATACCAAGTTTCATTTTGAAGATGAAGAGGCCTATATGCAGAAAATCAACAGCCCGATGCTTGAAGCGCAAAAGAGGGCGCATCAGGCATTTGTGGACAAGCTGATGAGTATCGATCTGGATAAGCTGGAAGAAATTGATGACAACCAGCAGGAATATCTGCATGAGCTGATCGAGTTCCTCGGCGGATGGCTGATCAATCATATTTTAAAGATGGATACGCAGATTGAAAAGACAGAGTAGTAAGTATTATGTGCGGTGAAAGGATTATTTTCACCGCATTTTAATATGTCAATTTAATATGAAACTTATATAGAAAATACGTTATCCTTTTTAAAAATATTCTTTATAATAAAAGATAGCGAGATTGAGAAAAGGAAGTGTATTTTTATGGCAACAATTTTTCCAAGGGAACAGAAGGCAAAAATGCTTTTTGAAAAGATTAAAGAGAATCCGCAGGCATGTGAGCGCCTGATGGAAACGTTTTATGATGCGCTCGGAGTGGGCGATGATTATGAGGGCAACGGTCTTTCTGCGGAGCAGTTCGCAACCGCACTGTTTCGTTCTTATGAGGAAAAGGATCTGACGGCGTTTCTGATGGCAATCTGCCAGAACAGTATGTTTGATCTGCTGCGGAATTCGTTTCTGGCTCCGTTTCGTTTTAATGCCAATGGTCAGACAAATCCCGATATCAAATTTCATGTCAGTGACAAAAATTATGAGCAGTTTTTTAAGGTATTTCAAAAGAGTGAACAGGTGAAGATGTATCTGGCATACGGATTCCGTAAACGGCATTGTTATGACAGAGATACCATGGAAGCACAGGAAATCCGTATGGGAGAGCATATCGGAGTGCTGCTTGTCTATGAAATGCCGGATACGGTAAAAATGCAGGAGACAGAAGCGCAGGCATATGCGATCATCTGGGATATCCTGATGGATCTGCAGAAATCCCTGCCACGTTCGGTCGTTTATTACGGACAGGATTCCATGGAAAATAAGGGAAACCGTTACGATGCACTTGGGGTGTTTTTGCCGATGTACCATTTTCGGAAGGCATTGGAGAAAAACATTGATATTGCAAACAAAATTGTATTGATGCATTAAGAAAGAGGATGATGATTCATGCAAACCACTGCAATACCTAAAAATCACATGGATATCCCATGGCATGAGTACAGCGGTCACGGAAATTGTCCGATTACAGAGGCAGACCTGACCGAAAAAGCTTCAATCGTCGGCCGTGTCGGCCTAATGCTGTTATCCTGTGGAACGGGAGCCTGGCGTGTCCGCAGTTCCATGAATACGATTTCACAAAATCTCGGAATTACATGTTCGACAGATATCGGTCTGATGTCGATTGAATATACCTGTTTTGATGGAACGAGTGGATTTTCCCAGTCTCTTTGCCTGACCAATACCGGAGTCAACACATCAAAACTGAACCGGCTGGAGCGTTTTATCGGTGAATTTTCAACCGTAGGGAAAACCATGACGGGCGAACAGCTCCATGATCATCTGGATGAGATCGACCGGATTCATGGACTCTATTCCCCGGTGGCTTTGGGATTTGCCGCGGCACTGGCATGCGGCGCATTCACATTTTTGCTTGGCGGAGGACCCGTGGAAATGCTGTTTGCTTTTTGCGGGGCAGGACTTGGAAACTTTGTCCGCTGCAAACTGACAAAGCATCATCTGACACTGTTTCTCGGGATTGTGGCATCCGTTGCCTCGGCGTGCGTTACCTATACCATTCTGCTTCGGATCGCAGAGCTGATTGCCGGGGTTTCCCTGCAGCATGAGGCGGGATATATCTGTTCCATGCTTTTTATCATTCCGGGCTTTCCGTTTATTACAAGCGGCATCGACCTTGCCAAGCTGGATATGCGTTCCGGGCTGGAGAGGCTGACCTATGCGATCATTATCATTGTTGTTGCGACCATTACGGCATGGCTGATGGCACTGCTTTTGCATCTGCATCCGGTGGATTTTCCGGCGCTTTCTATGTCCGTTCCCATGCATATCATACTGCGTCTGGTCTTCAGTTTCTGCGGCGTGTTCGGATTTTCGATTATGTTTAACAGTCCGTGGAAACTGGCGGCAACGGCAGCACTGATCGGAGCAGTGGCCAACACCCTCCGGCTGGAGCTGGTGGATCTTGCTTCATTTCCTCCGGCTGCGGCTGCTTTTGTGGGAGCACTTTTGGCAGGAATCCTTGCATCATTGATCAAAAACCAGGCGGGATATCCAAGGATTTCACTTACGGTTCCGTCGATTGTCATTATGGTACCGGGACTGTATCTGTACCGGGCAATTTACAATCTGGGTGCGATGTCTTTGAATACCTCTGCATCCTGGTTTGCTTCTGCAATTTTAATTATTGTGGCACTGCCGCTTGGTCTGATCTTTGCAAGAATTCTGACCGACCGGACATTCCGGTATTGTACATAGAAATACGTCTGTTTCCTTACGGCTCCACAAATCCCGGAAAGATACTGACACCTCTTTATTTTAGAAAAGACTTGCAAAAACAGACCAATTGAAGTAAGATAAGATACACAAAACAGGATGTCTGAAAAAGACTATAGATTTTACGGTTTCTGATTCAAACCGTCGGTCTATAGTCTTTTTTTGCAGAACATCCGGCAGAAAAGAGGAGTTTGTATGAATCAGGAGTACATGAAAACAAGAAAAATCCTGCCGCTGGTGCTTTCCATGTCACTTCCCATGGTCATATCCATGGCAGTGAATGCATTGTATAACATTGTGGACAGTTATTTTGTGGCAAAGATCAGTGAAGATGCGATGACGGCGCTTGCCCTTGTGTTTCCGATGCAAAATCTCGTCAATGCCATTGTTATCGGATTTGCGATCGGAATCAATGCAAGGGTAGCCTTTTATCTGGGAGCAAAAGAAGAGAAACTGGCGGATGAGTCGGCATCCGTGGGGCTTTTGTTAAATTTGATCCACGGTCTGGTGCTGGCACTGCTTTGTTCTGTCATTATGCCATCGTTTCTTCGGATGTTTACAGGCGATACACAGGTGATCGCACTGGCATGCACGTATTCCACGGCGGACAGCTCACCATCACCAGTGATCGGTCTGGGACTTGCATATGAAAAGATCTTTCAGGCAGTCGGGCGGATGAAGGTGTCGATGATCTGTATGATGCTCGGATGTGTAACCAATATTATTTTAGATCCGGTTATGATCTTTGGTCTGGGACCGGTACCGAAGCTTGGAATTGCGGGTGCGGCTTATGCCACGGGAATCGGTCAGTGTGTGACGCTGGCGGGGTATCTGCTGTTTTATTTTGCACGTCCGATGCATGTAAAGGTCAACGTCGCAAATATGAAAACAACCGGAAGCGTAATGAAAAATATATATACCATCGGAATTCCGGCAACTTTAAATCTTGCACTTCCTTCCATTCAGGTGTCCGCATTAAATGCAATCCTTGCGCCGTTTCCGGGAAGTTATATTCTGGTGCTCGGAGTTTATTATAAACTGCAGACATTTATTTATCTGACGGCAAACGGAATTGTGCAGGGAATCCGGCCGCTCGTTGGATATAATTATGGAGCGGGAGAATATGACAGGGTGAAAAAGATTACGCACACCTCCATGGGATTGATCGCACTGGTTATGGTTATGGGAATGGTAATTTCCTGTGCAATTCCGCAGCAGCTGATGGGATTGTTTACCACAAGCCGCACAACAATGGAAATCGGAGGTGCGGCACTCAGAATCATCAGTTTTGGATTCGTGGTATCCTCGGTTTCCGTTACATTTTCCGGAGTCCTGGAGGGACTGGGAAAGGGCATGCCATCACTTTTGATTTCTCTTGCGCGCTATATCGTTGTGATGCTGCCGGTTTCTTTTGCGCTCAGCCGGTTGTTACAGGCATCGGGTGTGTGGTACGGATTTGCCGTTACCGAGTATATCGTAGCGGTTCTTTCCTATTATATATACAAATTCCATATGAGAGATATAAAAGGGTAACAAAATAAAAAAAGTGTGGTACAATAGTTAAAATATGGATAAGAGAAAAGGAATAAGGAGGAGTCGGTTATGCCATACTCAAACGCCACCAAACAGGCATTTGCAGATGCTCTTCGAAAACTGTTGGAACAGAAACCTTTTGCGAAGATCAGTGTATCACACATTTGCGAAGAATGCGGAATGAACCGCAAAAGTTTTTATTATCATTTTAAAGATAAATATGATCTGGTCAACTGGATTTTTGACACGGAAATTACAAAGATTTTTTCAGAAGAAGAATGGAAAAATGCCGGCTTTACATGGGATATACTGGAAAAAATCTGTGAGTATTTTTATAAACACCGGACATTCTATTCGAAAGTACTGCAGATTGAGGGGCAGAACTCTTTTACAGAACATTTCCGGGATATTTTAGTCCCTGTCAATCGTAAATTTCTTGCGATGGTAGAGGAAGAGGAAAAAGGAGAACATGAGGAATTTTATATTCATTTCTTTTCGGATGCATTTCTGGCAGCACTGGTGAGATGGCTTGAGGACAGGGAATGTGTGTCCCCGCAGGAATTTAGTGCACTGTTGCGTTCGAGTGTGGAAATGATTGCAAAGTATGTGCTGCAGAGTCAGAAATAAGGGCAGAAGCATTCTGTAATCTGGCAAAATTCGACAAATTTTACCCACATTCGTACATTTGTCCACTTGAATTTAAGAAGAGAAAAGATATAATACTTTTCAGATTACACAAAAACATTTCTGTCATGTTATGGCGACAGAATGAAAGGAAGTTGAGATTATGAATAAAATGTCATTACAGAAGAGTATTCAGAACTTTGGAATCAAGCAGGCCTTAAAGTATATGGAGAAAGATCCGGAGGAGAATATTCCGAAACTGATGGATATGGTTGACAAATTTGCACCGGACGGATGGTATGAGGCACAGAGAAATATGATCCGTAAGGTAATCAAAGAAAGAGGAAACTGGTATCAGTTAATTCTTCGTATTTACCAGCTGGATCCGGAAGTACGTAAAGCATTCTTCCAGAATTTCATTTTCAATGCAAGTTTAAAGGGAAGTGCATTACAGGAACAGCTTGCTGAAGAAAACAACTGTAACATTCCGTGGGCAATTCTGTTAGACCCTACCTCTGCATGTAATTTACACTGTACCGGATGCTGGGCAGCAGAGTATGGCCATCAGCTGAATCTGGATCTGGATACGATTGATTCTATCGTACGTCAGGGTAAGGAGCTTGGTACCTATATGTATATTTATACAGGTGGAGAACCACTGGTACGTAAAAAAGACCTGATCAAGATCTGCGAGATGCATCCGGATTGTGAATTCCTTTCTTTCACAAACGGTACTTTGATTGATGAAGAGTTCTGCCAGGAAATGCTTCGTGTCAAGAACTTTGTTCCGGCGATCAGTCTGGAAGGATTCGAGACAGCCAACGATGGACGAAGAGGCGAAGGTGTATTTGATAAAGTACAGCATGCCATGAGCCTGTTAAAGAGCCATGGTTTACCATTTGGTATTTCTACCTGTTATACCAGAAAGAATTTAGATGATGTAACCAGCGAAAAATTCTTTGATATGCTGGTTGAGAGTGGTGCATTATTTGTATGGTTCTTCCACTATATGCCGGTTGGAAATGATGCAGCAGTGGAACTTCTGCCTACACCTGAGCAGCGTGAGGAAATTTTCCATCGTATCCGTAAGTTCCGTCAGACAAAGGCAATTTTTAGCATGGATTTCCAGAATGACGCACAGTTTGTCGGCGGATGTATCGCCGGTGGACGAAGATATTTACATATCAATGCCAAGGGTGATGTGGAGCCATGCGTATTTATTCATTATTCCAATGCAAATATTCATGACTGCAGCCTGCTGGATGCTTTAAAGAGCCCGTTATTCCAGGCATATCATGACAACCAGCCGTTTAATGACAATATGCTTCGTCCGTGTCCGATGCTTGAGAGCCCGGATAAGCTTGGAGAGATGGTAAAAGAGTCAAAGGCAGTAAATACCGATTATCAGTCACCGGAGACACCGGAACATCTGAAAGAAAAGGCTGCTCCTTATGCCGAGAACTGGACACCTACAGCAGAAAAACTCTGGAACAAAGAAAAAGAAAAGATTGCAGCAGGAAAAGCCGGCGTGGAACAGTAATGATAAGTTTTCTCAATAAGGACAGCCGGATTGTTGTTGCATAAAGTGTGGGACTCCGCTATTTATCGGATGATAGATGGTGTGAGTCCTTTTTTTATGCTCTTTTTTGCACGCCGTGGTGACTAAAAAAATACTTGCAAATTGGAAAAATGGGGCATAAAATACGTTTTTAAACAGGAAAACAAAATTATAAATCAGTTACTAAGGAGGAAACAACGATGTTAAAGTGTTTCAAAAATTTTGATGCAAAGAAAACCGGACTTTTTGCAGCAGGTGTACTGTTTGGTACCGCAGGAATCAAGATTCTTTCCAGCAAGGATGCAAAGAAACTTTATACAAATTGTACAGCAGCCGTACTCCGTGCAAAGGAAGTTGTTTTAAAGACCGCTACAAAGGTACAGGAGAATGCAGAGGATATCTATGCAGAAGCAAAGCAGATCAACGAAGACCGTGCAGCAAAAGAAGAGGAAGTATTTGATGGTGAGGAAGTAACCAAAGAGACAACTGCCGAAGAGACAGAAACTACAGAAGAGACAGCAGAGGCATAAAAACGCATGAAAGAGATGTTACGCAATAAGTAACATCTCTTTTATCGAAAGCAGGTTAAAGATATGAAATTTCAAATCAGACATGAGATAAGAGGAAGAATGAGAATTCACGTGATCCAGAGCCGTATGTCATTTGCACAGGCAGATACATTACAGTATTATCTGGAACAGTGTGAATCTGTGATTTCCGCAAAAATTCAAAATCGTACCGAAGATGTGACCATTTGTTATGAAGGAAACAGAGATGCAATCCTTGAAGTGTTAAAGGCATTTTCGTATGAAAAGACGGATGTTCCGGATACCTATATTAAAAATTCCGGAAGAGAAATGAATCAGCGTTACTGGGATCAGCTGGTGGAGCAGACGTTCTGGCATTTCGGTAACAAACTGTTTCTGCCGTTTTCCGTTCGTGCAGTAATCACAACGGTGAAATCCGTGAAGTATATCTGGAAAGGGCTTCAGACTCTGTTTCAGGGTAAGATCGAGGTTCCGGTACTGGATGCAACTGCCATTGGTGTTTCCATTATCCGTGGTGATTTTGCGACCGCAGGATCTGTGATGTATCTGCTTGGTATCGGAGAGACGCTGGAAGAATGGACACATAAGAAATCCGTGGGAGATCTGGCACGCAGTATGTCACTCAACATCAGCAAGGTATGGATGATGTGTGATGGACAGGAAGTACTCGTTTCCGCAGACAACGTGCAGTCCGGAGATGAAGTGCGCATTCATATGGGAAATGTGATCCCGTTTGACGGAACGGTAACGGACGGAGAGGCAATGGTAAATCAGGCATCTTTAACCGGAGAATCGGTTCCGGTCCGCAAAGTACCTGATGGCGTGGTATATGCCGGAACTGTTGTCGAGGAAGGCGAGATTACGATCCGCGTCAGAGAAGTAAACGGATCAAGCAAGTATGAAAAGATCATGGCGATGATCGAGGAATCAGAGAAACTGAAATCCTCACTGGAAGGAAAAGCCGAACATTTAGCAGATAAACTGGTGCCATATACCTTCCTGGGAACAGGGCTTGTATGGCTGGTTACCAGAAACGTGACAAAAGCAATTTCTGTGTTAATGGTGGACTTCTCCTGTGCATTGAAACTTGCGATGCCATTGTCCGTGCTCTCTGCAATCCGGGAAGCAAGTACCTATAACATTACCGTAAAGGGAGGCAAGTATCTGGAAGCTATGGCGGAAGCGGATACCATCGTCTTTGATAAGACCGGTACACTGACCAAGGCACAGCCGACAGTGGCAAAGATTGTTTCCTTCAATGATCAGTCCGAGGATGAACTGCTTCGTATTGCTGCATGTTTAGAGGAACATTTTCCACATTCCATGGCAAAGGCTGTGGTACGTGAGGCAGTAAACCGGAATCTGGTACATGAGGAACTTCACTCAAAGGTAGAGTACATTGTCGCACACGGTATTTCTTCCAAGATCGGGGAGAAACATATTGTGATCGGAAGCTATCATTTCGTATTTGAGGATGAGAGTGCTACAATTCCGGAGGGAAAGAAAGAGATATTTGAGCAGCTTCCGGAGCAGTATTCACACCTGTATATGGCGATTGACGGAGTGCTTGTGGCAGTGATCTGCATCGAAGATCCACTTCGTCCGGAAGCGGTTGAGGTTATTGCAAAGTTAAAGAAACTCGGAATCTCCAAGGTTGTTATGATGACCGGAGACAGTGACCGCGTGGCATCTGCGATTGCGAAAAAAGTTGGTGTGGATGAGTATCATTCCGAGGTATTGCCGGAAGATAAAGCAAGCTTTGTTGAGGCAGAAAAGAATGCCGGAAGAAAGGTGATCATGGTCGGTGACGGTATCAATGATTCTCCGGCATTGTCTGCAGCGAATGTCGGCATTGCCATCAGTGATGGTGCACAGATCGCACGCGAGATTGCAGATGTGACGGTGGGTGCAGATGATCTCCATGAGCTTGTTACCTTAAAGAAGATCAGTAATGGGCTGATGGAGCGGATTCACAGAAATTACCGTCTGATTGTAGGCATTAACACCTCATTGATCGTTCTTGGTGTGGCAGGGGTATTTCCACCGACCACATCGGCATTGCTTCACAACACGTCCACACTTCTGATCAGCTTAAAGAGCATGAACAATCTGCTCGATGAGAAGGAAGAAGTAACAGAAGAAAATGTAGCAGAAGCATTTGCATAATGGAAACAAAACTGTCTGATTCTCATAAAATAAAAAGAATGAGAATAAGGCAGGAACAAAATGAAAGAATTATATCCTGGGGATCAGGGAATCTGGGTACAATATCTGCAGCTGGCATTGCAGCGTGCAGGTGATGCTGGATGGAATTTTTGGACCAAAGACCTGTGCAGCCGTGGAAAAAGTAATGGGCAGCAGCGGAAAGTGTGCGGTAAAAGAAGCACAGTGGAACCGTCTACTGCCCTTTTTACGTGGGTATATCACACACGAGGTAAAAGCAGGAGATACCTTTTTCTCCATTGCAAAAATGCATAACACAACGATGGAGCGAGTGATGCATGCAAATCCCGGAACGGATGCCGGAGCATTACAGATTGGAAGTACGGTT
>ERZ779697.1183-NODE-1183-length-10302-cov-3.66771_pt1 | contig 10302 bp, 9 predicted proteins | sample MGYA00511881_ERZ779697 | MGnify/ENA primary metagenome ERZ779697 (study PRJEB29588, sample SAMEA2148105) | human gut metagenome | biome: human gut; feature: human-associated habitat; material: faeces | place: Denmark | collected 2008/2010 ... | reverse complement strand
CCCTACGGGCTGTGGACGGCTGACTGCGCTTTTCATTACGGCAAACGAGCCACGACCCACGGCAAACGACATGAAACAAGGGATTGCACATGTTGGCAGAAGCCTTCGTGCGGCAATCCCTTTTTGCGTTCAGTGTGAACGTTTTCAGTGTAGGGGCGCCCACGTGGGGCGCCCGCGTGAATCCCTAGGGATGATTATAAAGGTATAAGAAAAACCGCCTCCAGCGACCAACTTTAGGCGGTTTTCTCATATCCACTAAATGGGGGACAACTAAAGAAAAATATATTTACGAATTTACAATATCCGTTTAAAACGGATGTTAAATGTATTGAAAATGGCTTAACAAAGCGGGTAAACTTAAATAAACTGGTTTATCTCTTGAAGCTTTCTCTTTCGACGAGTTCGGCACTGAACTCGGTGCGGACCGGTGTGGCATCCGGTCCTTTTTCTGTTAGTTCCATGACGATGTTGACGGCGGCGCTGCAGAGGCTGGTCAGTTTGTTGTCCAGGCTGGTGATGGTCGGTGTGGCGCACTGGGCCAGGATGGAGTTGTTGCAGCCGATGACGGGGATGTTTTTATGGTTGTGCAGGGCGGCCCGTTGAGCGGCGACGGCAAAGATGTCTTCGGACGTGACGATGGCTTCGAAGGGGACGTTTGCGGCCGTCAGGCGGTCGATGAGGGCTTCTGTGTCTTCAAGGGTACGCGGAATCTGCTGGATGAGTTCCGGCCGGTCGTCGAGGTGATAGTCGCGGATGGCCTGGCGGAAGCCGTCGAGTTTATGCATGCCGCTGTAGGTCAGGGAGTCATAGATATAAAGGATGGAATGGAGCCCTTTTTCGGCCAGGTCCTGGACGACGGCGTACATGCCCTCTTTTTCATTGCAGACGACGCTGTACATATTGGGCTGATGATAGTCGCTGTTGATGGTGATGACTGGAATCTGCCGGGCCGTTTCGCAAAGGGTGCGGATGTCCGCTTCGGACGAGAAGGTGAACGGCGTCATCACGGCCCTGGAATACGGCGCAGACGTCGTCAAGATCTTCCCGGGTGAAATCCTCGGCATGAAGGCCATCAAAGCCATCCACGGCCCGCTGCCGCAGGCTCCGCTCATGCCGACAGGCGGCGTCAACGTCGAAAATGCCGGTGATTGGATTAAAGCCGGCTGCGTTGCCGTCGGTGCCGGCGGTGCCCTCACGGGTGGCGGCAAGACAGCCGATGAAATTACGGCTACTGCTAAGAAATTCATCGCCGCCGTCCAGGCTGCCCGAAAATAAAAGTGTATAGTTACAGAGTTTGCCGTTTATAGAAAAAAGGAGCTGTCACATCGTGACGGCTCCTTTTACATTGATCGTAGATCGTTCATCGTTTGTCGTATGGGATTAAAATGTGCGATAGTTCCTTTTGTATTTGTATGGATCCCCTCTGTTTACTCACAGATAAAAACGTTTAAATGAAGAAAACGTCCAGTATGAAAATGTGACAACCAAGCTAAAAATCGAAGTTTAAATTAAAATAAATTAGTTTAAAATAGTTCAACGAAATGCCAACATTTGTAACCATTGACTTTACAATTAAAATGTCGTATGATAGAGATGTAATCAGGATAGTTCTATCCTGGATGTTTTACTTCGTTTTTATAGGAGGTTTTTTAAAATGGATGCAAAAACAGTAGATTTCGTTACGGCTAAAACACATGATTTGATGGCAGCTCCCAGCTGCAATGCGACGCTGAAAACGGCTGCTCAGGCTTGGCTCGATGCCGCTGATAAAGAAGCAGCTACGCCGGCTTATATCGAAGCTTTGAAGAAGGGGATATCGACAATCGACGAACTATTGGCCTTTGCCGGTTCGGATCACGCTGTCCAGCTCATGGGCAAAGACGGTGCGGCACAGCTTCTGGCCCATGCCAAAGATATTAAAGCCAAAGGCGCTAAATTCTGCGACTGCCCGGCCTGCACGGCGGACCTCGCTATCCTTAAGGAACTGAAAGAAGTCTAATACCTATGCAGATTTCAAGCAGATTTACCATGGCTGTCCATACCTTGCTCTGTATCGAGTACTTCGGCAAGACCGAAAAAGTGACGAGCGATTTCATTGCTGCCAGTGTCGGTACGAATCCTGTCATTATCCGCAAGCTCTTGATCCAGCTAAAAGCGGCTGGTCTTATCCAGGTCAAGCGTGGTACAGGCGGCACGGCACTGGAAAAGCCCTTATCCGATATCAGTTTATACGACGTTTACCATGCCGTTGACTGTGTCGGCGGCGATTCGCTTTTCCACTTCCATGAACATCCCTGTCCGCAGTGCCCGGTCGGCAGGAAAATCCACATCGGACTGGACGATAAACTGCACCAGATCCAGGATGCCATGGAAGACAAGATGCGCAGCATTTCGCTAGCTGATGTAGCCCAGCCGATGTGGGATACGGTACCGGTTAAGTAAACGGCGAAGGGAGCGAAGTTTATGGCACGTACGCTGCTTTTATTTGCCCAATGGCTCATTGCCCGCCGCCGCACGTGGCTGCGTCTCCTCTCTTGGATTACTCGCTTCGGTTATTGGCTTTTCATCTTGTACGGCCTCGTCGAATGGTTCCGGCCCCGTCCCCTGACAGAGCAGATTCAACAGCGGAAAACATTAGTGTACTGTCTCTTTTCCGTTATCGCCGGCTCATCCCTGTCCTGGGTCATCGGTAAGATATGGCATCGTCCGCGCCCTTTTGTACAGGGCGATGCAGCGGCCCTGGTGCCGCATAAGGCAAATGCGTCTTTTCCCAGCAACCATTCCATGAACAGCCTGGCCATTTCCCTGATGCTCCTCGCCCGGGGCAACCGTTGGGGGCTGCCGGCCCTTATTTGGACCGGCGTCCTGGCCGCTTCGCGGGTCCTGAGCGGTCTACACTACGTCAGCGACGTCGTCGGCGGCTTCTGCATCGGCGCTGCTGCCAGCCACGCCGTTTACCACAGTAAACGCTGTTCACACTTGGCTGACCGGGTTTTATATGGTTGGCATGTTGTGGTTTATACCGTAAGAGTTTGGTGGCATCAGGCATAAAAATGTACTACAAATCGTTTGCCGTTTGCCGTGGCGGAGGGATTTTTGTAGGGGCGACCATAATCGGGCGCCCGCGTGAATTCTGTACATAGATGTTTCTTGTAGTTGTAAGGAATTTCGTCAAACGAACCACAAAAGGGGCTCGTCGCTTCATGCGACAGCCCCTTTTTTACTTATTCCTGTAATACGGCCGTCACATTTTTATGCTATACTGAAGCAGAAAACAATAGTTTTAATTCAAACCAATTTAAGGACAGGTGATTTCATGAAGATGAGTAGTACGAATAAGATGTGCGCAGCAGCGCTCTTTTTGATGATGACTGGCGGACTGGTCATGGCCGCTGATACGACAGCAGCCGTTCCGGTCCAGGCAGTGGCTGCGGCGACACAGCAGGCGAAGACGTCTCAGACAGCAGGCACGGCCAGGACGGCAACAGCCCAGAAGACGTACAGCCTTGATCTCGACACGTCAAAATATGAAAAGAAGACCATGACTGTCGACGGCAAAAAGTTTGCTTTCAGGGCTTATGAAAACAGAGTTTATGTAGCCCATCCCGTCGATACGACGTATCAGTCGATGAACATTTACGTTCCGGAAGGCTATTTTAAAGGCAAGACCATCAACGGTTATACGGCCAAGACAGCGCCGATTTTCCTGCCCAATACAGTCGGCGGCTACATGCCCGGTGCCGCCGGGCAGCCCTCTGAAACGGATCGGATGAGCGGCGGCGGTCCCAATGCGGCCCTCGTCGCGCTGTCCAAGGGCTATGTCGTCGCGGAGGCGGGTGCCCGGGGCCGTACCAATCAGGCCGCAGACGGAACCTATACTGGCAAGGCACCGGCTCTCATCGTCGATATGAAGGCGGCCGTCCGTTATCTGCGCCACAACGCAGGTAAGCTGCCGGGCAATACGGAACGGATCATTTCCAATGGGACCAGTGCCGGCGGCGCCCTGTCGACGCTCATCGGGGCGACTGGCGACAGCCGCGATTATGAACCGTATCTGCAGGCCCTCGGCGCTGCGGACGAACGCGATGACATTTATGCTTCCAGCGTCTACTGCCCGATTACGGATCTCGACCATGCCGATATGGCTTATGAATGGATGTTTAACGGCGTTGACGTCTATCACCAGGGAAAAATGGGCGGCATGATGCCGCCTGCGATGATGGGCAAAGACGCTAAAGGTGCAGCGAAAGCCGGCGGTGTTGTCACAAACCGTCCGGCCAATGCTCCGGCGGAAGCCACGGCAGGTACGGAAATGACAGCCGTTCAGAAGCAGGCTTCGAAAGACTTGAAAGCCATGTATCCGGCTTATATCAATAGTTTACATCTCGTTGACAAAAAGGGAAAAGCCCTGACCCTCGATGAAAAAGGCCAAGGCTCTTTCGCAGATTATATTAAATCGATTTACATGGCGTCCGCACAGAAAGCCATCGACAGCGGCAAGGATTTGTCCGACAAGAAATGGCTGACCATTCAAGACGGCAAAGTCACGGACATGGATCTGGCCGGTTATGCTGCCGATGTCAACCGACTCAAGGCCGCACCGGCTTTTGACGGTCTCGACCTGAGTACCGGTGAAAACCAGGAATTCGGCACGGCCACCGTCGATAAGCAGCACTTCACAGAATACGGTGAAGCTCATTCCCTGACGGCCGGAGCCACGTTGGCAGATAAAGGCATTGTCAAACTTTTGAACCCCTTGAACTATATCGGCAAATCCGGCGTCCGCACGGCGAAATACTGGCGTATCCGTCACGGTGAAGCCGACCGCGATACGACTATCGCCGTTCCGGCTGTCGTTGCTCTTAAGCTGCAGCAGGCCGGTTATGACGTCGACTTTGCCTCTCCCTGGGGACAAGGTCACGGCGGCGATTATGACCTGACAGAACTCTTCCAATGGATGGACGAAGTCGGCCATAAGTAAAGTTTACCAGAGGTTGTCTTCTTCGTTAAACGTCCAGGTAAACGGCTGGGAGGTCACCTGCATATCGTCGCGGCCTTCGATGTCCGGCAGGCACGAGACAGAGCATTCGATATCTTCCAGCTTCAGCGTGTTCTTGATGCGTACGACCTTGGCCTGGCTCGGGTCTTTTAAGAAGGCGTGGGCCATGGCCATTTCGATGGCATCTTTGTCGCTGTTGGCATAGAGGGGCAGGCAGGCCATGCGGAAAGCTTTGGCGGTCAGGCAGTTCGTGTAAACGGAAGCGAAATCGAGTTTATTGACGAAGCGGTAGCTGACGATGTCTGCTGTGCCGCAGCCGGCGCCGTTGCCGTGGGACGCTTCTGTAATATCGAGGAGGACGATGCGTTCGATATACGGTGCTAAGGCACGGAAAGCGCCTTCCTGGCTGTAGCGTTCCGTCCGTCCCGTGATATTCGGGTCCATACCGGTACCGCTGATTTCCTTGCCGATTTCATCGATGATCAAGACGTCGATGCGGGGCAGCTTGAGGCGCGGCATTTCTTCTTTGGCCCGGGCCTGCAGGGCGGCGTCGCGTTCAAAGAATTTATCCGTCGGTATGACTTCCAGGCAGGCGATATCGTCGCTCGGCGTCTGGACCATGCCGACGGAGAAAACGACGTTTACATGCTGCAGGAAAGCTTCTGAGACGCGGACAAGATTGGGCCCGAAGTTGTCATAGCCCCAGGCGTGGAAGGTGGCGGCGCCTTTGTGTTTGCCTACGCCGATGCAGATCATCTTCAAGAGGCCTGATTCGTGTTTGTATTTAAAATGCGTATGCGGCTTGATTTTGTTGAAGAGGATGATGCCGTCGGCTTCATAGGCATTTTTGTCGCAGTACACGGGGAAACCGTCGTCCAGGGTCGCGACTTCGACGACATCCATCGTCGAGAGGACGGGGACGCCGAGGTATTCTTCATTGATGCCGAACTGGGCCAGGTGTTCTTTCTGGCCTTCTGCCGTCGCGCCGGCGTGGCTGCCCATGGCCGGAAAGACGAAAGGCTTGGCACCCCAGTCTTTGAGCTGGTCGCAGAGGGCCTTCATGATTTCCTTGTAGTGCGGCAGGCCGCGGCTGCCGGCGGTAATGCCGATGCGCTTGCCTGGAAGAGAAGCGACGGTTTTTTCGTCGACGGCGGCCAGCTGCTGTTTCAGGCTGGCTACGGGATCCTTGAGATCGTGGTTGGGAAACGTCTGATGGACTTTGACCATCTGCGGCAGGACGATGCCGTCGGTCAGGGATTTTTTATCGAGTTTGGGAAAAAACAAAAGTAAGACCTCCTTTAAATATACAAAGCAAAAGTCCTCATCACGACTATTGTATCGTGGATGAGGACTTTTGTCGAATTTTAGCAAAATTTCTAATGAAATTTTAATCTAGCTAACATTTTGTTTATTTATTGCTGCTGTCTTCAGGCGAGAATTTCGTGATCATGATGTGACGGATGAAGATAACAATCATGGCGATGAAGCAGAGCAGGCCGATAATGTCCGCCGTCGACTGGAAGTCTTTGCCGACCAGGGCCAGCGGATTTTCGCTGCCGCCGGAAGTGACGGAGACGACGATCAGGAGGGCGATGATGACGCCCATCAGGCTTTCACCGACAATCAGACCGGAAGCGAAGAGGACGCCGCGGTGATTGCAGGCTTCGACATCTTCGTCTTCGTGACCCGGGCTGCGGCGGGCGGCGCGGGCTTTCAGGGATCTGTGGACGAAATAGCCCATGACAGAGCCGATGACCAGAGGAATTTCCAGTGTCGGCGGCAGGTAAATGCCCATGCCGACAGCCAGCGGCGGCAGGGCCAGGGATTTCGTATTTTTCGTCAGGAGAAGGTCGACGATGATGGCGACGACGCCGACGGCGACGCCGAAGAGGATGTAGTTCCAGTCAAGGCTGGCACTGAAGATGCCCTGAGCGATTGTAGTCATCAGGGTTGCCTGCGGAGCTGCCAGGGCCTGGGTCGGATCCATGCCGGCACGCGGCAGGGCGCCCGTGAAGCCGTAGGCCTGATAGAGCAGGTTGAGGACCGGTGCGATGGCGAAAGAGCCGATGATCGAGCCCAGGATGAGGGCGACCTGCTGCTTCCACGGTGTAGCACCGACGATGTAGCCTGTCTTCAAGTCCTGCAGGTTATCGTTGGAAATCGAAGCGATGCTGACGATGACGCTGGTGATGAAGATCGCAAAGGCCGTAGCGAACTGCGTACCTTCCATGGTAGCGAAGACACCGGCAGAAGAACCGATACCGAGGACGACCAGGGACGAAACGATGATGCCCAGGATGCCGATACCGGAAATCGGGCTGGCCGACGTACCGATGAGGCCGGCCATGTAGCCGCAGGCAGCGGCGACGAAGAAGCCCATGAGGATGGCAACGAGGATGCCGACGACGATGAACATGATGGTCACCGACATGGAGAGGCCGGCGTTGCTGACGAAGGCATAGAAGGTGATGAAGAGGCCGATGAGGATGGCCAGGAAGACGAGGCCGACCGATTTCGGGCTCATGTCGATATCCGTATGATGGAGTTCTCTCTTTTCTTCTGTATCATTGGCGCGCAGGGCACTGATGGACATCTTGATGCCGTCGACGACCGGTTTGGCCAGGCGGATCAAAGTCCAGATAGCGGCGATACCGATACAGCCGGCACCGATGAAGCGGACTTTCTGCGCCCAGATGGCTTTGGCGAAAGCCGCAGCTGTCTGGCCGTCAGCCGGCGAGAGGACCGTCGTCAGATACGGTACGAAGACGTACCAGGCGAGGAGCGTGCCGACGAGGATAGCCATGCCGCTGGCGATGCCGATCAGGTAGCCTGCGCCGAGGAGGGCCGTCGAGAAGCCCAGCGGGATCTGCGTGACCGCTTTGCCGAGGTGGATCCAGTAGCTGAATTCCGAAGAGACGACATGGAAGCCGTTGGCACAGAGGCTGAAGATGCCGGCCAGGGCTGTGCCGCCGACGATGTCTTTCATGCCTGTTTCCTTTTTGCTCGTGTCTTCACCGGCAGCTTCTTCGCGGCGGATTTCACTGCCGACTTTCAGGATTTCAGCAGCTGCCCGGCCTTCCGGATAGGGCAGGTCGCTGTTGACGACCATGGCCCGGCGCAGCGGAATCGTGAAGAGGACGCCGAGGGAACCGCCGCAGGCGCAGAGCAGCAGCGTCTGCCAGAAGGGGAATCCCTGCCAGTAGCCGAGCATTAAGAGACCCGGCAGGATGAAGATGATTGCAGATAAGGTGCCGGCAGCAGATGCCTGCGTCTGTACCATGTTGTTTTCCAGGATGTTGGAATGCTTGAACATGCGCAGGATTGCCATGGAGATGACTGCAGCCGGAATGGACGACGAGAACGTCAAGCCGACTTTTAAGCCCAGGTATACGTTGGATGCCGTGAAGATGACGGTAATCAGGGCGCCGAGGATCATGCCGCGGGCCGTTAATTCCGGCATACTTGGGTAGTTCACAGTCAGGTTTGATTGTGGTTTCATAAGAAAACCTCCCAAATAAAAATTAAGTGTACTAAAACGTACTACTTCACTGATAATTATATTATACTCAATTTTTTCTCATTCGTCATATATCAATTTGTACACTGGACGCGGAAATACTCTTGTATAATTACTTTTTCGCAAGTAAAAGTATGCAGCTGGGAAATAATAGCCTTGCTTTTACGGCCGTGGTATAATAGAAAAGCAAAACGATTAAGTTGGCTATACATAGCATACCTTTTGAAAGGGGAGTTATTTATGAACGATAATGAAATCATTGAAGGTATCTTGAATGAATTTAAAGGGCTGGCTAAGCATCCGCGTCCGTCCCATCATGAAAAAGGCGTCAGCGACTACATCGTCAGCCGCCTGCACGAACTGGGCGTTGCCGACGTTACTCAGGACGAAGTCTACAACGTCATCGCCAATGTACCGGCCAGTAAGGGCTGCGAAGACTGGCCCCTGACGGTCCTCCAGGGCCACATGGACATGGTCTGCGTTGCGAAACCCGGTGTCGACTTCGATCCCCTGACCAGCGAAATCAAACTCGTCCGCGAAGGCAATATCCTGCGCGCTGACGGCACGAGCCTCGGTGCTGATGATGGCATTGCCGTAGCCCTTTCGCTCTATCTCATCCAGCAGGATATCCAGCACGGTCCGCTGCGCCTCATCTTTACGGTCGATGAAGAAACAGGCATGACCGGCGCTACTCATCTCGACCCGAAATACGTCCAGGATGTCCAGTACATCATCAACTGCGATTCGGAATATATGGACGTCCTCTGCGTCGGTTCGGCCGGCAGCGTCCATACGCACTTCACGCGTTCTCTCCATTGGCAGGAAACGAAAGGTAAACAGGCCTTTACCATTACGGCGAAAGACTTTGCCGGCGGCCATTCCGGCGAAACCATCAACGACGGCAAGAGCAATGCCATCAAAGCGCTTTCCCTGGCCCTGCGCCGCATCGCGCAGGCCGGTGTAAACTACACGCTTGCTTCCATTGACGGCGGCGTCGCTGCCAATGCCATTCCGTCGGCAGCGTCGGCTGTTATCGTCACGGACGATGTAAACGCTGCGGAAACGATCAAGAAAGCCGTCGGTGAAGAACAGGCGGAAATCGCCGAAGTTTACGGTGAAGTTGAAAAGAACGCCCATTTCCTCGTTGAAAGTGCGGCTGTACCGGCGAAGACCTTCTCCGCAGAAGATACGAAAGCCATTGTCAGCCTGCTCAACATCCTCCACTGCGGCGTCTTTGCCATGAACCAGCTCCTGCCGAAACTGCCGGACCTGTCGGCCAATATCGGTACGATCCGCACAGAAGACGATGCCGTTGCCATCCAGTACTTCCCGCGCGCTTCGGCGGACGCCCGCCTGCGTGAATTCATGGCCGTCCTGCCCGTTTACGCTGAATTGACAGGCTGCGCCGTCGAACTGGCCACGCCGGAACCGGCCTGGACGGAAAATCCGCACAGCAAACTCGTACCTCTCGTCGCAGAAGTTTACAAAGAAGAAGCCGGCAAAGAAGCCCGCGTCGAAGCCATGCACGGCGGTCTGGAAACGGGCTACTTCTTCTCCATGAATCCGAAACTGGACATCATCTCCGTCGGCCCGACGACACATGATATCCATAGCGCCGACGAAAGCGTCGAACTCGATACGGTCGCCCTCCTGACCCGCATCGTAGCTAAGACTTTGGGTAAACTTAGTAAGTAAATAGTAAACGTTCATCGTAGGTCGTTCATCGTAGGTCGTTCATCGTAGGTCGAAACGACCGCAGTCCGCGTAGGGGCCGCCATAATCGGCG
>ERZ779697.1182-NODE-1182-length-10311-cov-1.88378_pt1 | contig 10311 bp, 7 predicted proteins | sample MGYA00511881_ERZ779697 | MGnify/ENA primary metagenome ERZ779697 (study PRJEB29588, sample SAMEA2148105) | human gut metagenome | biome: human gut; feature: human-associated habitat; material: faeces | place: Denmark | collected 2008/2010 ... | reverse complement strand
GCGAAAAGGTTTTCGACTAAAGGCAAAAGGTCTATGAGCAGGCTGTTTGACAATAGAAGCATGCCAATTGTCACTTAAATTAGCAGATTTAAACCATAACTTACTTCAATTCCCGAATCTTGATATTGCGGAACCAGATCGGATAACCATGATCCTGCAAGCCGATATACCCTTCATGGGAAATGCCTTCCTGGAAGCCTTGGAAATCTTTGAATTTGCTATTGGCAACCATATCATCCCATTCTTTGCTCCACAAGGTATACTGAACGACCTTCTTTCCATTCTGGGTATGCGTCACTTTGCCATCCTTCACCTTGATCACGATCGTGTTCCATTCGCCGGCAGGTTTTACCGTTTTCGGATCGGCAGGGAGCATATCATACAAAGAACCGGCAAGGTGGTTTGCCAGCTTGTTGTCGGTTGCATCCACATTATCCAGAACCTGTACTTCGGGAGCTGCATAATAGATCGGTTTGCCCGGAACTTCGCGTACATAATAGAAGATACCTGAATTTCCCATTTTACTGGTTTTCCAATCTACAGATAGCTCAAAGTTCTTGAACTTCTTTTCCTTATACAGGATATCGCCTCCTGCACCGTGTCCAGGTTTTTTGCCCGGAGCGGTAAAGACTTTCATCGCCTCGTCTTCGATTACCCAGTTCGGGGCCATACCGGTATTGTTGCATTGTCTCCAACCGGTAAAATCTTTCCCGTTGAACAGCAAAGTCCAACCTTGTTTCTTTTCTTTTTCAGTCAACGTGTTATTCGCTTTTTGCGCAAAAGAAGGGACAGCAGCCATAACTGCTAAAAGAACCACAAACGATTTAAATAAGTTTTTCATGTTACATTTCATTTTTAGATTAGACATTGAGAATATAAAACTCAACAAAGATAAATAAAAAAAGAGCTGCTCCATAAAGAACAACTCTTTCTTTTCTGTCGGATAATCCTATTTTATTTGATGATGCCCAATTTCGAAGCACTGATGAAGTCGATGATATGCTGGATTTCGTCGCTCATCGGCACCTGGTCCTTAATCATCAGCAAGGCATCGAATATACTGGTGTTACCTTGATAGATGATACGGTAAGCATGACTGATATGTTTTACGATCTTTTCGCTCATGCCTTCATGCATCAGGATTACGGAGTTTACCCCGTAATAGGTCGTCGGCTCCAATGCAGCCACGATATAAGGAGGCACATCCTTGCGGAAGCGGCAACCGGTCTGCGTCATCGACCAGGTTCCGACACGACATCCCTGGCTCACCAGCACGTTACCTCCGAAAATCACATAATCTTCAATCATGCAGTTGCCGGAAATCTTGCTCCCGTATCCGAACACACTGTGATTACCGATATGCGTGTCGTGGGAAACATGCACGCCTTCATGCAGGAAATTGCCATTACCGATAATCGTCTTCCCGCCAGAATTGGTCGCACGGTTGATCACTACGTTTTCACGGATCACATTGTCATCTCCGATTTCGACGATCGTATCATCTCCCTTATAGTTAAAATCCTGCGGTTCGGCAGCAATGACAGCACCATTGAAGATGCGGTTCCTCTTTCCCATACGGGTTCCACTCATGATACTGACATGAGGCATGATCTCGCAGTCATCACCGATTTCTACATTCTTATCGATGTATGCAAACGGATGGACGGTTACGTTCGCTCCTAACTTCGCGCTTGCATCTACATAAGCTAACGGACTAATCATAATAATCTCCTTTTAAATTGTCAATTGCTTTTTACTCTCTTCCGCCACCGACGGCACTATATAAATTGATAACAGCCTGCATACGCTGGACATTGTCGGAGACTTCCGTCAACTGCGCACTGAGCAGACTCTGCTGGGCAGAAAGAATTTCCAGATAAGTGGACTGTCCGGATTGGAACAAAGCATTAGTATAGGTTACCGCCTTTTCCAACTCTTCTATCTGAGCCTTGTCCTGGATAAGTTTTCTATTGGTAGCATCATAAAGATGCAAAGCGTCACTCACTTCCTTTCCGGCTTCCAGAATCGTCTGCTGGTAGTTCATCTTGGCAATCTGTTCTTCCGCTTTTGAGATTTTCAGGTTGGCCACCAGCTTACCATTGTTAAAGATAGGCTGTGCCAACGAAGCCAACGCCTGAAACATAAACTGTCCCGGATTGGAAACCGTAACACCCGAACCATTCGTCCAACCGGCTGTCGCCGTAATATTGATTCCCGGATAAAAAGCGGCACGGGCCTTATTGGTCGTATAATAAGCGCTGGCCAATGTCATCTCGGCCACCTTCACATCCGGACGGTTTTCCAACAACTGCAAAGGAACACCAGCCATCAGCTCTTCTGGCATCACCTGGTCTTCAAGCGTACTGCGGTCGATGGGCTGCGGTGCTTTCGCTAGCAATACAGATAAGGAGTTCTCCACTTCACGCACCTGACGCTTCAGTTCGATCAACGAACCGGATACCTGATGGTACACGGCACGCATCTGGACGACTGCGGCTTCTGTTGTCATGCCGGCAACCTTCATCGCCTCCATAGCCCGCACATTTTCTTTGTAGATATCTACCGTCTTGGAAGTAATCTCCACCTGGCGGTCCAACATCAACAGAGTGAAGTAGGCATTGGCGATTCCGCCGATCAGCTGCGAGCGTATCGCTTGCTGCGTGTACTGGCTCTGCAAATAAGCGGCTTTCTGCCCGCGGCTCGCATTCAATAGTTTACCAAACAAATCGACTTCCCAGCTGGCTGCCGCCGGCAAGGTATAGGCTTTTACATACCCCGTATTTTCCATTTTGGTTATGGTTCCTTGCGGAGCCAGATTCAAAGAAGGGAGGAAAGACAGGCGAGCGGAAGTCAACAACAATTTGGCCTCCTCTACCCTCAGGATAGCGGCTTGCATATCCACATTGTTTGCCAATCCCTCTTCGATCAAGGCCTGCAATTTAGGATCACGAAAAACTTCCTTCCAGGGCAGGTTTCCCATATTGGCCGTATCTGTTGCTGCCAACGTGTCGGTGGCAGAGACCGGATCACGGTAGATACCGGAAGTTTCGATCGTATCCGGACGGTCATATGCTTTATAGATATGGCAACTGCTCAAAAGAGCGGTTGCACATACCATATATATAATCTGTTTCTTCATTGTCATCTCTTATTTTGTTTTTGCGTACTGTTCTATTTCCGTATTCATATCGCTGTTATCCAAATCTTCCCATTCGATAGGTTTGAATTTCTCCTGCAAGTACTGGAATACCACAAACAAAACCGGAACAATAAAAATCTGGAAGATCATACCGATGAACATACCTCCGATGGCGGCAGTACCCAAAGTACGGTTACCGTGAGCACCTACACCGAACGCGAACATCATAGGCAACAGACCGACTACCATAGCCAACGATGTCATCAGGATAGGACGTAGACGAGCGGCAGCACCTAAAACGGCAGCCCACGTGATACTCATACCCATACGGCGACGGTCGAGGGCAAACTCTACGATCAGGATGGCGTTCTTCGCCAACAAACCGACCAACATGATCAAGGCGATCTGCATATAGATATTGTTGGACATCGTACCTAAGATCATCTTCAAAGCCGGGATATTACCCAAAGCAGCCCATCCCTGTACGAACAGGAAGCTACCCATCAAACCGAACGGAATGGAAAGCAATACAGCCAATGGCAGAATATAACTTTCATACTGGGCGCTCAGCAACAAATAAACGAATACGAAACAGAGCAGGAAGATCAAACCGGTCGTGCTGCCGCTGGTTTCAGCCTCTTCACGCGCCATACCACCCAACTCGTATCCGAAACCGGTCGGAAGTGTCGTACCGGCAACCTCCTCGATTGCTTTCAATGCCTGGCCACTGGTGTATCCATCCGCCGGCGCAACCATCACTTTAATAGATGTATACATATTGAAACGGTTGATAATATCCGGTCCATACACTTTCTTGATAGACACGAACTGCGAGATTGGAGCCATTTCGTTTCCATTGCGGACTTTGATATTCTTCAACGATTCCAAATTGGTACGCAAAGCCGGATCAGCCTGGACCATCACACGGTACATCTTACCGAAACGGTTGAAGTTGGAGGCATACAAACCACCGTAATATCCCTGCATGGTTGCCAGAATATCACTCGGACTGATCCCTACTTTCTTACAGGCAGCCGCATCGATATCGATCATATACTGCGGGAAGTTAGGGTTGAAGGTACTCTGTGCCGACTTGATTTCAGGACGCGCTGTCAAAGCAGCCATATATTGCTTCGTCACATCGAAGAATTTTTCCAGATCACCACCAGTCTTATCCTGCATGTTCAACTCGATATCACTGGATGCGGAATACCCTGGGATCATAGGCGGAGTAAAGAACAGCACCTGTGCATCCTTCACAATCTTTTGCGCACGCATGAACAAACTGCCATACACAATATCCGAACTCTGCATCATGGAACGTTCTTCCCAATCTTTCAACTTGATAATGAACGAACCGTATGAAGGCCCCTGGCCACCGATAAAGCTGAAACCAATAATGGCCGGACGCGATTTGACTGCCGGGTCGGCAGCGATCAGGCTGTCCACCTTGTTCATCACCTCTATCGTACGTTCCTGGGATGTTCCCGGAGGCAGCGTCACCGCTCCCATGATCGTACCGGTATCTTCATTCGGAACCATACCTGTCGGGGTCACATTCATCAAAACAACAAGCAGGACGATACATCCGGCAACGATACCGAACGAAAGCCATTTCTTTTGGATAAAGAATACAACACGTTTTTTATAGCTGTTCAGCAAAGAGTCGTATGCGGCATTGAAAGAAGAGTGGAAACGGGAGACGAAAGTCGATTTCTTCTCATGCCCTTCTTCGTGCGGCTTCAAGAACATCGCACACAGAGCCGGACTCAGCGTCAAGGCGTTCAATGCAGACAAACCGATCGAGATAGCCATCGTCAAACCGAACTGGCGATAGAACGTACCGGCCGTACCTCCCATGAAACTTACCGGAATAAACACGGACATCATGACCAACGTAATGGAGACGATAGCACCGCCCAGCTCGTTCATGGCATCGATAGAAGCCAGTTTCGCTGATTTGTATCCCTGATCCAGCTTGGCATGGACACCCTCGACGACCACGATCGCATCATCGACCACGATCGCAATGGCGAGCACCATAGCACAAAGAGTCAGCAAGTTCAAGCTAAAGCCGATCAGCGATAGCATGAAGAACGTACCGATCAATGCTACCGGGATCGCGATAGCCGGAATCAAAGTCGAACGTAAATCCTGCAAGAAGATATACACAACGATGAATACCAGGATGAAAGCTTCAATCAATGTCTTGAGCACCTCGTGAATAGAAGCGTACAAGAAGTCGTTGGCATTCATACCGACGTCGATCTTCAAGCCCGGAGGCAATATCTTTTCTGTTTCTTCCAGCAGGTTCTGGATATTATTGATGGTTTCCGTCGCATTGGTTCCTGCCATCTGATAAACGATACAGGTTACGGCACTATGACCGTTTACTTTATTGACAAAGTTATAAGTCAGACGTCCCAATTCGATATCGGCGATATCTTTCAAACGGAGCACTTCACCATCCGGCAAAGCTTTCACGACCATGTTCTCAAATTCGCTTACTTCCTGCAAACGTCCCTTATAACGGATCGTATACTGGAAACTCTGGTTACCCCGTTCACCAAACGAACCAGGAGCGGCTTCCACGTTCTGCTCAGCCAAGACACCTGCAACGTCATTCGGAACCAGTTTATACTGTGCCATCACATCCGGCTTCAACCAAATACGCATGGAGTAGTCGGTTCCTAACACATTCGCATCCCCCACACCTGGTACACGCTGTACTTCCGGAATCAGGTTGATCTTGGCATAGTTCTCGATAAATCGCTGGTCGTAACGGTCCTCGGCATCATAAACAGAGAACACGATCAACATGGAGTTCTGACGTTTCTGAGTCGTCACACCGATCTGAGTTACTTCGGCCGGCAGCAAACCTTGTGCCATCGAAACACGATTCTGCACATTGACGGCAGCCATGTCAGGATCGGTACCCTGTTTAAAATAAATGGAGATTTCGGCCGATCCGTTATTCGAAGCCGACGAAGTCATGTACATCATGTTCTCCACACCATTGATCTGATCTTCCAGCGGCGCAATCACACTATTCAATACCGTCTGTGCGTTTGCCCCCGTATAAGTAGCTTTCACCGAAACGGTTGGAGGGGCAATATCCGGATATTGGGTAATAGGCAAGGACAGCAAGCCTAATATACCCAGTATGACAATCAAGATGGAGATCACCGTTGAGAGCACCGGGCGGTTTATAAATCTATCTAATTTCATATCTTCTGTTTTTAACGAACAAATGGAAGTTATTAATTAAAAGCGGTCTTCAGATTACCTTCGTTCTGATCTTTCAAGGCCTGATCATATTTCGCTTTCTGCTGTTCCGGCGTGATCGGCTGGATAGCCTGGCCGTCATGGAGGTTCTGTACGCCTTCAATCACGATTTTGTCACCGGATTTCAAACCATTTGTCACCAGGTAATTCTTACCGTCATCCAGATTAGAGATCTGAATCTCCGTATTCTTCACGGAATTGTCCGCCTGCAAGACGAAAACAAACTTTTTGTCCTGGATTTCGACAGTAGCGGACTGAGGGATAATAATAATCCCATCCATCGTGTATGGGAATATGATGTTGCCGGTACCGCCGCTTCTCAATATATTTTTATCATTCGGGAAAACAGCACGCATGCTGACAGACCCGGTTGACTGGTCGATTACACCGCTAACGGCATCGATCTTGCCGTCAGACTGATAAGTTGTGCCGTCAGACAGCTGCAAGCGGACAGCCGGCATCTTTTCCAGCTGTTCTTTCAAAGTGCCCCCGGCTCTTGTCAGACGCAGCAGCTCTTTCTCCGTCATAGAAAAATAAACATACACGTCGTTGATTTCGGATACGGTTGTCAACGGCTGCGAAACAGAAGGGCTGACCAGACTTCCGATACGGTACGGAAATGTACCGACAACGCCATTCGACGGGCTTGTCACCGTACAGAAAGATAAATTCTGATTTGCGCTTACCAAAGATGCTTCTGCCTGAGCCAGGCTTGCCTTGGCAGACATAAGCTGGTTGACCGCTGTCTGATACTCAAAATCACTGATAATCTTCTGATCGAACAAAGCCTTTTTATTCTTTTCGGTCAGGGTCAAAGTAGCGACATTGGCTTTAGCCATCTCGACAGCCGCTTTTGCCTGTCCGACCGCAGCAGCATACTGGGTCGGATCGATCTGGAACAAAGCCTGCCCTTTACGAACTGTTGCTCCTTCATCCACACATAACTTAACGATAAAACCCGAAACCTGGGGGCGTACCTCAATATCCTGCGTTCCTCTGATCGTCGCCGGATAGGATGTTGTCTGGTCGCTCGTTGTCGAATTGACAGCAAGGACAGCAAATTCATTATCCCCTAACTTCATACCGCTTTGATTGTTCCCGCAAGCGGTTAATAAAGATACCCCTACTGCAAACAATGCAATTTGCCTTAATTGGGTAATAGTAGTTCTCAACATTTGTTTATCCATATTCATTATTATATATCTTCTATACTATTCTTGTTTTTAGTCATTAGAAGGCCATCAAAAAGCCATCGCAACGGGTGAGATCCGCTGCATCCATAGTAAAAAAAATTCCACAACGATGCTGTCCTAAACTTATGGGTTCATAGCCTATTCCTCATAAAAAGCGTACAAATGTAGAATCTTTTTGTTGTACTTTTTCCGTTTATACAATCTTTTATACTAAAAAATTGCTTATTTTATATTTCTGTATCAGAGATATATTGAGAATTTGACCAATCGAAAATATATTCGTTTAAATTGATACATAATTTTAACACAGAATTTGTTTATTCAATAATTTATCCTAATTTTACGGCTTATATAACCTAAATAATCAATTCATATGGAACCAAAGTTTATGATATCGGAAGTGTTCGGCACTTCATGGAAGTACACTAAATCTCAGATCTGGGTACTGGTAGGGCTGTTTATCGGATATTTTATCCTGTCATCAATCATTAGTCTGTTCGGTATGCCAGCGCAAGGTTCGATGGTCGGTAAGATCATCGTGAATCTGATCAGTGCCGTCATATCCAGTGCTTTCATGTTGGGCTACATAAAAAATCTGTTCCAGACAATGGATGGAGAAGAACCACAGTTTTCCGCATACGGGCAGCAATCCCGTAAAATCTTCACTTATCTTATTGCCAGTATCATTATGGGGATCGCAGTGGCTATCGGAATATTCTTACTGATTGTTCCGGGTATCTATCTGGCTATCCGCCTGCAATTTTATTCTGCCTATATCGTAGAGGAAGACTGCGGAATTATAGAATCACTGCAAAAAAGCTGGGACTTGACTAAAGGACAGGGGATGCCGTTGTTTTTATTACTGTTGGCCATGATCGGCACTGCGATCGTCGGTTGCATCTTGTTCTTCGTCGGACTCTTTGTCGCCGTTCCTCTTATCTATATGATGCAGTGCTACACATTCAGAAAATTAAATACGATTTCAACAGAAGAAGAAGTACAACAACTATAATATCAAATCATAAATAGACAACAGCCCGCAAAAATAAACATTCTGCGGGCTGTATAGCTTTCCGATCTATGGGTAAGACATATAGAATCAAAGACATTGCAGAGATGTCCGGAGTTTCGACCGGAACCGTCGACCGCATATTGCACAACCGAGGCAAAGTATCCGAAGAGGCACAGAAAAAAGTAGAAAAAGTTTTAAAAGAAATAGACTATCACCCGAACCTGATAGCCCGTTCCCTTGCACTAAAAAAGAACTACCATTTTATCACACTGACTCCTTCTTTTGCAAAAGGCGAATATTGGGATAAACTTTGCGAAGGAATAGATAAAGCAGAGCAGGAACTTTTCAGCTACAACGTAGAAGTCGAACGTATGTGCTTCAATCAATACGACAAAAGCAGTTTCGACGAGCTCATTCCCAGGATCGAAAAAGCCGACTGTCAGGGAGTCGTGATTGCAACACAGTTCCATGACAGTGTCGTCAAGTTGGCATCCCGGCTGGATCAGTTACAAATACCTTACATACTGATAGACGCATTCATTGAAAACACCAATTGCGTGGCCTATTACGGAACCAACTCGTATGATTCCGGATACATTGCCGGCCGTTTGCTATACGAACAAATCAACCCGACCGAAAATATCGCAATCTTCCGCTTTATCCGCAAAGGAGAAATGCAGGTAACCCAGGTCATGAAACGCGAGGAAGGCTTCAGGACTTATCTGGCAGAAAAGAACTATAACGGACGTATCTATTCTGTACAATTACATGCCGACGAACCGGAAAAGAACATAAGCATACTGAATACTTTCTTAGAAGAGCATAAAGAGGTGAACGCAGGTATCATATTCAACTCCCGTGCCCACTTACTGGGAAAATACTTCCGTGATAAAGGAGAGAATTTCAGATTGATCGGCTATGATGTGATAGACCCGAATATCACTTGCCTAAATGACGGTTCCATCACGCACCTGATCGCCCAACGGCCGGAAGTGCAGGGATTCAATTGCATACGGGCACTGTTCCGCCATTTAGTCCTCAAAGAAAAAGTGGAACAGATCAATTATATGCCGATTGATATCCTGATGAAAGAGAATATCAAATACTATAACAATTATATTTGAAAACATAAAAAGGTATTTTTTATCCGTTTTCTTTTTGTTTGATAAATAAATACTATACTTTTGTGCCCAATGTGTGCGCGAGCACAATAAGATAGTAACAATGAAATTATCACAATCATAAACAATAAAAATATGGCTAATTTATTTTGCGTTAAAGACAAAGTTGTCATTATTACCGGTGGAGCCGGGATCTTAGGCAGAGGTATTGCTGGTCATCTTGCTGAAGAAGGTGCTAAAATCGTTATTCTTGACCGTGCAGCCGAAGTTGGTGAACAAATTGTAGCCGACATCAAAGCTAAAGGAGGAGAAGCAAGCTTCTTCCTGACCGACGTATTAAACAAAGAAATTCTGGAACAGAACAAAAAAGATATCCTGGCCAAATATGGTCGCATCGATGCATTGCTGAATGCAGCCGGCGGTAATATGGCTGGCGCGACCATCGGACCGGACAGCACGATTTTCGACCTGAACATCGACGCTTTCCGTAAGGTGGTAGACCTGAACCTGTTCGGAACAGTTCTCCCGACAATGGTATTTGCCGATGTAATGGCTAACCAA
>ERZ779697.1175-NODE-1175-length-10359-cov-6.05939_pt1 | contig 10359 bp, 10 predicted proteins | sample MGYA00511881_ERZ779697 | MGnify/ENA primary metagenome ERZ779697 (study PRJEB29588, sample SAMEA2148105) | human gut metagenome | biome: human gut; feature: human-associated habitat; material: faeces | place: Denmark | collected 2008/2010 ... | reverse complement strand
GCTTCTGACCATAAAAGACCTTTCTTCTGTATTTAGGGGCAAATACAATATGATATTTACACTCCCATTTTGTATGTGATAAACTATGTACATCGTGATCTTTCATTACGATATACCTCCTTTGTCGTATTGGTTGCAGTTGACGGACCGCAACTTCATACTTCAAGGGAGGTTTATTAAATCCTTTAAAGACTCATCGCTAAAGCTTTATCGAACCCCTGGTCTAACCAGGGGTTTTCTATATACAAAAATACGGATGCCCGTGATGAGCATCCGATTTTTATTACTTGCACTTAAGGAACTACTAATTCATTCGGCATTCCGTCTTCTCTAGAACTTATTCCTGACGAACATCTGCAGGAATAAGGCTCTGCATCTCTTCATCAAACTCTTTCATACGAGTATCTTGATTGAAAAAGTGCAGTCCCCAGATCCTATACTGATTATTATCAACGTATGTTTTCACTGGAATTGCTTCTGCTTTCATCTGCAGCAGGAAATTCTCTTTCCACTTATCTTTTTCAAGAAGCATAGTTCCCTTCGGCTCTACGAATATTTGTAGCTGCTCAAATCCATCCGTTTCTGGCCGCTGAAGGAATATTACATAGTCCGGCTCGAAACGCTCTCCATCTTCAAATGAATAGAGGTGGAATTCCCGCTCGTTTCTTACCAGATATACCTTGCTGTATACTTTTCGTAGCTCCTCTACATAATCACGAAAATATGCAACAAACGCTTTTTCTTCGGAAGTTCCGAAGTTATCGGTATAAACAAACCAATCTTCCTGAGACAAATCTATTTTCCATTTCTCTGGGACAGACGAATCATTCTGAGAGATACCCACGCCACCATCATGTGGCTCAGTGTAGTTGACTGTTTTATTACGGAATACTTCACGAACACGATGTGCTCTAAACTTTTTTGTCCCCCAATATGTTTCCTCTATACCAGAAATCGAATCACTAATCTTCTTAAGCGTATTGAAAACCGCCTGGTACAGCACATTGACAGCTGGTTTTTCTTCAGGACAATGGATATCAATTCTTACTTTCCCAAGATACTCATCTTTTGTAATGAACTCCCTCATAGAGTGGACATTGGGAAAATACGATTTCAGCATATTGAATCTGAAAATCGGATATTTCATCATAGCTTTGTTAACAATGGCATAGTTAATACTTGCTATTTCTCCGATAGTCATGTGCACAGTTTTCAGATTACTCACTGTATAATCATTGCCATCTTGTCCTTCCAGCATAATCGCATCCAAACCAGAACTGCCTGAGGAGCACGTATAGCTATAAAGAGCATCACGAACATTCGGCTGAAGTCCGAATACTTCTTTACGACTCTTAACTTCACGGTCATTTATAAAAATCAATCCATCTTGATAGAGCGGGTCTGTCTTAAAATCTTCTTTAAGTACATATTCCCTTTGAACAATTTTATCTGTATCAAGTCCAATCTCGCGAAGAGCCTGATGAAGCTCTGTCACGTATCGATGATCGTTTTGGCAATGATAGAAAAGCGTCTCGCAAACTCTCATCTCATTTGTTATATCGTCGTCATATTTTCTCTGATATTTCAGCTGTTCCGGATCTATCTGGAACGGGCAGTACCTCGCACCACGTCCAATCAGCTGAGCCTCAGCAATTGTTGCTGGGGATATTTTTCTTCCGCTCGACTGACGAGTTTCATATAAACGAACAATATCAAATAGATTAAGGACATCCCAGCCCTCATCTAGCTTCTTGACTTCAAAAATTGCTCTGTATGGATTATCCGCATCTTCCAAAGAATTCAAGAGAATCTGCTTATTTTTGGCATCCTTATCATCATTTACAGAAATACAATGCGGTTCTGCAAAGTCATCTCGTAGTTCTGCAGCGAGCGTATCCGCAGAGATGCCATTATCTGTAAAGTAACTATAGGCTTTTTTTATAACAGGATTATCCGTTGAAGTGAAAAGCTCCAGCAGTTTATTCCCTGACAGATGACTTATTATATCGATGAAAGATGCCATGAACTCTTTGCTATCAGCAATCTTCGCTGCTTTGAACAAAACGACAGGCTTTATAGACAACCGGTGATCCTGAAACACTTTCAAACGATACTGGCTTAGTACCAATGCCTGCAAAGCGCGATCCATCAGCGGCAGATCAGAACGGAGTGTCACAATATCCTTTGAATATCTATCCTGATAGAAATTTGGAAGCGGATAATTGAAAATAATCTTGTTTTCATAGGCAGCTTTGATAGCCTGATTTTCAAGGTCACATGTCGCCGTAAATTCAAGCAGCACATTACCAGGGTTCCTATTGAATATATTCTTTACGGTCTGTTCCCATGAATGATAGCTATCAGATTCTGCCGCCGACATTTTCTTTTTCGTGTCTACATTCAAATGGTGCGCTTCATCAGATATAAGCACAACTTTCTGATTGTCAAAATCATCAAAGGACATCCCATTTTCCTTTGTCATCCACATATCCATATGGAGCCCCTGAGTGGTTGAAAAGCAAATATTAATCTTATCAGGATCAGAAGTTTGGAAATTGCTCACTTCTTGGATGACAACTCTTTCTCCATCAATAACAATCTCATCATTGAACAGATATTTTGTCGAAGAAGCATCGAGAAAGTTCACTTTCGTCTTTTCCACAATATTGGATAAGTTTACAAAGAACAAGAAATTTCGATATCCCCGCTTATAGAGATAGAGCATAAGCCCTGCCATTATCAGAGTCTTTCCGCTTCCTGTCGCCATATGAAACAAGGTCTGAGACGGATTCTGACGTAGATTTCCTTCAAAATAAGTGACGAAATTCTCGAAAGCTTTTTTCTGATAAGGGCGAAGTTCAAAATTCGGATTGATATTTTGCTGTATGTATGATGGTATTTCCTTACCTACTCCCGCTTCGCGCAGGACATCCATCTTATTATATAAAAATGCCATGCGCTTAGACCTCCTTGTAAAAGCTTCTTGTAAATGCCTTGTCCGCCTCAGAAATCTCGAATTCCTCGTCATCCATGTCACAATAATTCACATAGAGCAGATTCTTGTCTAAAAGTTCCATCAGAAAGCGCTTCTGGTCGTCAAGGGAAAGCGATTCAAAATCTGAAGCCGTAGCTTCAATGTCTGCCGGATCCACCTTGCAGCTAATGAATCCACTCTTTACCATACGGCTGTAAATATCCTTAAGAGTATCTGATTCCGATACTTCCTGAATCTCATCCACAAAGTTCTGATTAAGCTTGGCAAGCTCGCAGTATACGAATGAACCGCCACCATGCCAGTTCACCTCTTCAGAAATTCCTTTTGCATCGCCACTGATCACATTATTCAAGCGCTTTATTGTCAGCTCATCTATATAGTCCATCTGTTCAATGGTGATGTATTGTCGATTCATCTTAGCAGCTACTGCCGCCGTTGTTCCTGTTCCCGCGAAAAAGTCAAGAACAATATCTCCCTCATTCGTTGCTAAATTAAGAATCCTTTTTATCAATTCTTCGGGTTTCTGTCCCTTAGGAAGATTAACTCCGCCTTCCTTATTTACGTTATTCCAATTCATCCCTGACCAGTGCGAACCGATTTTCTCCTTTTTAAATATTTCTCCATCTTCTTTAACACATACATTCTTAAACCATGAAACCAGACGTTTCTTTTCTCCAACGAAATAAATCGTAGTCAACTCACCTTTGTTTTTTCCCGAAACAGGTACATATTCTACGGAATAGAATGTATCATCTGAGTCGGTAGCCTCGTGAACGCGCGTCCTTATTGAAGTTTGAGCATTCTCCGTTGTGCATATCCTGTCGAAATACTTTTTATAAATGTCAAGCTCCGAAATTCCTTCATCACTGGCGAGTTTTGAAACGCTTTTTGTTTCATATCCGCTATGTTTAAAGATCACCATATCTTTTCCCGAACCGTCTTTTATGGTTTTATAGTACTCTTTCTCCCCCAAAGAAACATAAACAGTGTTATAGTGATTATTCTTACCTTCGACTTTCATTCTGTTTAGAAAATCTTCCAGTGGAACCTTAATATAACTATCATTAAATCTTGTGAAGTCAGAGTTCGCATAACAAAGAATGAATTCAACATTCTTCTTAAGACGCTTATCTTCTCCACCGCCACTTGCACCTGAATTTGCTTTAGTCTCAACGGTAATTGTGTTTATATACGAGTCAGGGAACAATTCGTCCATAAGAACTTTTAGATAGGCATGTTCTGTGTCATCGCTTTGAACGAAGATTACGCCATCTCGTCTTAACAATCTCTTGGCTACTTCTAATCTATTTTTAATAAACAGAAGCCAGGAAGATTGATTGAAATTGTCATTGTACCCAAACGAATCTGATCCTGTATTGTACGGCGGGTCGATGTAGATGCACTTCACACTTCCTTCATACCGCTTCAGTAAGGAGGCAAGAACCAATAGGTTATTCCCTTTAATAATCAAGTTGTCCCTATCGGAGATTGTCACAGCATCTGTGCAGATTGCTTTCGCATGTTCCCCAGTAGGCTGCCCTAAGATATCAACATCGCCATCGTATGAGTATCTCTTCGCGCCGGTCAGTACCTTTGGATACAACAGCCTGTCTACCTCGTCCGGCGCAAGCGTCTCATTATAGAAAATCTCCGAACGTTTCTGATCCTCTTTCGTCTGTCCACCCTCGAGGACACAGTCCTTGTACGGGAATACAAGTTCAACCTTTCCGGAAGTCGTAATCATATCGCCATTTTCGTCAATAAGACCAATCTTATTTTTGAAACGGGTATAGCTATCCGGTAAGAATTCACGGTTGTTAATCACCCATCCAAAGCCAACTTTGTCAAAAACAAAGACGCCATCAACCTCGGTAAAAAAGCGAGCTTTCGTCTCATCATTTGAAACAAGTAGATGTATCAAATCCTTATCCATCTGCATCGCCGCCTCATAGACAGAGTTACGCAGAAATGTCCCATTTTCAGCAAAAAATCTCTTATCCTGTTTAAGGACATCAAGAACAGTGGCAAAAAAGTTCTTCATATCAATTCTCTCCATCTTCCATAAAAAGTTCAGGTACGTTGTACCGTATTTCTCCGGCGTTAAGTTGTACCAGTTCATTCGAGCTTTCGAGCAACACCTTCAGCAGCATTTTTGGATTCTTTGCCGAATTTCTTATGTATTTATCGGTAAAGCCAGTGTATGGAGGACATGTCCTCCATACACTGGCTTTACCGTCACTTTCTTTCACAGGCATATCCAAAAAGCCTGAATTGCTACTATCCAGCTTGCGTTGGAGTTTATTCCAGACATAGTCAGAAATGAGCCTGTGCTCCTGAGCACGGATGATAATCATCATTGTGAAGTTCGGCAAATATTTTGAACAGGTGTCCATTTCAATACGCTGGTGGAACTGGCTAAATAATTTTGGCATGCTGCCTAAAAGGTGTAAGGTACTGTATAACTAATTTAGTATAACACAAAAAGCCGGCACAGAACATCCCTCCCGCTGTCCCGTACCGGCTTTTTCTCATGCAATCTTCTGTTTTACATCAGCCACGATGGCTTTGACCGCCTGCTGCATCAGGGTGATGTAGAGTCGGTTGTGGATTTTGACCCACCAGCTGATGGTGGTCTGGATCTCGGCTTCCAGCGGATCTGTAAGGTTCTTCATCTGGGCTTCCACCAGCTTCTGGACGTCATCCAGGTCGATGGACTTGATGGCCGCTTCGCTCCCGGCAAAGGATACGACGGCATCGGCGACGGCTTTCTTGATTTCTTCACGGTTCATGGTCATTCACCTCCTAAAATCAGCTATTCATAATCGGTGATGCCCCTGGCCACGGCTCTGGCCAGGGCATCCTGGGCATTGGCCAGGATGTCTTCATCATCTGGATTGGTGATGAAGGCCAGCTCGACCAGGACAGCGGGCATGTCGGTGTTCGTGAGGACATACAGGCCGTTGACACCAGGCGTGGCAATCTTTAGCCACGATCTGTCGTATCCAGGGCATTGACGATCTGGTTCTAGATGCAGCTCGCCAGCATGCTGCCACGGTAACTGCCGGCACAGGCCCAGGTTTCTGTGCCGTTGGCTTCTTCAGCTTCAGCAGCATTGCAGTGAATGAACACGAAGATGTCGGCATCACTGGCATTGGCAGCCTCGCAGATTTCCGCCAGGCTGTTGGACTGGAGCAGTTCTGTTCCGACTCCTGCCGCATTCAGGTAACTTTCCGCAGATTGGTCGACTGCCAAAGCGACATCGCACTCACGCAGACCGCTTTCACTATTGACGGTCCCCGGATCGGGATGGCCGCCCGGCGCATGGCCGGGATTCAGGAATGCTTTCATGGGTTTCCTTCTCCTTTCTGATGAACGGCGGACTTCACGGTGCCGCCGATGTAACCGAGAAGCCCTGACGCAATGGATATGGCCAGTTCGTTCAAGGCATAAAAAATCGCCAGGATCAGTGCTGTGACCAGCCCGATGATGACGATATAGTCGGGAATATTCACTTTTTCAAGCATGCCTTACACCGCCTTCGGCGTGACAGTCACAGCGCCATCCTCGCGGACGATATCGAAATCCTCCATGGCCAAGATGCGGTCAGCTGCTGATAAGATGGATACGCCGCTGTAGCGGCTCCTGCCTTCACGCCGCCGCTTGATTTCTTCCTGCACCCAGTCGAAGACCTGCGGGCTGATGATGGCTTCGTGGTTAAGCAGGGCCATCTTGTCCGACAGGCCGGAAATCTTGCTTCCCGTCTGCTGGATGTGCTCATGCTCCGTCAGCTTGTCCGACAGGCCGCTGACCGATTGTTTCGCCGCCATCTGGGTCTTCATGGTCCCCAGGCTGGCATTGACGCTCCGCACCGTGGGAGTGAACAGATCCCGCAGCCGGATAGCGGCATCAATGACGTTATTAGCCATGCTGTTTCACCTTCCTTTCCATCATCCGCCTTATTTATCTGCCTCATTCTCTTGTTATCTGCCTCATTTCATGCTAAAATGTGGCAGATAACAGAAAAATGAGGGAGATTTTTATGCGGACATTTAACTACTCGCAGGAAATACAAAATTTACTGACACCTGAAATCGTCCAGCTTCTCACCTGTATCCATGAACACAAGGGACGGCAGGATTTATTTCTGGAAGCGAATACAGACGAACTGAAAACACTGGTAGACGTTGCCATGATCCAGAGTACAGGGGCTTCCAACCGTATCGAGGGAATCTTCACCAGTGACAAACGATTAGAAGAACTGGTCAGTAAAAAAGCTGAACCGCACAATCGGTCTGAACAGGAAATTGCCGGATATCGTGAAGTACTCGCCTTGATTCATGAAAATCACGACTATATTTCCCCTGCCCCTAATATCATCAGGCAGCTCCACCGAGATCTGTACTCTTACTCAACAGGAGCCATTGGCGGATATTATAAAAACGCAGATAACGTCATTGCGGAAACAGATGCACAAGGGCATCAAAAGGCCAGGTTTATTCCCGTTCCTGCTTTTCAGACCGCTGACGCTATGGATTCTTTATGTCAATCGTTCCAAAATGCCTGGCAGGAAAACATAATAGATAAATTGCTGTTGACTCCCATGTTCATCCTGGATTTTCTCTGCATTCATCCATTCAATGACGGAAATGGACGGATGAGCCGGCTTCTGACACTCCTTCTTTTATATCGTGCCGGCTACATCGTCGGGAAATACATCAGCCTGGAAATGCTGATTGAAAAAACGAAAACCACTTACTATGAAGCTCTTCAGGCAAGTTCTTTCGGCTGGCACGAAAATCAAAACACCTATGCTCCTTTTGTGAAATATTATTTGGGCATCATCATAAAAGCATATGATGAATTCGAAGACCGGATTCAATACTTGGTAACCAAAAAGATTTCCAAGCCAGACCGTATCAAGGCCATCATTTCCCAGACACTAGGAAAAATCAGCAAAAAGGATCTGATGGAACGCTGCCCGGATATCAGCCAGGGAACTATAGAACGCACTTTGTCCAGTCTGGTAAAAGAGGGCTATATCATCAAAGTTGGCTCTGGTCCGGCCACAGCATATATCCGCAAGCGATAAAAAGACAAGCAGCTTACACTATGGCGTGCACCCCGTCAATAGGACACGAAAAAAATAATGGATTTGCGGTTCGCCTGAATGGCAAGCCGCTTTTTCTATGCGACAAGATAATGGTTAACGCCGGTTCAAGTCATCGCGTATGCGGCGGACGACAAGAGCCCCCGCTGTGAGAGACAGCAGGGGTTCCTGAATATCTTCATCATCTTGTTAATTATTCCACAGAAATTGGAAAAACCTGCCTGCGCTGCTTTGACGAGTCATCAGCGATGGCGCAGCCAGCACGGGATGAGGCAGAGGGCGCTGACGGCGAGGCCGAAGAACAGCGGATTGCCGACGGCGCCGAGGAAGACGGCGATGAGGGCGGCGACGGTCGAGAGGGCCATGGAGAGCGTCGCGCTCATGGCGGTGATGGTGCCTGGCGCGAAGATGGCGAAGCTCAGCGGCAGGAAGATGCCGCCGCTGCGGAGGGCCATGGAGAGGAAGTTCCAGAAGAGGACCTGGCTTCCCTCGTTGGCCAGCGCGATAAAGGCGGCCAGCGTGATGGTCAGCAGCACGATGAGGCGCGTGACGGCGAGCTCAGAGAGATGGTACGGATGGTTGACCGTCGGGATCTCGGTGATGTCAATCGCCTGGCTCGCGGGGTCTTCGGCGAGCTTGTGGATCTTGCGCGCGCGCAGCGTCACGCGGGCGCGGTGGAAGATGTCGCGCGAGAGCATCGTGCCGATGCCGAGCGAGAGTCCGGCAATCGAGCCGATGAGCGAGAGCATGATGCCGCCCATGGCGATGCCGCCGAGAAGTGCGGGCTGCTCGGTCAGGAGGTAGACGGGCAGCGAGAGGATTGGCATGATCTCCGGATGCGCCGCGCCCATGTAGATGCCGACCATCGCGCAGGGCAGTCCGACTGGCAGGCTGATGAGCGCTGCCGTAAAGGCCGCGACGGATGCCGTGCGCGGATTCGAGGCCGAGAAGATGGCCTGAATGTACGACTGCGTGCAGAGCATGCCGATGACGACGGACGAGAAGTTCGCGAGGATGTGGCTCATGTCGCCGTGCAGCAGGTTGAAGGTCCCCTCCGGCAGGGCTGCCACGACGGCCGGGTCTGCGAACAGCGAGTGCGCCGCCATGACGCCGGCGATGGCCATCGTGCTCCAGATGACGATCATCTTGAGGATGCCTCCGACGCCGGCGCTCTTCATGCCGCCGAAGAAGGCGTAGGCCGCGGCGGTGAGTATGAGCAGCACGGTCGCGGGCAGGAACGGGATGCCGAAGATCGCGGCGATGATGTAGATGGCCGGCAGGCAGCTCGCCACCGCGCTGAACAGGATGCCGATGGACGAGACGATGCTCGAGAAGACGCCGCAGGTCAGGCCGAAGTTCTGCGCGAGAAACTGCGGGATCGTCTCGAGCGCCGTGCGGCGCAGGGGTCTGGCATAGAAGAGGCCCATGATGATGAGTCCGACGCCCGAGCCGATGGTGAACCACCAGGCCGACAGTCCGACTGTCGCGGCGAGCTGCGCCGTGCCGACTGTCGCACCGCCGCCGACACACGTGCCCGCGATGCCGCCCGCAACGAGCGGCACACCGGCCGAGCGCCCGCCGACGCTGAAGCCCTTTGTCGAGTGGACCGACCGCGCCGCCCGGATGCCGAAGCCGAGGACGACGGCAATCGTCGCGCAGATGACGACGAGTTGAAACAAAGAAATGTCCATGAAAAAAAACACACTCCAAAAAAGAAAAACCCCCGCTCCTATGAGCCGGGGCATTGAACGGTCACCCGAACCAGATCCAGAGAACGCCGGCGACAGCGATGACGACGGCCGCCGTATTGCGGTGGTAGTAATCGGCGAGCCAGCCGATGTGCGTCACACCGTAGAGCCAGCCGAGTACGCGCAGAGCGATGTAGTGGATGATGCAGCCGACGATGTAGGCGAGGCCGACTTCGATGGCGATGACCAGCATCGTGATGGACAGGCCGATCATCGCGAAGATGCCCGTGAAGAACAGGCCGATGATGATGAGGGCCGCCACGATGACGAAGAGCGAGCCGCCGAGCGCGACGCCGATGCCCGCAAGAGCTGCCAGGAAACCTTTCAAACCATCCATACGAAATCCCCCTTTTATTCTGTCATTCTATCTTCCCCTCCATTATAGATAGGTGCCCGCCGCTTCGCAAGCTGCTTTTTGCATCAGCCGTTCTTTTCTTCGAGCAAGGGCTTGAGGAACTTGCCCGTGTACGACTCCGGCACTTTGACGATGTCCTCGGGGCGCCCCGTCG
>ERZ779697.1169-NODE-1169-length-10408-cov-1.98078_pt1 | contig 10408 bp, 6 predicted proteins | sample MGYA00511881_ERZ779697 | MGnify/ENA primary metagenome ERZ779697 (study PRJEB29588, sample SAMEA2148105) | human gut metagenome | biome: human gut; feature: human-associated habitat; material: faeces | place: Denmark | collected 2008/2010 ... | reverse complement strand
GATAGCGTCGATGAACCAGTTGTAGAGCGGTCTGTGGTTCTCAAACTCGAGCGAGCACAGGGAATATGTGACCTTCTCCGCAGCGTCGGAGAGGGGATGGGCAAAGTCATACATCGGATAGACGCACCACTTGTCGCCCGTCTGATGGTGGGAGACGTGCGCGATTCTGTAGATGACCGGGTCGCGCATATTGATGTTCGGGCTCGCCATGTCTATCTTGGCGCGCAGAACCTTTTCGCCGTTTGCAAACTCGCCCTCGGTCATTCGGCGGAAGAGGTCGAGATTCTCTTCAACCGAGCGGTCGCGGTAGGGGCTGTTTTTGCCCGGCTCTGTAAGAGTGCCGCGGTATTCGCGTATTTCGTCGGGCGACAGGTCGCAGACATACGCCTTGCCCTCCTTGATGAGCTTTATCGCGCACTCGTAGAGAAAATCGAAATAGCTCGATGCGTAGTAGACCTCGTTCCATTTGTAGCCGAGCCACTCAATGTCCTCTTTTATCGCGTCGACATATTCGACATCCTCTTTCGAGGGATTCGTGTCGTCAAGACGGAGATTGCACACTCCGCCGTATTTTTCCGCGATGCTGAAGTCGATGCATATCGCCTTTGCGTGACCGATGTGCAGATAGCCGTTGGGCTCCGGAGGGAATCTCGTCTGCACGCGGGTGTTGACCCCGTTTGCAAGATCCTCGTCTATAAAATCAGTGATAAAATTTGAATTGAGATTGGTGCTGTCCGCCATTTAGTTCTCCTCCTTGTAGTGTGCGAGCGCCGCAGCGAGCCTCGCTCTGACTCTGTCCTCGCCGAGCAGCCTGATTATCGAATGAAGATCGGGCGTGTTGCGGCGCGAAGTCACCGCGATTCTGATAACGGTCGAAAGGTCGCCGACATGACCCTTGAACGCCGTGGGATCTTTCTTGTATTCCTTGACGTTGGGCGTGTAGCCGAGCGGCTCGCACATCGCCTTGATGCGCGCAAACCATGCGTCCTTGTCGTCGTTTATGTCAAACTCGCCGATGTATTTTTGAAGTATCGCCGCCGCATCGCCTGCGCTGATATTCTCGGGCAGGGTGTAGTCGGGGGTGTAGATTTCATCGTAGAAATACGAGACGAAGTCCTTGACCTGCTCCCAGTTTGCGATATCCTTTCGCGGCTTCGGACAGTCGCGGTCTATCGAGAATATGCCGCGCGCAAAATCGCGGTTAGAGTCGAGAAGCTTGTAGAGCTCCTCGTCATATTCTTTCGCCCAGTTCAGTATATTGCCGAGCACCTCGTCCGCCGTCATGTGCGAAATAATATTCTTGCTCACATCGTTGAGCTTCGCCATGTCAAACAGGCATCCGCTCACGCTCATCTTCTTGAGATTGAACGGGAACTTCCAGCAGTCCTCCGTGGGATTCGCTCTGTGCCAGTCTTCGAAGTTCGAGTTGAGCAGCGTCATGATATATTCGATAACGCTCTCCTTGGGATATCCCTGCTCGACAAAGTAGCTGACCGCCGCCTCGGGGTCTTTTCTCTTCGAGAGCTTGCGCTTGGCGCCCGTCTCCTCGTCTATCTTCATGACCTGCGGAGTGTGCGCATATTTCGGCACTCTGTAGCCGCACGCCTTGAACAGCGCGATGTGCTTCGGGACGGAGGATATCCACTCCTCGCCGCGAATAACGTGCGTCGTGCGCATGAAGTGGTCGTCGCAGACATGTGCAAAGTGATAGGTCGGCACGCCGTCGCTCTTCAAAAGCACCTCATCGATTATATTCTCCGGCATTTCAATTTTGCCGCGGATCATGTCGTCAAAGACAATTCTCTTGTTCTCGTCGCCCTCGGAGCGAAAGCGCAGCACATAGGGCTCGCCAGCCTCGATGCGTCTCTTCTGCTCGTCAAAGCTCAGGTCGCGGCACTTTGCCCATTTGCCGAAATATCCGGTTATCGCCGCGCCGCCGTTTTCCTGCTCCTCGCGGATAGCGGCGAGCTCGTCCGCCGTGCAGAAGCAGGGGTATGCCTTGCCCTCCTGCACAAGACGCTTGGCGACCGCATGGTAAATTTCAACGCGCTTGCTCTGGGTATAAGGACCGTAAGCGCCCTTCTCTGTGTCGAATCCGGTCACGCCCTCATCAAATTCGAGACCAAAATTTTTGAATCCGTTGATTATCGCGGACACGCCGTCGGCGACCTCGCGCTTCTTGTCCGTGTCCTCGATTCTCAGATAAGTAAGTCCGCCGCTGACTCTCGCCGTAAGAAAATCGACGAGCGCGCCGAACAGGCCGCCTATATGGAGATACCCCGTCGGACTCGGTGAGAATCGGGTCACGCGCGCGCCCTCGGGCAGCTCGCGCGGGGGAAATCTCAGCTCGCAGTCCTCCGGCGTCAGCCCGTTTGAGCCGAACAGGAGATCGGCGAGTCTTTCGTTATCAGTCATTAAACCGCACTCCGTTTCTGTAGGTAAATATATACACTATATTATTGCAGAAAAACGCCCGTCAATCAAGAGCCAAAGAACAATTTCTCAAATCAAAAGAGGTTAATCGATAAAAATTTCATAAATCTTTAATTTTCCATTGATTTTTGCACTCTTTTATTTTATAATGAATACGACCGCGCAAGCAGTGAATTGATTTTTCGTGCTCATTCGCTCGGGAGAGAAAACCGCAAAAAAAGCGCGACTGAATGAAGATTTCATATTCGGAGGTAACAGAAATGACAAAGAAGATCATAGCTCTTGTCCTTGCTCTCTGCTTCGTTTTTGCTTTTGCAGCCTGCAAGAAGGATAAGGACAACGGCGACACAACCACAGGCGAGCCCAACACTTCCGCAAACGGCGAGACGATTGCAAACGACGAGTCCAGCGAAGCTGAGTCCGTCAGCGGCGACGAGTCCACCGAGGCTCAGACCGACGCTTCCGGCAACACCGTAGCTCCCGAGGAGACCAAGAAGGGCAATCAGGGCGGTAATCAGGGCGGCAATCAGGGCGGCAGCAGCACTGCTTCCAAGCCCGCGACAAAGGCTGAGATAGTTGCGTATTTCAACAAGGCCATTAACGGCGTTAAGCCCAGTGCGAAGAGCGTTACAAGAGTTTCTGAGACGAACTACAGAAGCGGCAAAATCACCGGAGTGCCCTCCATCGTCGATAAGCTTGTCGGCGGTATAGACAGCTTTGTTGACGGTCAGCTCAAGAAGAACAGCAAGGGCTCCGAAACATTCTCCAATTCTGCGGCTATAAAGGCTAACTTCCCTGTTGAGAACGAGTCCTGGTCGAGCAAGCTTACTGCGAAGAATGATGTCGCAAGCGCAACTTGCACCGAGGCGGGCGGAGTTTACACCATTACTATAAAGACGGTTGCCGACAAGGCTTCCTCCAACGTTCATCACGGCTCGGGTCATGCCCCGAAGGTTTTCAGCGTGGTTCTCCCGTCTGTTATCAACGATCAGTTTAGCGGCGGCGTGCTTAAGTCTGTCGCTAAAGCCTTTAAAATCGGCACCGCTCAGATGGAGTATCCCTCCGGCACAGTTACCGTTAAGGTTGATGCTAAGACCAGCCGTGTTATCAATGCTACATATGATGCCAAATGGACAATTCACCTTCCTCTTGGTGACGGAATGGTAGTGCTTCCTTTCGGCATAAAGACCATTTACAACATCGCTTACTAATTAAACAAAATGACTGTTTTGAGGCAGGAGTTTCCTGCCTCAAAATGCATTTACAAACATATCAAGTGAAAAAGAAGGATATTTAAAATGGAAAAGAAAGTTCTTGTTGAAACTTCCGCGCGCCATGTACATGTCACCAGAGAAGCTCTTGATATCCTCTTCGGCGAGGGTTATGAGCTGACCGTCAAGAAGGAGCTCTCTCAGCCCGGCCAGTTTGCGAGCAACGAGCGCGTTGCCGTTATCGGACCGAAGGGCAGCTTCCCGGCAGTCTCTATTCTCGGCCCCGTGCGTCCCGAGAATCAGGTTGAGATTTCGCTCACCGACGCCCGTTCGATAGGCGTGACTGCTCCTGTCAGAGAGAGCGGCGACGTTGCGGGCAGCGGCGCCTGCAAGCTTGTCGGCCCCAAGGGTGAAATAGAGCTTGAGTGCGGCGTTATCGCAGCGCAGAGACACATCCATGCAACTCCCGAGGACGCCGAGAAGTTCGGTCTCAGTGACAAGCAGATTGTCAGCGTGAAGATCGATTCCGACGGCCGTTCGCTCGTTTTCGGCGATGTCGTCGTCAGAGTCAGCCCGAAGTATGCGCTGGCAATGCACATCGATACCGACGAGTCCAACGCCGCAGGCGCAACTCCCGGTCTCATGGGCGAGATACTTGCGTAACAAAAAACGAAATTCAGTCCTCTGCACTCTGAGTGCGGAGGGCTTTTCGCTTGCGGTCGGGGAGAATGAGCAGACGCACTTATGTGCCAATAGCGGCGGAGCTCTTCAGGCAATATAACGGCATTTTTATTCTCACATATAAAATTATTGTCGGCTCCCTTGTGTAAAGGGAGCTGGATCGGCGAAGCCGAGACTGAGGGATTGCGTCCGGATAAAAATTGTCGTGGTTGTCCTCGATTTATCAACAGGCAAATTCTTATTTCCGGATACTTACGCGAAACCGCCGCCAAAATCAAAACACTTTTCCCCGATGTGTTTCACTAATGACGCATTTACACAATTTGTACTACCCCCGTTAAACGAAATTTTATCTTTTGTCTATTGAATGATTGGAACAACGATTATACAATTATATATAAATCAATAAGGAGTGAAATAAGATGAAAAAGATTCTGGCAATAATCCTTGCCGCTGTCCTCGTTCTCTCGTTCGCGGCGTGCAAGAAGAATGACACAAACAACGACACCACTGCCGGTGACGCGCAGACCTCCGGTCAGGCGGCGGATGTTTCCGCTTCCGATGATACCGCTTCTTCCGAAGAGGCTTCCTCCGAGGTCGAGACCGAGGTAGTCACCGATAAAGAGGGTCACACCGTTATCGAGACTAAGGCTTCTCAGTCCTCCGATACAAAGACCACGACCAAGGGCAGCACGGCTCCCTCCAAGGGTCTCAACACCAACGACGCAGCAGCTTGCATCAAAGCTTATCAGGCGGCTATCGCCAAGACAAAGCAGTTCAAGAGCGGCAGACAGAACATGGCTCTCAAGGGCAGCATCACTGCTGACGGCAGCCTCGGCGCTCTGCTCAAGATAGCTCAGAAGCCCGTTGCAAACGCACTCAACAAGAACTCCAAGGATCGTACCGATATCCCCGGCAAGCCCTCGGGCATGCAGGCGAGCCACATGAAGAGCGCCAGCGCGGTGACCAGCGGCAACTACACCACAATCACCTTCAACGTCAAGGATCAGACTCAGGGCGCGAAGGCTGATAACCACAGCGGTTCCGTCGGCTGCGCAGTCGGTACTCTCGGCGATGTCGATAACGCTATCAGAGAGCTCGGACTCAGCGTCGACTACAAGGACGGCAAGATTGAGCTGACCTACACCAACTGCAAGGTCGTCGTCAAGATTGACAACACCACCGGCAAGATCGTCGAAGGCAGCTGGGCATATGATGTCAATGTCTATGCAAACGGCATCAAGGTCTCCATCGTCTCCGTCAATAACCTCAAGGGTATCGTCGCTTTCTCTTACACCGCTAAGGGCTGATATCTGAAAAAAATCGAAGCCGTCCGTCTTTTCCAGACGGGCGGTTTTTTGTCGGCTGTCGGGGATATGCGTCGGATAAACTGCGGCTTTATCAAAAATTAATTTTTTGCCATGTTTTTTTATAAGATTTTTCTTGACCTGTCTGCTTCAATATCTTAAAATATAAGCCTAATCAAGTGCAACACTCAGATAAAATCTGTCGGGAGGGAGAAGAATGAACAAAAAGCTTATGAGATTTGCCGCACTTTTGCTTGCGGCGGCTATGCTCTTTTCCTTTTCGGCGTGCAGAACGAACGATGACGGTTCGGAGTCTTCTACGGACGAACCCTCGGTCACTGATGCGGGGAATATTCATGAGGAGTCCACCGACTCTGCGGAGCTGACAACTGACGAGCCGACGACCGACTCAAGAACCGCGACGCGCTCCAATGTTTCCGGCGGAACAAAGACCGAGACTGTCAACGTCTACAAGGGGCTCAACTCCACGAACACTTCGCGGGTGCTCAAGTATTACAAAGCTGCGGCGGCGAACACCAAGAGCATCGACGCCACGCAGTATATGTCAATGAAGCGCGTTGATTACACTCCGCGCAACAGCTTCCAAAAGGGAATGCTCTCCCTGTTTACGGGCATAGCCTCTGCGGCGCTCGCGGCGAACAGCACGCCTGTGAACGAAGTGCCCGGAGTGCCCGATGAAATTAAGTCGAGCGACCTTATCTCCGCGAACGCCGTCGCTTACGGCAACTACACCATAGTGACGCTCAACGTTAGGATGCAGCAGGACGATCAGAATACTAAGGACGCGTATCAGGGTCCGGTCGGCAGGACTGTCGGCACGGTAGGCAACCTTGACAGAGTCTTTGACGAGATGCCGAGCATCAAGGTGAACTGCTCAAAGGGCAGCATCACGCTCAAGTATGACGACTGCAAGGTCGTTGTCAAAATAGACAACGGCAGCGGAATGATAGTCAGCGGCACATGGAGCTATACTGTTGATATCGATGTCGACAATATATATGCGAGCATCGCGGGCAGCGACGAGCTGCTGATAACGAACACAGGCGGCGCGGTCGGATTTGTTATAAAGACGAATGACGGAATCTCGCTTCAAAGCCGCAATTCAAAATAAAACTGACCCGCACGGCGCGATGCCGGGCGGGTTTTGATATTAAATTAAAAAGAGAGCTGCCAAAAGACAGCTCTCTCTCTTTATGTTTTTATTTATCTGCTTCGGCGTCGTTTGCCTTTGCCTCTTCGATAACCTTCTGTGCAACGACGGGCGGCGCATCCTCATAGCGGGTGAACTCAAGGGTGACCCAGCCTCTGCCGGCGGTCACGGAGCGAAGGACGGTCGAGAAATCGCCCATCTCGCCCATGGGAACTTCCGCGATGAGTTCCTGAATCTTCGGCTCGTCGGACGGACCCATGCCGAGCACGCGGCCGCGGCGCTTTGTGACATCGCCCATGATGTCGCCGAGATTCTCGTCGGGCATATAAGCCTTCAGAGTGCCGATGGGTTCAAGGATAACGGGGTTCGCCTGCGGGATACCGTTCTTGTATGCTATGTTCGCGGCGGTCTTGAACGCCATTTCGGACGAGTCGACCGGATGATAAGAGCCATCGTAAAGAGTAGCTTTCAGACCGACCATCGGGTAGCCTGCAAGCACGCCCTTCTTGACGCTGTCGCGCAGACCCTTTTCAACTGCGGGGAAGAAGTTCTTCGGCACGGAGCCGCCGACAACTTCCTCGGCGAAAACGAGATCGTCGCTCTCGCAGGGCTCGAAGCGGATGAACACATCGCCGAACTGACCGTGTCCGCCGGACTGCTTCTTGTGTCTGCCCTGAACCTCGACCTTCTTGCGGATGGACTCTCTGTATGCGACCTTCGGCACGCTGAGATCGACCTCAACGCCGAACTTGTTCTTAAGCTTGGAAACGATAACGTCAAGGTGTTGCTCGCCGAGACCGGAGAGAATCTGCTCGCGGGTCTCCTTGTTGATGACGAACGAAATAGTGGGATCCTCTTCGAGAAGTCTGAGCAGGCTCGCCGCGACCTTCTCTTCGTCGCCCTTCTTGCGGACTTTGACTGCCATGGACAGGCAGGGGGTCGGGAACTTGATGCCCTCGAGCGTTATCGGGTTCTTTGCCGAGCAGACAGTGTCTCCGGTCTTGATGCCCGCAAGCTTTGTGACAACGCCGATGTCACCCGCGGGGATGCAGGATGCGTCCTCCTGCTTGCTGCCCTTGAGGGTGATTATCTTGCCCATTCTCTCGCTCTCTTCGGTGCGGGAGTTATAAGCGGGGGTGTCCGAAGTTATCTTGCCGGAAACGACCTTGAAGAATGACATCTTGCCGACGAACGGGTCGGCGATAGTCTTGAAGCAGATAGCCGCAAGCGGGCCGTTTTCGTCGCAGGGAAGACCGTTCTCGCCTGCCTTGTCGGCTGCGGAGGGAGCGGAATAGACTATCTCGTCAAGGAGCATATCGATAGCTTCGCAGGTGTAGCCCGCGCAGGCGTATACGGGGATAACGGAGCCATCGCTGACGCCGGAGTTGAGAGCCTTGATTATCTCTTCGCGGGTGAAAGTCTCGCCTGCAAAGAACTTCTCCATCAGCTCGTCGTCGCTCGAAGCGACTGCTTCTGTAAGTATATCGAGCATCTCGTCAAGCTGCGGGTCGGAGGGCATTGCGACCTCTTTCTTCTCGCCGCCGCTGTAGTCAAAAGCCTTGCGGGACGCGAGGTTGACATATGCCGCAACCTTGCCGCCGTCCATATAGGGGACGATAACGGGGCAGATAGCACCGCCGACTGCGTCTTTTATAGCTGCAAATGTTTTATAGAAATCTGTATTGTCCGCGTCGCAGCGGGTGATGGCGAACATTCTCGAAATGCCTCTGGCGTTCGCCGCCTTGAGAGCTTTCTCTGCGCCGACGTCAAAGCCAGAGCCCGCCGCAGTGACGATGAGCACGCTGTCCGCCGCGCGGATGCCTTCGCTCATGCCGCCAGCAAAGTCAAAAAGACCGGGAGTGTCGATTATATTTATCTTCGCGCCGTTCCACTCGATAGCGGCAACAGCGGTTGAAACCGTGGCCTTTCTCTTCTTCTCCTCGGCGTCGAAGTCGAGCACGGTGGTGCCGTCGGCGACTCTGCCGAGTCTGTCGGTAGCCTTCGCGGTGTAGAGCATTGCTTCCGCAAGGGTTGTTTTTCCTCTGCCGCCATGACCTGCTATGGCGATATTTCTGATGTCTTTCGCGTTATAGGCTTTCAAAAAAAAGTCCTCCTTATCAAAGCGCCGCTGCGCGTTTAGATTTACTGCATAAAAATTAACCACAGTTTTGAAGAAATTATAGCATACATTACTATAGATTTCAACAAAAAAATAAAAATATATTCATTAACGTTATATAAACAAATTGAGCGCAGTTTGCACTTGTAAAAGGATATAAAAATAGTATGTTTTAGTCACATCGGGGCTGTTTATCTCAAAATAAAAATAAGGACTGCGGCGGTTCGCAGTCCCTTGTGATAAAAGTTATAACAAAACATCCCCCGCACCTCTCGGTGCAGGGGATGCATTATATCAATTTTTACGCAGCTTTCTTTTCTGCGCTCTGCCGCGCGTCTGATAGCCTTGCCTATCTCGAACACCGGGATAGTGGAGACCGAGAGACCTGCGGAAATGAGCAGCTCATTGAGCTGGAATGTGCCGGGCGCGATGTCAAATTATTATATTATCTGGAGACTTTTCTTTTCGCTGCGGCACGCTGAACGACCTTGATTATCTCAACAATCGGGATTATCGAGAATGCGAGCGCGAGCGAAGAGGCATATTCCGCGAGGCCTATCGGAGTGAAGCCGAAGGCGTTTGCGAGGAACGGTATCTCAATAACCGCCGTCGTCAGCACGAGCGACGCCACCATAGCACCGAACAGCGGCATGTTGTGACTGCCGTGAAGGCTCATTTTTATTACCGAGCCGCGCTGCGAGCGCATATTGAACGAGTGGAATATCTCGCACATCGACATGGTGAGGAATGCCATCGTCATGCCCTGCTCGCACTCGGCGATGTTCATAAATGCCCAGTGTCCCGTCTCGAAGCGTTCGCCTATGAAGAACGCCGCGAGGGTCAGTGCGGTGACCAGCAGGCCCTGATAGAGCACATCAAAGCCGAGCCCGCCTGCAAATATTCCGTCCGACGGATCGCGCGGGCGGCGGCGCATGATATCGCTCTCCGCCTTTTCGAGTCCGAGCGCGAGCGCCGGGAAGCAGTCGGTGACGAGGTTTATGAACAGCAGATGCGGCGCTTCGAGAATTGTGAAGCCGAGAAGCGTTGCGGTGAATATCGCGAGCACTTCCGCGAGGTTTGAGCCGAGCAGGAATTGAATGGCCTTTCGGATATTGTCATATATCCGGCGGCCCTCTTCAACGGCGTTGACGATAGTTGCAAAGTTGTCGTCCGTGAGCACCATGTCTGCAACATTCTTTGTGACGTCCGTGCCGGTGATGCCCATGCCTATTCCGATATCCGCGCTCTTTATCGACGGCGCGTCGTTGACTCCGTCGCCCGTCATGGCGGTTATCTTTCCTTTTGCGCGCCAGGCGTTGACTATTCTCGTCTTGTGCTCGGGCTGCACGCGCGCGTATACATATATATTTTCGACTCTGTCCGCGAACTCTTCGTCGCTCATCGCGGAGAGCTCCGCGCCGGTTATTGCCTGTGACGGATCGGTGAGTATGCCCAGTTCGGAGGCTATCGCAACGGCGGTGTCCTT
>ERZ779697.1166-NODE-1166-length-10426-cov-2.25668_pt1 | contig 10426 bp, 10 predicted proteins | sample MGYA00511881_ERZ779697 | MGnify/ENA primary metagenome ERZ779697 (study PRJEB29588, sample SAMEA2148105) | human gut metagenome | biome: human gut; feature: human-associated habitat; material: faeces | place: Denmark | collected 2008/2010 ... | reverse complement strand
GGATGACGCCGCCGCCGACGGCCGTGAGGACACCGAGGGTGATATCGAGGATCCAATAGTTTGGATAATAATAGCAGCCCAAAAGGGTCCCGGTGACCGTAAAGGAACCGAGACCGATAGCGTCACAGACCAGATACCAGCCCATCAGGCGGCCCACGACCTGGCGCCAGCGATGGATATTGAAATAGCGGATAGTCACGGTAATGACAGCCATGGAACCGAGGATGATCCATAAATAGATGCTGTTCTTAAAGGCTGCCGGCGGGATATTGCCGATCAGGATATCGCGGATGATGCCGCCGCCGACGGCCGTCGCCGCGCTGAGGACGAAGATGCCGAAAAGATCCATGCGCCGGTAAATGCCGGCAAAGACGCCGGACACGGCAAAGGCCGCCGTCCCCAATAAGTCGAAAATATGCCACCAAATGGCATCCATAAGCGTTTCCCCTTCCCTGTTTTCATGGTATGATAAGTGTAATAATTTCTAAGGAGTGTCATGATGACAAAAGATGAATTCTATATGGGTAAAGCCCTTGCTGAAGCCAAGACGGCCTACGCCGTCGGGGAAATCCCGATTGGCGCGGTCATCGTCTATAAAAAGAAAGTCGTCGCCCGGGCCTACAACCTGCGCGAAAGCCTGCCCTGTGCCACAGCCCACGCGGAGCTCCTGGCCATTGAAAAAGCCTGCCGCGCCCTGAACCGCTGGCGCCTGACAGGCTGTACCCTTTATGTCACGGTCGAACCGTGCCCCATGTGTGCCGGCGCCATTGTCAACAGCCGTCTGGACCGCGTCGTCTACGGCTGCGACGACCCCAAAGCCGGCGCCGTCCGTTCCCTCTTCCATCTCGTCGACAACGAACACCTCAACCACCGCACAGAAGTCACTTCCGGCGTACGGGCCGAAGAGTGCGCGCAGCTGATGAAAGACTTCTTCAAAGAACGGCGGAAAAAGCAAGTTTAAAGAATGCCCTTCAAATATTCTCTGAACGCCTCTCCCAGGTCTTCTCTTCGCAGAGCGTATTCTACGGTGGCTTTTAAGAAGCCGAGTTTGTTGCCTGTGTCGTAGCTCTTGCCGGCGAAGGTGTAGGCGTAGACCGCTTCCCTGTCGGCCATCAGGCGCAGGGCGTCGGTGAGCTGGATTTCGCCGCCTTTGCCGGGCTGGACGCGGCGCAGGATTTCGAAAATGTCCGGCGTCAGGATATAGCGGCCGAGCGCTGCCAGGCGGCTCGGCGCTTCGTCGACGGCCGGTTTTTCGACCATATCGATGAGCTTGACCACGCGCGGGTCGTCCGTGGCCTGACCGCGGACGATGCCGTAGCGCGAGACCTGCTCGAGGGGCACTTCCTGGCAGCCCAGAAGCGTCGCCCCGAGCTTGCTGAAGGCATCCATCATCTGCTGCAGCGCCGGCTGCTGCGGATTGTAGATGACATCATCGCCGAGGAGGACAGCGAAAGGTTCATTGTCGATGAACGATTCGGCACAGCGGATGGCATCGCCGAGGCCGCGCATGTGCTTCTGGCGGATATAATGGATATTGATGGACGAAATGTCTTGGACCATGTGCAGGAGCCGTTCCTTCCCCTGCTTACGCAGCTGCAGTTCCAGGTCGATATTGGTGTCGAAATGGTCTTCAATGGCCCGTTTGCCGTGGCCCGTGATGATCAGGATTTCTTCGATGCCGCTCTGCATGGCTTCTTCGACGATGTACTGGATGACGGGCTTGTCGACGATGGGGATCATTTCCTTCGGGATGGCCTTGGTGACGGGCAAAAAGCGCGTGCCGTAGCCCGCCGCAGGAATGACGGCTTTGCGGATTCGTTTCTGCATGATTATCGTTCCCTTTCTGCGGCAACCAGGGCGCCGTCGATGACGTCGTCCATGTCGTAGTACTTATATTCTGCCAGACGGCCTCCGAAAACAACATTATATTCGTTGCGGGCCAGGCTCTTGTATTTCTTGTACAGGGCCTGGTTCTTTTCGTCGTTGACGGGATAATACGCTTCTTCGCCAACTTTCCATTCGGCCGGATATTCCTTGGTCACATAGGTTACGGGCTGGCGGCCGAATTCAAAGTGCTTGTGTTCGATGCTGCGCGTATACGGTGTTTCCCGGTCCGTATAGTTCATGACGGCCACGCCCTGATGGTTGACTTCATCATAGCGCTGCGTTTCAAAGCGCAGGCCCCGGTACTCGAGATGGCCCAGGCGGTAGCCGAAATATTCGTCGATAGGACCGGTATAGACGACTTTGCGGGCAATATCGAGATACGACGCCCGTTCCCGGTTGTAGTCGACGCCGGTGCGCACTTCGATGCCCTCGAGGAGCGCGTCGATAAGGACGTTGTAGCCGCCCTTGGGGATGCCCTGGTATTCGTCGTCGAAGTAATTGTTATCAAAGGTATAGCGCACGGGCAGACGGCGGATGATGAAGGCCGGCAGTTCCGTGCAGCTCCGGCCCCACTGCTTTTCCGTGTAGCCTTTGATCAGCTTTTCATAGATATCCGTGCCAATCAGGGAAATGGCCTGCTCTTCCAGGTTCTTTGGCTCCGTGATGCCTGCCGCCCGGCGCTGGCCTTCGATTTTGGCCGCTGCCTGTTCCGGCGTGACGATGCCCCACATCTTGGCAAAAGTATTCATATTGAAAGGCAGGTTGTAGAGCTCGCCTTTGTAATTGGCCACCGGCGCATTGATGAAATGGTTGAATTCGACGAACTGGTTGACGTAATCCCAGACCTTCTTATTCGACGTATGGAAAATATGGGCGCCATAGCGGTGGATATGGATGCCGTCCTTTTCTTCACAATAGACATTGCCGCCGACATGGTCCCGCCGTTCCAGGACGAGACAGCGTTTGCCGGCCTTCTTCATTTCGTGGGCAAAGACACTGCCAAAAAGGCCGCTGCCGACGATGACATAATCATACATAAGAAACCTCCTCTAACAGCTAACCATTCACTGCCGGCACACCGTAGAGGCTTTCGGCCTGGGTGACGGCGCGGCGGATAGCTTTTTCTACGACGTAGGCCGCAATCGTGCCGGTCAGGCTCAGTTCGGCCGAGACATTGCCGACGCTGGCAGCGTAGAGGGAATCGCCGTCGGCCGTCGTGTTGACGGGCCGGATCGTGCGGACGATGCCATTGCTGCCAAGGGCGGCGATTTTCTTCAGCTGGGCCTTATTGAACTTGCCGTTCGTGATGACCGCGCCGATAGTCGTATTCGTCGTCGTGCCGACGGCGCGCTGGGAAAAGAGGGTCGGCGTCTTGCCGTATTCTTCGAGCATGACCCGGCGCGTATCGGCAAAGCCCTGCCCATCGCGGCTGCGCATGCCTGCCAGGATGGTGCCGTCCTTCTTGAGGACATCGCCGACGGCATTGACGGCGACGACGGCGCCGACCTGGAGTTCGCCGACCTGGACGGCATAGGCGCCGAGACCGGATTTCATCATATAGTCCGGACCGCAGAGCTTGCCCACCGTAGCGCCCGTACCGGCGCCATAGCAGCCTTCGCGGAAGACGTTCATTTCTGCCGAAACGCAGGCCTGATAGCCCATGGCCGCATCAGGGCGGACATTGTCGCCGCAGCCCAGGTCGTAGATGCACGATTCGACGACAAGGGGCACTTTGCAGACCCGCGTCTCGAAGCCGATGCCCTTTTCTTCCAGATACTGCATGACCCCTGTCGAGGCGTTGAGGCCAAAGGCGCTGCCGCCGCTGAGAAGGATGGCGTGGATGCCCGAAGCGGCCGCCATGGGGTTCAAGAGTTCCGATTCCCGGCTGGCCGGACCGCCGCCGCGGACGTCGACGGCACAGGGCGCACTTTTCGGGAAAATGAGGACCGTGCAGCCCGTCCCCGCTTCCCGGTTCTGCGCATTGCCCAGACGGAACTGCGAAGCCTGAGCCATTTCCATCAATGTGATTTCATTCATCAATAATCACCTTTCTATTTCATCTTTTCAAAATCTTTCCAGAGCATGCTCGGCTGGATACCCGTATTGTTCTGATACTTGCCGTGCTTGTACGTGTCGTAGTCGCCGTCGATGTCGTGATAGTAGATCTGGCAGATTTCTACGTTCGGATAAATGCGGATCGGCTGGACGCAGAAAATTTCTAAAGTCCAGTAGCCCGCGAAGCCGACGTCGCCGAAACCGGCCGTGACATGGATGAAGACGCCCAGGCGGCCGACGGACGAGCGCCCTTCGAGCATGGGGATGTAGCCGTCCGTACGCGTATATTCATTGGTCCGTCCCAGATAGAGCTTGTTCGGCTGCAGGACGTAGCCCGACTTGGGGATGTAGATGGTCGAAGCCGGATTGGGCTTGGCCATGTCCAGTTCGTGATGATCGTAAACCATCAGCTCATTATGGAGAGAGAGGTTATAACTATTCGGATTGACCCGTTCCGGATGGAAGGGTTCGATAATGATTTCCTTGCCCAGATGCTTGACAATTTCCTTGCCTGATAAAATCATGCGTGCCACTCGCTTTCTGTATAAAGTTCACTCTTTATCATATAGCAAAAATGGTTCGATGTCCACGGCACGGCGGGCCGGTTTTTCCTTGCCTGTCTCAAAAAAGTCCTCGACATAAAAAGTGACTTTCGCCCCTTCTTCGGGACGGACGCGGTACAGCGAGGCCGTACGGAAATAGTACTGACTGCCGTCCTTTTCTTTGAGGAAGCCCGCTTTGCCGCCGGGCAGGATCTTTTCGATTTTCCCGTCATGGCGCTCCTGGCCGGCGTGCTTCTCGCCCATCCAGAAGTCGTGCAGGCTGTCCAGGAGCTCCCGCCGCTTCGGCAGCGGAAAATCCGACGCTTCCGCTTTGGCCAAAAGTTCGCTGCGCACTTTCCAGTGCTGGTCTTCGCGCACTTCCTTCGCCAAAAGATAATGATACCAGGCCATTTTTTCGAAGCCGCCCATGTTCTCCAGGGCTGCCGCCATCTGAGTGAGGAAATTGACCTTGCCCTTCAGTTCGCCGCCGGCAAGGAAAGCCGAAGCCCCGTAACGGCGCATGGCCGCGCTGTCCCCTTCGGCCTGGGCGACGAAGAAGAGGCCCCGGTAGAGGATCCAGTGCTGTTTGTACTTGAGGAGCTCCTCGAAGCGCCGCCGCGCCTCTTCCATCTGCCCCTGGCGCAGCTGACAGAGGGCGATGCGGTAGGAAAACCAAATTTCATTGTCGTGATGTAGGTCCGGGAAGGCATTGAGGGCCTGCTGGCAGAGGGTGATACAGTCGCCGTACTTCTCTTCCTTGACTAAAATGCGGCTCATCAGGGAATACCAGCGTTCCCGGTCCGAAGCCAGCGTCCGCTGGCGGCCCTTGATTTCCAGCGTCTTTTCGTCGCTTGAGAGCAGGTCCGGGTCGAGGCGGCGCAGGTACTGGCCCATGAGGTCCGCCGTGCCGGGCTTCGTCTTCAGGACATCGACCATGCGCCAGACCGCCAGGGTATAGGGTGAATACATTTCCTGGCGGCTGTACTTCAGGATCGAATCGACGGCGCGGCGGAAATCTTCCCACGGGCAGACGCGGGCGTCGAACTTCTGGATGTATAAATAATAGAGGCACCAGCAGTAGATGCCGTGCAGATTGGTGAAATCAGGAAAAGCGATCATCCCGGCCCGGGCGATTTCCCGGCCTTTCTTATAATTTTTCGTCTTGCGCAGGGCGTAGGCATAATAGTAATAATCCCAGCAGGACCAGGAACCGTCCGGCACGGCCTTGCCATACATGGCCAGCACCTCATCATAGCGCCCGTCACGGCAGGCCTGCCGCGCAGCAAAAGAATCCATGTCAACACCTCCGTATTTTTTCACAATGTCGCGTATATGATAAGCCCATTATAGCATAAAAAAAGGGATTGACGCACGCAGATGCTGCTATCGTGCACAATCCCTTTTCTCCTGGAAATATACGTTTTGTAAAAACTCAGAGGAAAATAATCATATCCCCAACCATGATGCGCGGTACTTTCTTTCCTTCCAATGCAATCTGGCCCGGCATTTCCGCTTTCTTGTCGATACCGAAAACGAGCGTGCAGTGGCCGTGTTCCTGCAGCGTATGATTTGCTTCATTGCCTACATCATTGACCTTATATTCTTCATCAGCAATGAGCAGGGTATCACCCGCTTCGACAGGCTGCATCAGCGTCCCTTTTGTATGCGAGACGACCATATTCTCATAGGCATAGGGGACATCACTGTCGAAGATAATGATGCTGTCCCTGATTTTCATAAAAGATAAGACCGAATCGCCGATGGCCGTGATTTTTGCTTCGTACTTCATAAATGAATTCCTTTCTTCGCACAGAAGGCGACTACATGATAAGGGAAATGCCAAGAGTCAGCAGAATCGCCGTAACCGAAGCCAGACACGTCGCTGCCGTATAAGATTTCAAGGCACCGGCTACGGTGAGGCCGAAGTATTCTTTGACGATCCAGAAGCCCGAGTCCGTGACATGAGAAAAACAAATCGCACCGGCGCCGACAGCCAGGCAGACGATAGCCGGATCCAGACCCGGATACTGCGGCAGCAACGGCAGGACGATGCCGGCAGAGGTCATCATCGAGACCGTGGCAGAACCGACGGAAAAACGCATAATCGCTGCAACGATCCAGGCCAGGATCAGCGGGTTCATATGAAGCGACATGAGGATAGCCCCCAGCTGCGTCCCCAAACCGCTGTCCAGCAAAATGCGGTTAAAGGCCCCGCCGGCACCAATGACCAGCAGGATGCCTGCAACTGGTCCGAAAGACTGTTCCGTAAACTTCAGCAGTTCCTTCATGGAGCGGCCGCGATGCAGCCCTAACGACCAGTACGCAAAGAAAGCAGAAATCAGCAGTGCCGTAATCGGATTGCCGATAAAAGCGACGACAGTCCCGATTTCTGTCGCTTTCCACGGCGATAAATCGAAGAGCGTCTTCGAAACCATGATAATCATGGGCAGTAAAATCGTCAGCAAGGTAATGCCAAAGTGCGGCAGTGCTTCATCCGGAACCGGTTCATCCGGTTCCCGCAGGGAATCCAGGTCCGAAGGGATCCGTTTGTGAATCAGACTGGTCCAGAGCGGACCGCCGACAGCCGCACAAATCGTGCAGACGACCAGACCCAGGAGAATGACTTTACCGACATCCGCGCCCAGCGTAGCGACGATAGCCATCGCTGCCGGGTGAGGCGGCAGCATGCAGTGGACGACCTGCAGCGATACGCCGATAGGAACGCCAATGGCAATAATCGACAGCCCTGTGGCCCGGGCCACACTGATGACCAAAGGGATGAGCAGGACGAAGCCGACCTGGAAAAAGACGGGGATGCCCGTAATCAGGCCGACGAACATCATGGCCCAATTCGCCTTCTTCTTGCCGAAGCGGCGGATCATCGTCCGGGCCAGGCGTTCGGCACCGCCCGATGTTTCCAGCATTTTTCCCAGGATACTGCCAAAGCCCAGGACAGTCGCCAAGAAGCCTAAGGTACTGCCCATGCCGGCCTCAATGGACTGGCAGATCTGGAGCAGCGGCATACAGGTCATGAAGCCGACAAAAAAGCAGGCTACGATTAAACTGACAAAGGCATGCAGATGAAGGCGCATAATCAAGAAAACGACGAGGATGATTGCGGCCAGCAAGGTTCCTCCTAAAAATATAATTTCCACCACAAGTCCCCCTATTCGGTCAAATCAAGCCAAGGCAGGTAGGCTGCAGCGCTCTGTGTCATCGCTTGTTCCGCTGCTTTGGCAACTTCTTCAAAACGAGTATTGGCCTCTTGATGACGGGCCAGGAAATCCCGGGCAGCGCGCACGCCGGACGTCGAGATTTCCGTGTTCAGGTTCACCTTCCGGATACCCAGGCGGATTGCTTTCTGCAGGGCTTCTTTGGGAATCCCGGAACTTCCGTGGAGTACCAGCGGAATCGTTACGGAGCGGGCAATGTTTAACAGGCGCTGAAAATCGAGCTGCGGCGTGCCGCGGTAAATACCATGGGCATTGCCGACGGCAACAGCCAGGGCATCGGCTTGGGAAGCAGCGGCAAAAGCCACGGCATCTTCGACCTGCGTATACGTATCGGCGCCCTTCACGACACCCTGACCGTTTTCTTCATTCAAATAGCCCAATTCCCCTTCGACACCGACATCGACAGCATGAGCGAGTTTGGCCACCCAGGCCGTGCGGTAAGCATTCTCCCGGACAGGCAGGCGGGAGCCGTCATACATGACGGACGTAAAGCCTGCCCGGACAGCCCGGATAATCGTCGTTTCATCCTGGCTGTGATCCAGATGGAGGACGACAGGCTGCGCCGACGAAAGACAGTAGAAGCGGACCAGTTCGGCCATCGCTTCCAAAGGCATATGACGGTCATACTTTTCGCCAAACGAAAGGATGACGGCATGCTGGGACGGGCGCGTCGCTGCTAAGACGGCCTGCAGGGATTCGACATTGTAGATATTGAAGGCACCAACAGCAATACCCTTGCGGGCTGCGGAGGCCAACATTGTCTGTAAATTAATGAGCATCGGGCTTCACCTGACTTTCGCCTTACTTCTGATTGAGCATCGCCACGACATCCCGCAGTGTCGTAACAGCCCCTACGTTGCCGGGGAAAATGATATAGGCCATGCCGGGGAATTCGCTTTCTGCCCCTGTTTTCCAAACGGGGATGCCCGGTGCGACCTGGCCGAGGACCAATGCTTTCTTGACACTAAGCCCTTTCGTGCCGACATCGCTGGAAGTGATCCCGCCTTTGGCGATGAGGAAGGCCGGCTGCACGCTCAAGCGGCTGACGATACTGGTAATAGCTTCAGAAATCTTGACAGAAACGCGTAGCGATTCTTCTTCCGAACCGGCATCGAAGCGTTTGCGGCCCGTATAAACAGCGACGGTAGTACCGGCTTTGATAGCTTCTTCTGTGAGGCCGACGATACGCTGCAGTTCCGCTTCCAGTTTTTCCGGTTCCAGGACCAACAAGTGGTTGAATTCAATGAATTTGACATCCTGGCACTGCTGCAGGGCATGGAGCTGATCCGTCGTCTTCTTGACATGTGAACCGATGATGATCAGGCCGCCGTTCGTATTGCCCGGAACGACCAGTTCATCCTTGCTGAGCAGTGCTTTGTCCGGCACATTGCCGATGACTTTAGGCCAGGCAGCGGCCGTACGGAACATGAAGTGTTTCCCTGCCTTCATGGCGCGGACCATGGCGATGGCAAAGACCTGGACGTCCTGGTAATCGACGGCATTGACGATGACTTTATTGAAGTCCCTGACCTCCATCAGCTGCTGCTGGATTGTATCGACGCGCAACGCACGCAGGTCTTCCAGCGAAATGTACGTCGTATCTGCGGCTTTGTACGCACCTTTCGTCTTTTCTTCAATATAAGCACCCATTTCCGATGCATGGTAGCCAAAGGTCTTATCCTTAGCAAATTCCGTTTCCCCTGCCGGTACTAAGTCATCGCCTTCCTGGACATAATGGATATTGCCGATGGTAAAGCGGCCGCCTTCTTTAAAGAAAGGCATCAGGACTTCCCCGTCAAGTGCCGGAGCGCCGCCGGCTTCCAGGGCCTGCCGCAGCGTTTCCGTTTCCAGCGGATAGTGGCCGCGCAGCGTCGAATCACTGCGGCTGATAATCATGAATTCTTTCCCGGTCCTGCGCGCTTCTGCCAGGACCCGTTCCGCAATCGTCTTATGGACTTCCTGCGTATGGGCTGCCGAAAAGGCACGGGAATTCGTCAGGATGAAGAACATCGGCTGAGCTTCAGCGAAGCCGTCGGCAATACTTTCTTCGGACCAGTCCGTATAGACATGGATACCGTTGACAGTCTGTACGCCTGTCGGGTCATCATCGAGGACGACAATTTTTTTATGGAAATCTTTCAGTTCATCCTGCAGCAGATGCTGGGCTTCCTGCGGACTGCCGGCAGGGATACGGGCAAAAATATCGGCTTTTTTTACGTTCATCATACTCTCTCCTTATTCTTCGTTCGTTTTGACAGTGACACCGGAAATCAGTTCATAGAAGCGGACAATGCTGCTGTGGTCATCCATCAGATGGCCCGTCGCTTTCAGGCTGTTCATGATTTGCTGCAGATTGCTGGTCATCAGCAGGGGCAGATCAAGTTTTTTCGCAGTATCCATGACATTATTGATATCTTTCAAATTAATGCGGATCGGTCCGCCCGGCTTGAAATTGCGGCGATACATCATCGGTGCTTTCGCATCCAGGACAGCGCTGCCTGCCAGGCCGCCGCGGATAGCTTCGTAAACCTTCTTCGGATCCGCACCGGCTTTGGTCGCTAAAATAAGCGCTTCAGAAACGGCGGCGATGTTCAAATTGACGATGACCTGATTGGCTAATTTCGTGACCGACCCGCTGCCGTTCGGGCCGACCAGGGTAATCGACGTACCCATGGCTGCCAAGACATCATGGACGTTGTCGACGACAGC
>ERZ779697.1165-NODE-1165-length-10426-cov-3.18561_pt1 | contig 10426 bp, 12 predicted proteins | sample MGYA00511881_ERZ779697 | MGnify/ENA primary metagenome ERZ779697 (study PRJEB29588, sample SAMEA2148105) | human gut metagenome | biome: human gut; feature: human-associated habitat; material: faeces | place: Denmark | collected 2008/2010 ... | reverse complement strand
GGTCTTATTCGTCTTCCATTTAGAGCCAAAGCTCTGGTAGACGTTGAATAAGGTATTCTTGGCTACGACATAGCTGCCGCCGACGCCCCAGGTCTTGATGTTGTTCAAGAAGACAAGAGTGTCCACAAGGTCAAATTCAGCCTGAAAAAAAATGCCCCGGCTGAGCAAGAAAGCCAAATCTGGTTCTTCACTCTGCCGCAGGCATTGTAATTTCAATTCAATCTATTTCTTCCAAAAAGCCTCTGCGTTGGCGATGTTCTGACGAATCGTCGCGCAGCAGGCTTTAAATTTTTTCAGTTCGTCGTCAGGCAAGTTGTATTCGATGACTTCTTCGATGCCGTTGGCGCCGATGACCGACGGGACACCGCAGAAGATGCCCTTTTCGCTGTATTCACCGTCCAAAGGAGCGCTGGCGGCCATGATTTTCCGTTCATCACGCAGGACGGCGCGAACCATGGTGGCACCAGTCATGCTGATGCCGTATTCCGTGCAGCCCTTGCCAGAGTATGTGACCCAGCCGGCTTTGATGGTCTGTTCCTGGACCTTGTCTTTATCGAAGACGTAGTTCGGATTTTCTTCCAATTCAGCCAAGGGCTTGCCGCCAAAGTGGATCAGCGACCAGGGGACGATCTGGGAATTGCCGTGTTCGCCCATCATGTAGGCCGAGAAGGAATGGTGGTCCAGGCCGGTCTGCTGGGAAATGGCGCTGACCAGACGCGAGCTGTCGAGACCTGTGCCCGTACCGAAAACGTGCCCCTTGGGCAGGCCGCTCTTCTTGGCGATGAGGTCTGTAATGACGTCGCAGGGATTGGTGATGTTGATGATGATGCCCTTGAAGCCGCCGGCCATAACTTTCGGGATGTAGTCGGCTACCTGAGGTACCGTGAAATGCATTTCATCGTCACGGTTGCCCGAAGCGCAGAGCTTGATGTCGCCGATGGCATTGACGATGACGTCGCAGTCCGCCAGTTCTTCATAGCTGGCAATGGTATAGTTGACACGATGAGGCATAAACATAACGGCGTCCATGAAGTCCTGCCGTTCGCTGACCAGTTTATCATGGTTAACATCACAGAGCTTGACTTCGTCGGCAATGCCTAAGACCCCCAGGTTGAAGGCCACATGGGCACCGACATGGCCCAGACCGATGACACCGACGATACGTTTTTTGAAACTCATAAAAATCCCTCCTTATTCTTATTATATCTATGCTATCAGGAAATCGCCCTGTTGTCTGTTGCAAATACTACGAAAAGTAAAGTGAACTTATACTTTTTTATTTATTTTTTCGGTGTCATCTAATTCCTTATGGTCATAACCTCAAATTCCCACTCCTCTTAAATGGCCTGCAGGCGATGGGGATATCCAGTTCCGCAATAGGAGGTTCGCTCTTTGCAGCATGTCCAGATAATTGGATATCGTCGACTGCGATACTCCTGCCTTGTCACAGATGGATCCTACGCAGGCACAGTTGTCAAACTTCGCCCCTTCCGGTAAATGGATTCCCTGCGGAGGAAAATATTTTTCCGGATTCTTCAGCCATTTCAGGATATTCAGCCGCGTTTCATTCGCGAGTGCTTTGAAGATATCTATTTCGTTCATGCTTTATTGTATCTATTTTTATCGACATGTCAATATATAGATTTGAAAAAATCAAAAAAAGTTGTACAATAGAGAAAAGTTATCAAATCAAGAAAGCAGGTGCTTCTACTATGACAAAAGAAGAAAAACAAAAAGCTGTCACGGCTGCCGGCAATCCAGCCAAACCGACAGGCGAAGCGGGCGAACAGATGCTGGCCCGCATGAATGAAAGCCATGCGCCCCTCACAGCCTGGGGCCTCTCGCACTTCACCTGGCGCGGCGATGAAGCCGTCCTCGACATCGGCTGCGGCGGCGGTGCCAATTTGCGCCGCATGAGCGCCCACGTGACGACGGGCCATCTGACGGGCATCGACTATTCTGCCACGTCCGTCCAGACTTCGCGCCAGACTAATGCCGCTGCCATTGCCGCCGGAAAAATGGAAATCTATGAAGGCTCCGTCGAAAAGCTCCCCTTCCCTGACGGCAGCTTCGATAAAATCACGACCGTCGAAAGCTTCTATTTCTGGCCGGATCCGCCGGAAAACCTGAAAGAAGTCTGCCGCGTCCTGAAACCAGGCGGCACGTTCCTGCTCATCGCCGAAATCTACGAACGCCCGGACCTGAGCCCGGAAACCCGCGAAAACATCCAGCACTACCACCTCTACAACCCGACGCCGGAAACCTTCGAAAGCCTCTTCCGCAAGGCCGGCTTCACGACCGTCAAAGTCCACATCGAACCGAAAGAAAAATGGATCTGTGTAGAGGGCAGAAAATAAAGTTTGTAGCTTTTAGTTTGCAGTTTGCAGCAAAACCAATGCATCTAAATTTCATAGATGATTTCCATGGTAATACCGTCGCTGTTGGGAACGAAACCTGGCCCGGGCCCTGCACGTCTCCGAATCGTGGCTCATGGGCTACGATGTCCGCATGGAACCGGGCACGGATGGTCTGAACAGCACGCTGGCGCCGGACGAAGCGCAGCTCCTCTCCCTCTACCGCATCCTCGACGAAGGCAACAAGAAAGCCGTCCTCGACTTCGTCCGCTTCAAGAATCTCGATACGGCGCCTAAGCCCTAGGCGCTCAAATAGCTGTCAGCTTGATTTTAAAGGCGATCTGCCGCGGCGTTGCCATCTTGTCGAACTGGATGAGATAGGCCATCTTTTCCATATCGACGCTTTTTATCGTGCCGTCGCCGAAGGCCCTGTGATGGACGCGCTGGCCCGTCTGCAGGAGGTCCTGCCGGCGCTGGTTTCGTCCTAATTTCACATCGGTCTTACGGATATATTCCCTCGTCTCTTCGATGAGGGAATCTTTTGCTTTTTCCCTGAATTCCAGGAGCGACGGATCAATGTCGAGGAGGAAACGCGACGGATAACGGAGCCATCCGTCGAAGTCCATCCCTTCGGCTTCCGTCAGATAGAGGCCCTTTTCGGCCCGCGTCATGGCGACGAAGGCCAGGCGCCGTTCTTCTTCCATGGCCTGGCGGGTCCGCGTTTTGCGCGACGGGAAGACGCCTTCGTTGAGACCGCAGAGGAAGACATAGGGAAATTCCAGTCCCTTCGCCGTATGGACCGTCATCAGTTTCACCTTGTCGCCGCTGCTGCCCGCATCCTGATTGGAAAAGAGGGCGATATGGTTCAGGTAGTCTTCCAGCCCCGCTTCTTCGCCGCACGTCGTTTCGTACTCAAAGACGGCCTGCTTCAGCTCCGCCAGATTATCGAGACGGGCCTGATTCCCTTCGGTGCGCAGCATCGCTTCGTAGCCGCTGCGGTCGAGGATTTCCGCGAGGACGCGGGAAATGGGCTTTTCCCGGTAAGTCTGGCTGAATTCGTCGATGAGCTCGACGAAGGCCCGGGCTTTCGTCCCCTTAAAGAGGCCGTCGTCGAGGTTCGCTTCCAGGGCCTGATAAATAGAACACCCGTTTTCAGCCGCATAGTCCTGCAGGAAAGCTACGCGGCGCTTGCCCAGATTGCGTTTCGGCACATTGAGGACGCGCAGGCACGATAAGTCATCGCGAAAGGCGATGAGGCGCAGGTAGGCCAGGGCATTCTTGATTTCCAGGCGGCCGAAAAAGGGAACGCCGCTGTAAATCGTATAGGGCACGTCGGCTTTGAGAAGGGCATCTTCTAAGTTCCGCGTCAGATAATGGGCCCGGTAGAGGACCGTCATCTGCCGGAAAGGGACGCCCTCTTCCCCATGGAGGCGCAGCATTTCCCTGGCCAGGCGCGCCCCTTCTTCCTGCGGCGACGGACAGTGGTCGCAGACGACGTTCTTCCCGGGCGGCAGCATGGGAATGAGCTTCTTGTTCATCCGTTCTTCGTTCTTGGCGATGAGCGAATTGGCTGCGGTCAGGATCTGCGGCGTCGAGCGGTAATTCTTCATCATCATGATGGTCTTCGTGCCGGGAAAATTCCTGTCGAAATCGAGGAGATAGCGGACATCGGCACCGCGCCAGGTATAAATCGTCTGGTCCGGGTCGCCGACAATGAAGAGATTCTTATGGTAATCGCAAAGGACGCACATCAATTCATACTGCAGCATGTCGATATCCTGGAATTCATCGATCATGATGTATTCCAGGCGCTCCTGCCACTTGAGGCGGATGTCGTCGTATTCCTTAAAGATGTAAAGCGTGAATTTGATCAGGTCGTTGTAGTCGAGACCGAAGCACTTCTTTTCCTGATAGAGATAACCGTAGAAAATGATGTCCTGCACCGTGTCGGCCGTGCGGTACTTCTCTTCCAAATTCTGGAGCGACAGGGCAATCAAATCATGATAATAGTCAGGCTTCTTGAAGAGTTTCTGGATTTCGATCATGTCCCGGGCCTTGCTGAAGGTCATGTCCCGCGAAGTCAGGCCCCGTTCTTCATAGATGAGCTGCAGCATCTGGTCGATATCGGCATTGTCGAGGACGAGGAAGCGCTTTGGATACTGGACGGCATGGCTGTCTTCCTGCAGGACAGAGACACAGAAGCCGTGGAAGGTATTGATGTAGCCCGTATCGTCGTCGCCCGTCAGGGCGTGGATGCGCTGGCGCATCTCGTTGGCTGCCTTGTTGGTGAAAGTCACACAGAGGATATTTCCCGGAAGGATGCCGATTTCATCGACCAAATAGGCAAAGCGCCGCGTCAGGGCCCGCGTCTTCCCCGAACCGGCGCCGGCAATGACGCGCACGAAACCTTCCGTCGCCGTCACTGCCGCTTTCTGTTCCTCATTCAGCCCTGCCAAGATATCATCCATCTTACTCTCTCCTTATCGCCTTAAAAATCTTATCTCCATTATATCATACCCAGTAGGCCCTGCGATTTTTAGGAATCAAATCCCAAAACTCCTCAAAAACGCGGTGAATTTGGATTTAACTCCTAACTCCTGTTGGAATTGCAACAGCGTCATGTTCCCTGCTGCGTTATACTAAAGCCATGAAAAGGAGGCGATATCATGAAGGAAGTAAAAGGCAAGGTATTTTCCATCAGCCGCGACAACGCACCGGTAGCAGGCTGCACGATTTCTAAGGAGCTCGTCAACAGCGATGCCTATCAGGTCTTCTATTTTTCCCTGGCAGCGAATACAGACATCAGCCCTGAAATCTACCGCCAGGCCAAGCTCGTCTACGTCAACGACGGCAGCATGAGCCTCTACGGACCGCAGGGTGAAATCAAACTTACGAAAGGCGAAGCCGCCGTAGCCGCCCCAGGTATCCCCGTCGGCATGAAGAGCCGCAGCGGTGCCGTCTATATAGAAATCACCATTGAGGAGGAATCACTTATGAATATCGATGCAGGCAAAATCTTTTCCCTGGCGAACCTCGTCCCCTGCCAGGATGGTAAAATCATCAACCGCGACATCATCCAGTCGCCGAAAGTCAAATTCGTCGTCATGAGCTTCGGCGCCGGCACGGGCCTGGCAGAACACGCCGCCCCCGGTGAAGCCCTGATCTTCGCCCTCGAAGGCAAGGCCGTCATCCGCTACGAAGGCGTCGACTACCCCATCAAAGCCGGCGAAAACTTCGCCTTCGCCAAAAACGGACGCCACGCCGTCACCGCCGACGGACCGTTCAAAATGGCACTGCTGCTGACACTGGATTAACGAAAAAAGGCTGTCGCATAAAGCGACAGCCTTTTTTGTGGTTCGTTTGACGTTTGTCCAAACGATGTGAAAAAAAGGATTGTGCCTGACAGCCAAAACCTCCGTGCGCCTCCCCCTCACACGTCTTCCAGGAAGTTTTTCGGTCTGCAGATATTGAAGCGGCGGTAGAGCCACATGGCGATTTCCAGGGGAATTTTTTCTTCCCGGTTGGCTTTGACGATGGCCTGGTGGAGTTTTTCCCGGTCTGTTTCTTCCGCTTCTGCGAGCATCCGCAGCGTATCGGGCAGCTGCTGACGTACGTACTCAGCCGGCAAGGTCCCGCAGCGACCAAGGTCCGGCGTGACGACGTCGCTGAAAAGCCAGGCCGCCCGGCTTTCTTTTGTATAGTGGTTCCAGTGGAAATGGCCGAAGAACCAGCGCTGATAATGAAGGCGCCCTGCCAGGATATCGAGGAAGCGCGCCGTTTCGCAGTCATCGCCGGGGACGCTGCCAAAAGCCTTTTCTTTCCACGCCTGCGGCGCCGTATGGGTAACGACGTAATCGACGTGCCACTTAGCCTGTGCAGCATTTTCCAAGGCCCGTCTTTTTTCATCAGGAGAAATTTCTTCCTCCGGCCACCAGGAAAGGCCCTGCGTCAAATGATTCCGGTCCGTGGAAGCTGCGCCACCAAGGCAGAAAAAGGTCTGCCCTTCAAGGGTCAGAATCTCGCCGCGCAGGACGTGCATCACGTTGGGCAGGAGACGCTGCACGCGGGCGCCGGCAAAGGTACTGACGGGATACTTTTTTAGCAGCGTATAGTTTTCATGATTGCCGTCGATGAAAAGCACGCGGTACGGCAGGCGGGACAGCCGCGCCAGGCGCGCTTCATCTTCCGCCCGTTTCCCGTCGCCCCAGGGAATCTCAAAGTCGCCGCAGACAAGGATCGTATCCTCTTTCCTTATGGCGATGCCCCGCCGCTGCAGGGCTGCCGCTTCCAACCTTGTCACATCGCCGTGGATATCGCCCGTAAGATAAATCATAAGATGCCTCCTGCTTTACCAGCCCCAGAACCAGCTGACAGCGCCGACGAGCCAGGAAAGGAGAGAAAAGCCGCTTTCAACAGGTTCAGCTTTCAGGTCCACGCTGCCGACGGGCTGGCCGTCATATTTGACGACGGCATGGCCGACGACGCCGCTCTGCGTATCCTTGGCTGAGACGACGTCCGGCAGTTCATAGGTCAGGCTGTAATGCGACGCATCTTCGCCGTGAATGAGGGGATAGTGGATATCGTGAACGGCCTTGACTTCCGTGCGCCCTGACGTACCGCCTTTGACCCAGACGGTATGCTTCGTTTCCTCGGCCTTCGGGCCGTCGGCCAGCTTCACTTCGGAAAAGCCGTAGTCCAGGAGGGTCCTGGCGTCCGTAAAGCGCCCTTCTGCCGTCGGAGAAGCCATGAGGACAACAATCAGGTCCGTGCCGTCGCGCTGGGCTTCTGCGGCCAGACAGCCGCCGGATTCACCGGTCCAGCCCGTCTTGATGCCGATGGCGCCGGGATAAGTACCTAAGAGTTCATTCGTATTTTCCGCCAGGAACGTCTTGCCTGCCGGTGCTTTCCAGTAGACAGCTGCCTTTTTGCGGGCCACCATCTTGCGGAACATTTCATTTTCCATGGCATAACGGGCCAGCTTCATCATGTCCCGGGCCGTCGAATAATGGGTCGGCACGGTCAGGCCGTTGGGATTGTCGAAATGAGTATGCTTCATGCCCAGTTTCTTGGCCCGTGCATTCATACGCTTCGCAAAGGCTGCGACGCTGCCGTCTACTTTGTCGGCCAGGGCCACGGCGGCGCCGTTGTCGGAGACCATGAGCATGCCACCGATCAGTTCATCGCGCGTAAAGACGTCGCCTTCCTTAATGCCGAGAGGACAATCTTCCGTATTGGCCGCATCGTTGAGGATAGGAATCTGCGCATCAGCAGGCAGATTTTCCAGGGCCAGGACAGCCGTCATCATCTTGGTCATACTGGCCGGATACTTGAGGACATCCGCATCCTTTTCCAAAATCACGCGCCCCGTCGAGGCTTCGACGAGGATGTACGACTGAGCCTGCACGGCCGGTCCGTCCGCCGCGGCAGTCCCTGCAAATTGTATGATACTCAGGCAGAGGATAAAGCCCCCTGCCAGCCATTTTCTTACGCTCTTCAATATTTCCTCCACAAAAAAATAAGATAGCCTGCACTCTGCAAGCTATCCCATTATATCATATTTTCCGTACTTCAAAAATCTGCTGTCAGTTATTTTACTGTGCTTCCGGTCCCTGCGGGGCTTCTCCCTGAATAAGAAGGAATTTCCTGCTCTCACGGCGAAAGGATAAAGAGTAAAGAAAAGGAGGTAATTGACATGGAATTTACTGATCTCATTCAACAGCGTTTTTCCTGCAAAAATTTCAGTGACAAAGCAGTGCCGCAGGAAGCACTGGATGCCGTGCTTGCAGCCGGACGACTGGCACCAACGGCGAAGAATCTGCAGGAACAGCATATCTACGTAGCGCAAAAGCCGGAGACACTTGCTGTCATCGACGAAGCGACACCCTGCCGCTATGGCGCAGGCACGGTACTCGTCGTCGCCTACGACCGCAATAACGTCTTCACTTATCCCGGCGGAAAGCACAACTCCGGTGTCGAAGATGCCGCCATCGTGGCCACCCATATGCTGCTGGCCGCCGCCAACGCAGGCCTCGATTCCTGCTGGATCAATTTCTTCAATCCCGAAAAGCTCGCAGCGGCCCTGGGCCTTCCTGAAAACGAAAGCATCCTCATGCTTCTCGATCTCGGCTACAAAGCGGAAAACGTAAAACCCTTGGCACACCATTTCCAGCGCAAACCGCTGAGCGAAACCGTCACTTATTTGTAACAAAATACAATCTTGACTGCAATGTCAAAAGGGCTGCACCCGGGATTCCCTGGGTACAGCCTTTTTTGTGATTCCCCCAATAAATATCGCCTGTATGCGATTTCGTAGGGGCTGCCGCTTGGGGAGCCTGCGTGAATTTTGGATGGCAGCCGGAATTTATGACGAACGACACACAGGTGTTTCATTCGGCAACTTTTGTATCTCCTTTATTCCAAGCCGTCTTTGCGTTCCTGTCATCTTTACCCTTTCGATGCTCTTATGATACCGGAAAAGAGCGGCAGCAAATACATCACAACGTGCCGACCCTTACATCATTTCGTGCCAACTAAGACTCTTTGTTATTGACAAGTGGATTATTTCAATGTAGAATTAAATTATAATCAAAAATAATTATTTATTAATAATTTAGTTTACTAGTTTTGATACATATACAATTATTCAAAACAAGCATTCCCCCTAAGGAGGCACCTAGCATGAGAGATTTGGATATCATCCGGAAGAAAAAAGGGTTCATCAGCGATATGGACGGAGTCATTTACCACGGCAACACCCTGCTGCCCGGAACCAAGGAATTCGTGGCCTGGCTGAAGAAGGAAAAGAAACAGTTTTTGTTTTTGACCAATTCCAGCGAGCGGTCCCCCCTGGAACTGCGGAAGAAATTGCAGGCCATGGGCCTGGACATCGAGGAAGACCACTTCTACACCAGTGCCCTGGCCACGGCCCATTTCCTGAAGATCCAGGCCCCTGGCTGCTCGGCGTACACCATCGGAGCTCACGGGCTGATGAACGCCTTATATGATGCGGGCATCACCTTCAATGACGTGAATCCGGAATATGTAGTGGTGGGCGAAACCACAGGCTACAACTACGAAATGATCGTCAAGGCTACAGAACTGATCAACAAGGGCGCCAAGCTCATCGGCACCAACAGCGATATGACCAGCCCCAGCGACCGGGGCATCATCCCGGCCTGTCGGGCGCTCATCGCCCCCATCGAGCTGGCCACGGGCAAGAAAGCCTATTTCATCGGCAAGCCGAACCCCCTGATGATGCGTACAGGGCTGAAGCATCTAGGTGTCCATTCGGAAGATGCCGTCATGATTGGCGACCGGATGGATACGGACGTAATCGGCGGCGTAGAAAGCGGCATGGAAACGGTGCTGGTGCTCACTGGAATCTCCAACAGGGAGAACATCAAACAGTTCAGCTACCAACCCCATTATATTTTAAACGGGGTCGGAGATATCGTGCCGAAACAGGGGGCTGCAAAGTAGGCTGTCACTAGTCAAAGGAAAGGGGCTGTCGCCTTAAGCGGCAAGCCCCTTTAGTTTTTAGTTATTCACTGACCTCCACGGCATTCTTTTTCTCCTTCGCCCGGTACAGTGCTTTCTCCGCATGCAGCAGCTGGGCGTTGAGACTGCCACTGCCCGCAGTACCTCATCGCCCACTTTATGGCCGTACAGTTCATTGATTTCCTTGAAACGATCCACGTCCGCCATGGCCACCGCCTCACATTGGGCCTGCTGCAGCTGGTCCTCATGCCAGCGGGCCAGCGTCTCCACGCCGCAAATCTTGCCCGTCAGCGCCCGTACCAACGGCTGATAATATATACGGATTTCGCCTTTGCGATGGCCTCGTCCACATGGTTCCTGACATAGTCAGCGATGGCCTTTTCCCTAGTCTGTTCTTCCCTCATCAGAGTTATATTTTGCTTCCTTCCCCTATTGGCTCTCATTGCCGGAGCCCTCTCGTTCTATGTAAATTATGGATATTATATTTTATCACAAAGTGCCATAGTCACTACCCAAAAAGGGCTGCACCCGGGATTGCTCCCGGGCACAGCCCTTTTTGTGGATTGAGAGAGTAT
>ERZ779697.1163-NODE-1163-length-10441-cov-2.76208_pt1 | contig 10441 bp, 8 predicted proteins | sample MGYA00511881_ERZ779697 | MGnify/ENA primary metagenome ERZ779697 (study PRJEB29588, sample SAMEA2148105) | human gut metagenome | biome: human gut; feature: human-associated habitat; material: faeces | place: Denmark | collected 2008/2010 ... | reverse complement strand
GGAGCCATGACAATCCGCCCAAGCCACGACCTGCTAATCATCGATGCCGGCACATGCATCACCTACGAGTTCGTAACTGCGGCCGGGGAATACCTCGGCGGGAACATATCGCCTGGACTCGACATGAGGCTGAAAGCCCTGCATGAGCATACAGCACGACTACCACTCATTGCACAAGAAGGCCCGACCCCTGCCATCGGCTGTGACACAGAAACTGCCATCAGAGCCGGTGTCGTACACGGCATTCGCCTCGAAATCGAAGGGTACATCCGCCAGTACCAAGAGAAATATCCCGGGCTTTTCGTTTTTTTAACGGGCGGCACCTGTTTTGATTTTGACAGCCGCCTAAAAAACTGCATCTTTGCAGACAAATATCTTGTACCCCGCGGGCTCAACCGGATACTTGAATACAATGATCAATCCAAGCATAATGACCGCTAAAAAAACGATCCTGCTTGCCTTGGCCCTGTTGCCGACGGCAAGTTCGCTATATGCGCAAACAACGGCCGGCAGCAACTCACCTTACTCCCGCTATGGCTTCGGTCTCTTGTCCGACCGCGCGACAGGCTTCAATAAAGGAATGAGTGGCGTGGCCTACGGCATGCGCGACGGTCACGAACTCAATCCAGCCAATCCGGCTTCTTATTCCTCCATCGACTCACTTTCGTTCCTCTTCGACGTCGGCATGTCGTTCCAAAACGGCCGCTTTTCCAGCGGAAGCCAACACACGAATGCCAAGAACACATCGCTCGACTACATCACCGCAGGCTTCCGTCTCTCGGAGAACCTCGGTATGTCAATCGGTCTGCTCCCCTTCAGTACCATCGGATATAGCATGACGTCGACCACACCGATGGACGACGGCACTTTCACCCGCACTGAATCTTACTTAGGCGAGGGCGGTTTGCGCGAGCTTTACGTCGGCGCCGGATGGAAACCATTTCATCCCCTGTCGCTCGGCTTCAATCTCGGAATGCTTTGGGGAGAAATGAACCATATTGTCCAAGCCTCGGTCAGCACGACGGACGCTCATTCGCTCCGCCGCCAATACGCCAGCGACATAACGACCTATAAAGCCAGCGTCGGACTCCAATTGGATTTCCCCGTGGCAAAAGACCACGAAGTCGTATTCGGCGCCACCTACGGGCTGGGACACAAGATCAACTCACCTGCACACTTTTACAATCAGACATCAGACGGAACATCCATCATTTCCGGTGACAGCCTGACCACCCACAACGCATTTGAGCTGCCCCATACAATCGGCGCCGGTATTTCTTGGAGATATAAGAAAAGCCTCCGCGTCGGTGCGGACTACGAGTTCCAGAAGTGGAGCGGCCTACGCTATCCCGGTGTGACCGAAACAAGCCAAGAGGTCAGCTATCAGCCGATGACAGGCTCTTTTGATAACTCACACCGCATCGCCATAGGTGCAGACTACGTCCCCAACCCGAACGGAATCCGCTGGCGCCACTTCGTCCGCTACAACGTCGGCTTTTCCTACCGCAGCGCGTACACGCGCGTCGACGGAACGAAAGGCCCGCGCGACTACATGGTCTCAGCCGGAGTGGGTTTGCCCATCACAAACCGGTACAACAATCGTTCAATGCTGAATCTGTCTGTGCAATATGAGTGGGTCAAGCCCCGCTTTGCCGGACAAATCAAAGAGCAATACCTGCGTTTCTGCCTCGGCATATCGTTCAATGAACGCTGGTTCATGAAGTGGAAAATTGAATAAGCTCACAACCTCATTCACCAGCGCCCTGCTCCTAGCCGTCACAGCCATAGGAATAGGCTCATGCTCAAATGAGGCTCCGCCCACAGGCGAAGCCGTCGAAATCCGTGACTCCGTGCCCGTCATGGTGACGACCGGCGTATCGAAACTTATCTCAGATTCCGGCATCATACGCTACAAGATTGTGGCCGAAGAATGGGAAGTCTATGACCAGACCAACCCGCCGCGCCAAGTCTTTCCTAAGGGAATTTTCCTCCAACGCTTCGACGAGAAATTCCACGTTGACCTCTCCGTTACAGCCGATACGGCCTACTGCTACAACCAGAATCTTTGGGAGTTGCGCGGCCGCGTCTTCGTCCGAAACATTAAAAACGAGACCTTCTCGACCGAAGAACTCTACTGGGACATGGGCAAACACGAAATCTACTCTCACAAACACATGCACATCGTCACGCCCGAAGAAGAGCTCGAAGGCAACTCTTTCCGCTCGAACGAGCAGATGACGGACTACGTAGTGAGCTGGGCCAGTGGCCTCATGCCCGTCCCGCGCGACGAACAGACCGACACGACCGACACCCTGCCACCCCGCATGGAACCTGCCACACCGGTCATGCCGCAACCGGCCTCCCGGAAGCCCTGACAGAAAAAACGCCAGCAGTGACAGAAAGAACCGTCGCAGTTCTGAAAAAGACGAATGCCGTAACGATGTGAACCGCGATTTTTCAGAGAAAACATAAGGAAGTCACAAGTTTTTTATATCTTTGTGCGCTTTCTACGCAAATAATAACAATAACAAACAATAATAGTAATAACAAATGGCAGCATTACAGAAAATCAGGAACAAAGGCGCGCTGCTGATGATTGTCGTCGGCTTAGCGTTGTTCGCGTTCATTGCCGAGGAATTTTTCCGCTCGATAGAAACCACGTCGAACGACAGCAAAATGCAAGTCGGCGAGGTGCTCGGTGAAGATCTTTCGGCACAAGAATTCCAAACTATGGTCGATGAAGCCGCCGAAATCGCAAAACTCCAGCGCGGCGTCAACAGTCTGACCGACGATGAAATGACACAAATCAAAGACCAAGTCTGGAACGATTTTGTCAGCTACAAACTCATCGAAGACGAAGCTCACAAGGCCGGACTGACCGTAACCGACGCCGAAGTGCAGGATGTGCTCCGCAAAGGTACCAACCCGATGCTCCTGCAAACGCCTTTCGTCAACCAGCAAACGGGCCGCTTTGATGTAAAAGGGCTTCAAGACTTCTTGAAGCAATATGAAGAGTTGCGCACAGGTGGCAGACAAGTCCCCGCAGAGTACGTTGAACAATACACAATGCTCTACCACCTCTGGCAATATACAGAAAAGAACCTGCGCAAGCAGTTGCTCAGCAGCAAGTTCCAAAGCCTCATGGCCAACTCGTTCGTGTCGAACCCCATCGCTGCCAAGATGGCATTCAATGACCGCAACCAAGAATCGGAGCTGGCTCTCGTCGCCGTGCCCTACACCTCCGTCACAGACAAAGAGGTCACCGTGACAGACGACGACTTGAAAGCAAAATACAATGAAAAGAAAGAGATGTTCCGTCAGGACATTGAATCGCGCGACGTCAAATACATTGACGTCACTGTCACCGCCAGCGAAAAAGACCGCAACGATCTGACAGCCAAAATGAACGAGACCTATGCCCGCCTGCAAACCGCAGAAAACCCGGCCAGCGTCGTTAACACGTCTAAATCCGTTGTCCCTTATGCAGATGTGCCACTCTCGGTCAATGCGTTCCCCTCTGACATCCGTGTCCAGCTTGATTCAATGAGCGCCGGAAGCACAAAAGCTCCGTACTACTACGCCGGCGACAACACCATGAACATCATCAAAGTCCTCGACAAGACCCAAGCGCCCGACTCCATCCTCTATCGCATGATTCAGGTCACCGGGAAAAGCCTTGACGAAGCCCACACGCGTGCCGACAGCATCTACAAGGCATTGGAGGGAGGAGCCCGCTTTGCCGATATCGCCAAGATCTACGGACAGACCAGCGACAGCACATGGATGACGTCGCGCCAATACGAAGGTACTGTCATCGACGTGGATGGCGCCAAATACCTGAAAGCACTCAACACTACGGCCGTCAACGGACTTGCTAACGTAGCGCTGACCCAAGGCAATCTCATCATCCAAGTGCTCGACCGCAAAGCCATGACGACGAAATACAACGTAGCCGTAATCAAATGCCCCGTGCAGTTCTCCACCTCGACTTACCAGTCGGCCCTCAACAAACTCAATGTTTTCCTTGGTAAAAACAAGACCTTGGCAGACATCGAGAAGAACGCTGCCCGCGAAGGCTACACCGTACTCGAACAGAAGAACCTCACCTCCACCGAACACAGCATCGGCCGCGTAGGCGGCGTCAAGGACGCCATGAAGTGGGTCTTCGACGAGGCAGAAGCCGGCGACCTCTCACAACTTTACGAATGCGGTTCTGACAACGACCACCTGCTTGTCGTGGCTGTCACAGGCGTTCACGAAAAGGGGTACCGTCCGTGGGATGACGCTGAGGTTAAAGACTACTTGAAACAACTCGTCATCAACGACAAGAAAGCGGAACTCATCATGAACCGTGCCAAGGCAGTGAAAAACCTGGCCCAGGCAAAAGCTCAGAAAGGCGCAGTAGAAGAGAACCTGGCCGACGTGACATTCAACAACCCGCCATTCATCAGCGCATCCGGTGCCGTCGAGCCTGCCATCTCCGGCCGTGCCGCTGCGATGAAGAAAGGACAGTTCTCCGGCGCCATCAAAGGAAACGGCGGTGTTTACTTCTTCCAGCTGAACGGTCAGAAAGCTACAAACGAGAAATACGACCAGGCTGCAGAAGAAAGTAACCAAGCGCAAATGAACCTGCGTATCATGGCGAACCAACTGTCGGGCGATTTAGTCCGTGAAGGCAAAGTCATTGACCATCGCTACCGATTCTGATAGCGGACAGTCCCAGACTTCATACGCCGGGTCAACTTTTCTTTTCTGAAAAGTTGGCCCGCTTTTTTTCCTACCTGACAGAAAAAAAAGATGCCGTGAAAGGAAAAACTATCGCAGTGACAGAAAAAACTGTTACTGCGATAGTTTTTTCTTATCTCACCGCGACAGGAACCAACAACACTGCGCCAGGCCACGAATAGAAATTCACGACTTTGTAACAGGGTTTTAGACATGAAAGGCCTACTTTTACACCGTCAAAATCAAGCATCATTCTAAAACGACACTGCGAATGAAAAGAACCGTACTTATCCTGTTCCTGACAGTCCTTGCCTGCTCGTTGGGAACGCTGTCGGCGCAACGTATCAAAGGCAGCGACACCGTCCTACCCCTGTCGCAGGAACTCTCCGAAATGTACATGAAGACCAATCCCACCGCATCTGTAACCGTTACCGGAGGCGGAAGTGGCGTGGGAATATCAGCCCTGATGGACGGGACTACTGACCTCGCCATGGCCTCACGCGCCATCAAATTCAGCGAAAAGATGAAAATGAAGCAAGCCAAGCACACACCCGTGGAAGTAGTCGTAGCCTACGACGCTCTCATTGTCCACCCATCCAATCCTGTCAAGCGCCTCACACGTGAACAACTCGAAGGCATCTTCCGTGGAAAAATCACCAACTGGAAGCAAGTAGGCGGGAACGATGCCCGCATCGTGGTCTACTCCCGCGAGACATCCTCTGGAACTTACGAATTCTTTAAGGAAAGCGTGCTTCACAACAAAAACTACATGAGCAGCGTCTTGTCCATGCCTGCGACCGGTGCCATCATCCAGTCGGTCAGCCAAACCCGTGGCGCCATCGGCTACGTCGGTCTCGCCTACCTCAATCCGCGCGTCAAGGCTGTGGCAGTCTCCTACGACCAAGGCAACCATTACGTTTACCCTTCCGTTCAAAGCGCCATTAAGAAAGAATACCCCGTGGTGCGCCCGCTCTATTACTACTACGACAAAGCCAACGAAGCGAAAGTCCGCCCGTTCCTGCAATTCATCTCATCGAAAGCAGCCCGGGCAAAGACGCTCGAACTGGGCTTCATTCCACGCTAACAACACCTATCCACTATAAGAACACCCCCATGAAGAAATGGATTGACCGAATCGCCCGCCAGATATTCACGCTGAGCGGCTTTGTGACGAGCGTCGTCATTCTCTTGATTATCGGCTTTCTGTTCAGCGAAGGCGCCGGACTTTTCCGTCAGCCCATCGTGGAAGAAGGCTACGTGCTGGCTCTCAACAAGTCTAACGACGTTGAGCGTCTCAGCGCCGAACAGATCAAGCAGCTCTTCGACGAAGACATCACCAACTGGAAAGAGGTCGGAGGCAGTGACATGCCTGTCACTGTGTTCCGTCTGGAAGACTTGGACCGCCTTTACAGCGAGACCGAATTGGGTTCGGAATATGAACACGCCGGCGAAAAAATAGCCGAGCAGGTGCGCAAGACACCGGGCATCATTGCGTTCGTCCCCAAAATGCTCGTCGAAGGCTTCGACGACCTCCACCTCATTCCTGACCATACCATCCCTGTCAAGGATGTGCTTCTTGGTACTGAATGGTTCCCGACTGCGACTCCCTCTCCCATCTTCGGGATCATCCCTCTGCTGAGCGGGACGCTTTGGGTGAGTTTCTTTGCCATCCTCATCGCCTTGCCTTTCGGTCTGGCCATATCTATCTACTTGGCCGAAGTGGCTCCACCATCTGTAAGCAAAGTACTCAAACCCATTATAGAGCTATTGAACGGAATCCCTTCCGTAGTCTACGGTTTTTTTGGACTTGCCGTCATCGTCCCCCTGCTCCAACAAACGTTCAACCTGCCAGTTGGTGAATCCGGTCTTGCAGGCAGCCTCGTGCTTGCACTAATGGCCCTGCCTACCATTATCACCGTAGCCGAGGACGCTATGCGCAACTGCCCCCGCACCATGCGCGAAGCAAGCCTTGCACTGGGCGCCACTCAATGGCAAACGATCTATAAGGTCGTCGTCCCCTACTCTATCTCGGGCATCACGTCTGGTGTCGTGCTCGGCATCGGCCGTGCCATCGGAGAGACAATGGCCGTGCTCATGGTGACGGGCAACGCCGCCGTCATCCCCACCAGTATCCTCGAACCGCTACGCACCATCCCCGCCACAATCGCCGCGGAACTGGGCGAGGCACCCGCCGGCGGCGCCCACTACCAAGCCCTTTTCCTGCTTGGCGTGCTTCTCTTCTTCATCACCCTGATTATCAACTCTTGCGTAGAGATTGTCTCTGTCCGCAACAAGACGAAACGATAAGCCATGCCTCTTCAATTCGATCCCAAGTACAACCAACGCAAGCGCGGGCTTCAAAGCGCCATGTTCGGCTGCTTCCGGCTCCTCAGCTACTGCATAGTGCTCGTGCTGTTCATCATTTTAGGTTTCATCATTGTCAAGGGCATTTCTGTCATTAACTGGACGTTCCTCACAGAAGCACCATCCGACGGAATGACCAAAGGCGGCATTTGGCCAGCCATAGTCGGTACATTCTACCTCATGCTGGGCAGCGCCGTGTTCGCCTTTCCCGTCGGTGTCGTCAGTGGTATCTACATGAGCGAATATGCACCACAAGGCAAGCTCGTTGCTTTCATCCGCACGATGACCAACAACCTCGCGGGCATCCCGTCGATCGTATTCGGTCTCTTCGGTATGGCATTCTTCGTCAATTATCTTGGATTTGGCGACAGTATTTTAGCCGGCTCGCTCACATTGGGCCTGCTTGCATTGCCTATTGTCATCCGCACAACAGAAGAAGCCTTCCGTGACATTGCCCCGAGCTACCGAGAAGGTAGCCTTGCACTAGGTGCAACCAAAGCACAGACCATTTGGCATGTACTGCTCCCAATGGCAATGCCCCGGGTCATCACAGGCCTCATCCTTTCGCTCGGCCGTGTTTCGGGAGAAACAGCTCCTATCCTATTTACGTGTGCCGCTTACTTCCTGCCCAAATTGCCTACGAGTATCTTTGACCAATGCATGGCGCTGCCCTACCATCTTTATGTCGTGGCCACAAGCGGTACCGATATCGAAGCACAGACGCCCATAGCCTACGGTACGGCTTTCGTCCTGATAGTCATTGTGCTCGCCATGAACCTTATTGCCAACGGTATACGCAAGCATTTTGAGAAGAAACTAAAATCGAAATAACCGCCTCCACATATTATGAATAAGATTGAAGCAAAAAACGTAGACTTCTACTACGGCTCCTTTCACGCCCTCAAAGGCATCAACATCACCATCCCCAACAACGAGGTGGTGGCTTTCATCGGTCCGTCAGGCTGTGGAAAGTCCACATTCCTACGTCTGTTCAACCGCATGAATGATCTCATTCCCGGCACCCGGCTGACGGGACAAATCCTCATAGACGGCAATGACATCTATGACAAGAGTGTGGACGTCGACGTGCTGCGCCGCAACGTCGGGATGGTATTCCAGCGTCCAAACCCGTTCCCGAAGAGTATCTTCGAAAACGTGGCCTATGGTCTGCGGGTCAATGGCGTCAAAGACAAAGCCTTTATCCAACAACGCGTTGAAGAGGCGCTGACCAGCGCCGCCTTATGGAATGAAGTGAAAGACAAGCTGAAAGAATCGGCCTACGCGCTGTCCGGAGGCCAGCAGCAACGCCTTTGCATTGCCCGGGCGATGGCCGTACAGCCTTCCGTCCTGCTCATGGATGAACCTGCCTCAGCCCTTGACCCCATATCTACCTCAAAGATTGAAGAACTTATCTGCGAACTAAGCAGCCAGACCACAATCGTCATCGTCACCCACAGCATGCAGCAAGCAGCCCGCGTCAGCAACAAGACGGCATTCTTCTATTTGGGCGAAATGGTGGAATATGACGAGACCAAGAAAATCTTCACTAATCCCGACAAAGAAGCCACGCAAAACTACATCACCGGCCGCTTCGGTTAACCCCACGTCACACTCACTAACGACAAATTCACTCATGGTTAAATTTGTAGAAAACGAACTGCTTTCTATCCGGAAAGAAATACGAGACATGTGGACGCTCGTTTACGAGCAACTCGACAACGCCTACAAGTCGCTGCTCGAAACAGATATCGAGCTCGCCGCCCAGGTTGCCGCAAGAGAGAAACGCGTCAACGCTTTCGAATTGAAAATCGACAGCGATATTGAAGACTTCATTGCGCTTTACAACCCCGTCGCCGTGGATCTCAGGTTTTCTCTCGCGATGCTCAAAATCAACAACAACCTGGAACGCATCGGCGACTACGCAGACAGCATCGCACGGTTCGTCGTCCGCACCGAGCCTCAGCCCACTGACCGCGAGCTTTTCGAACGCCTGAAACTCCGCGAAATGTACGAGACGGCGCTCAACATGCTCAAAACTACTATGGAGTCGCTCGAAATGCAGGATATTGCAAAAGCAAAATCCGTGTTTGAAATCGATGAAACACTCGACAACATCAACGACAATGCCATCGACACACTCGTGGCCTACGCTACTGAACACCCCGAGTCCATCCGCCTGTGCATGGAGTTGGCCGGCATTTTCCGCAAGCTCGAACGCACGGGCGACCACATCAACAACCTTGCCGAAGAGACTGTCTTTTACATCGACGCCGAGGTGCTGAAACACCGTCGCAACGCCCTGAAAGACCTCGACGCCGAATAAGGCCTCAACCACGCAGCCCCGGACCAAGGGGAAAGTAAAAGAAAAAACCGGCAATGGCCAAATGACCATTGCCGGTTTTTCTTTGGTAAATACAGGCCGTACCATCGGCCGACGCGTCAGTCGCTCCCGTCTTGGTCGGGATAGCGCTGTTTCCAATAATCGATGCGTTTGCCCCACGAAAGATTGGACAAGGGCAGCACATGGTGCTGCTCGGCCCACCGCTGCCACTGCCCCGTGAGCCGTTCGAGCACGTCAGGATTCGCGGCACTGACGTCTGTCGTCTCATAAGGGTCTACCGAGAGGTCGTAAAGTTCCCAGGGCGACCGGTCATCGGCGCGAACAGCTTTCCATTGGCCGGAAATGAGCGCCGACGAGGTCTGATGTTCGAAATAAAGGTCGTGCGAGGGGAAATCCCTCCCCTCCATCGCCGGCCAAAGGCTCACGCCGGGAAGCGCTATCCCGCGCCCGTTGCCTGGATAGCTGTGGCCGGCCAGATCAAGACAAGTCGGGAGAATGTCAGTGATGTGAGCGGGCTGCCGGCATATTTTCCCGGCCATCGTGCGCCCTTGTGGCCGTCCGTCTGCGATGATACAGGGCGTGCTGACGCCACCTTCGTAACACCACATCTTGTAACTGCGATACGGCGTGTTGCTGAGATCTGCCATCAGTTGGTTCGTGCGTCCTCCTTCGAGCGTAGCCCCGTTGTCGCTCAGAAAGATGAACACCGTGTTGTCTGCCATGCCGCGCGCGCTCAGGGCGTCTGCCACACGTCCCACACCGTCGTCCATAATCTCAATCATTGCCGCGTAGGTCGCCATGGCCTCTGTCCACTCATGCCGCTGCGCATCGGTCAGCTCGTCCCACGCTGGCTTGTGCCCGCCAAACTCCCGGTCGAACTGAGGCAGCTCCATGCCTGCCGGCACAAGCCCCAGATTCTTCATCCGTCCGAAACGTTCGTGACGGAGTACGTCATAGCCAGCCTCATAGCGGCTGCGGCAACGTGCTACGCGGTCGGCGGGTGCCTGTAAC
>ERZ779697.1157-NODE-1157-length-10494-cov-1.83418_pt1 | contig 10494 bp, 6 predicted proteins | sample MGYA00511881_ERZ779697 | MGnify/ENA primary metagenome ERZ779697 (study PRJEB29588, sample SAMEA2148105) | human gut metagenome | biome: human gut; feature: human-associated habitat; material: faeces | place: Denmark | collected 2008/2010 ... | reverse complement strand
GCTGCCGGACATTATGTGCGCCACAGTGCCCGCAGGGCCATCCCACAAGCCATGGGGCGCTATGCTGAATGGCTTTCGAGGGCACGGCAAACTTACATGTAGACGTCGAGCACGCCTCCGGCCATTATGTCGGAATGGCGCAAGACATACCGAAGGTGAGCCTTGCCATTGAGTCTCATCGCCTTTATCCTGTGGCCATGGCTGCCCTTGCGGTGCACCCTCACCTCGAATGTGCGCCCGGAAGCCAGCCTTATAGCCACTCTGTCGAACAGTGGCGACCCTATTGAATACTCACCCGACACGGGATTGACCGGATAGAAACCCATCGACGAGAACACAAACCATGAAGACATCTCGCCACAATCGTCGTTGCCGGCATATCCCGACGACGAATTGTTGTACAGCTCCGTACATATCTTATGCACAAGGTCTTGCGTCTTTTGTGGTTTGCCTGCATAATTGTAAAGGTAGGCAACGTGGTGGCTCGGCTCATTGCCGTGGACATACTGGCCTATGAAGCCGCTCGCATTGTCGTTCTTTGCTCCGCTGCTCTCTGTTAGTGAGAAAAAGGCGTCGAGCCTGTCGACAAACTTCCTGCGGCCACCGAGCAGCTCTATCAGCGCAGGTACATCATGAGGCACATACCACAGATACTGCCATGCATTGCCCTCTGTGTAAGGGTTGCCGCCGTTGGCGCCATAGCGCAGGGGGTCGAAAGGCTCAACCCACCTGCCGTCGGACGTTCGCCCACGGAAGAAACCGCTGCCGGCATCATAGAGGTTGGCAAAACTACGGCTGCGGATGGCAAAATGCCTGGCCACGCTATCGTTTTCAAGCCTCGACGCCAGCTGCGCCACACACCAGTCGTCGAACGACTGCTCGAGGGTGATGCTAACCGACTGCGACTGCAAATCCTCGGGCATATAACCGTATTCCTCCCAAACATCGAATGGCGAACCGGGATGGACAGTGGTGGCAGACGCCACACAGGCCCTCAGCGCACGCTCGGGGTCGATGCCACCTATGCCCTTGAGCACAGCATCGGCCACTACAGGGATGGCATGGTTGCCTATCATGCAATAATTGTCTTGCCCCCACAGCGACCATATCGGCAAATAACCGTAAGAGTCAAAGTGGGCAAGCATGCTGTTGACAAAGTCCGCATCCATCTCGGGGGCAATGATGGTGTAAAGCGGATGGGCCGCCCTAAACGTATCCCACAGCGAGAATGTTGTGTAATACTGCTGCCCGTGGGGCATCTTCTGCGTCGAATAGTCGGTAGAAGTGTATTCGCCGTTGATGTCGCTGATAACGTTTGGCTGAATCATCGTGTGGTACAAGGCAGTATAAAACTTCTGCATCTCTGTGCTGTCGCCCTTCACCTCGATGCGCCCCAGCATGCCATCCCACACCGCGTCGGCCCGGCGGACAAAGCCGTCGAAATCCCATCCGGGCGCCTCGTGCGCCATGTTGGCACGCGCATTGGCCAGGCTTGTTGTCGAAAGCCCTACCTTTACCACGACACAGTCGCTCCCGTCAGGGTCGAAATCCACCCATGCCTTAAGGTTGTTGCCATTGGCCACGGTAGCCCGCCCGTAGTCACGGTCGGCCGAGAGCAAAGAGCACGATGCCATGGGCCGCGACAGTTCGATGTGGAAATACACCCGGCGCAGCTTTGCCCAGCCCGTCATGACACGGTAACCCTCGATGGTATGCAGCCCGGTGACACGCAGTTGCGACTGTATGATGCGCCTGTCCCAACTGCCTTTGGGCGCCGAGTGGTCAAGGTCTATATATAAACGCTGCCTACACCCTTTAGGATAAGTGTAGCGATGTATGCCCGTACGGGCCGTAGCCGTGAGCTCGGCAAGTATTCCCCCGTCTAATTCAAGTGAGTAATATCCCGGCGAAGCCTTCTCCTTAGAGTGGTCAAGGGCCGACCATACTCTGCTGTCGACAGACGGCATGAGCAGCAAGTCTATCAAATCGCATGCTCCTGTTCCGCTCAGCCGAGTATGGCTGAAGCCGCAAGTGTGTGTGTCGTTGTAGTCATACCCCGACGCCTTGTCCCAATCTGGGGCAGCTTGAGTGTCCGGGCTGAGCTGCACCATGCCAAAAGGCACCGTTGCCCCGGGGTAACAGTTGCCCGACAGAGAGTTCTCCACAGCCCCGGTGCCTATGAACGGGTTGACGTAAGCAGTGTATTTGCCGCCATATGCCAACAATGCGACAGCCAAAGACAGCAATGTGGTGATGTGTTTCATTTGTCAATAATCTGAGTTAGAACGGTATTTTCCATAAGAAAGCAGAGGCCAGTCGTCTGTACGGAAAGGGCATGCGGGCAACCCGGCCCCGTTGTACAGCGTCACTTCCGGATTGTCTTGCCATAGATAGCGCACAGCCACAGGCATGCTCACTCCGTCGGCCCATACCTCCACCAGGCCTGCGTCACCGTCGACGATGCGCGCTTCGGCATTGTGCCACACGTGGTCAGGCCCCGCAATGGTGAATCCGGATATGTGCCCACCCCTCTGCACAAGGCCTCCGACCACATCAGAAAACTCAACCAGCACCCTGCTGTCGCCTATGATATGGTTCATATATCGCGGTCCGGTAAACACACAGTCGTGCCCATATGTGTTGGCTAGTGCTATAAGCGATAGCCGCCTTGCCACTTCCTGCTTATTTGGATAGTGTACGTCGTTGCCCAAGCCCACATCGATGGCCGACGCCATGCCCGTGGCCGGCAGTCGGAGCGCCATGTCCTGAGCCTCACGCAACTCGGCCCACAGTGCCTCGACAGGCTCATTGCGCCTCTCGTGGAAGTTGGCCAGCTGCACAAAGTAGAAAGGTAGCCGGTCGGCATGCCATTTTCGGCGCCAGTCGCGTATGAGCATCGTAAACAAATCACGGTACTGCCACCCACGAAGTTCGTTTTGCTCGCCCTGATACCACAACACTCCGCGCATTGCCATAGGCACCAACGGACTAATCATGCCGTTGTAAAGAGCTGCAGGCGAATTGCGCCAAGGCATATAAGCCGCACGGTCTATGCTGTCGCGACAGTCGGGCATCAGGCGTAGAGTCTCGGCAGAAATCCACGATTCGATGTTGCTGCCTCCCCACGTCGCATCAATCACGCCCACAGGCACTCCTTCCTTTGCAGAGATCTCGCGCGCAAAGAAATAGGCAATGGCCGAAAACTCAGGCAGCGTCGACGGCCCGCAGACCTGCCACGTGGGCGAGTTTGTTACCAACCGGGCAGAAGGCGCGACCGAAGCAACCTTGTGCACCTGCAGTAAACGAATGCCGGGGTGAACCGAATTGGCAAGTTCTTCGTCGGCGTTGAGCACCGATGTCCAGCCTTTCACGGGATATTCCATGTTGGACTGACCCGAACAAAGCCACACTTCACCGGCCATCACACCATTGATAACAACCTTCTTGCCGTCGCTGACCGTTATGGAATGAGGGCCACCGGCCTTAGGGGTACGCACAGTAGCCATCCATCTACCGTCTGGTCCGGCCTTGGCCGTAACCACCGTGCCGCTCCATGAACAGCTGACAGTGACCGCCTTGCCCGGCTTGGCCGTTCCCCATATCGGGGCGTCGGCATTCTGCTGAATCACCATGTTGTCTGAAAACAGCGGCGACAGCTTTGGCACGGCATGCGCACCGAGGCCAAACGACAGTAACAAAAGTAAAATATGTCTCATCATCATTATGGTATGTATTTGTAAAAAAGAGCCTATCGTAACTCCTAACGCCAGAAACGCAAAACAACCAAGACCGTTCAGCGCTCTACAACGACATTCCGCCTGATACGAATGTCATCTGACGCCGCTCCGATTTGAATTTCAAACTCACCCGGTTCGACCACTTCCTGCATGTCGGCATTGTAAAACGCCAGCTCGGAAACAGGGAGGGTCAAGGTAAACGTGGCGCTCTTGCCTCTGCCCACCAGTTTCTTCGCGAAAGCCTTGAGCTGCTGCTTGGGGGTTGCAACCGAACTGACCTTGTCGTGAACATACAGCTGAACCACCTCCTTACCGTCCATTTTGCCCGTATTCCTCACCGTCACCTCAACCGTCAAAGTGTCGCCCGACCTCAAGACCGAGTCGATCATGACACACTTTTCATACTCAAACGTAGTGTAACTCAACCCGGCCCCGAAGTTCCAAAGCGGCTCCGGCTTGTCGAAAACATAGTGACCCTTAGGCTCTTCGGGCGAACCGGGCTGGTCGAAAGGTTCCTCCCTGTCGGTGGCATAGTGATTGTAGAAGCACGGTGTGTTGCCTGTTGAACGCGGGAAAGACACATTGAGCTTTCCTGAAGGGTTGACACGGCCAAACAAAATGTCGGCCATCGAACGCCCCTGCTGCTCTCCGGCGTACCACTGAACCAACAACGCATCGGCATTTTCCTTCACCCATGGCATGGCCAAAGGCTTGCCGGAAATGAAAACAACTATCATCGGCTTGCCGACAGCGGCAACCGCCTCAAGCAACAGCTGCTGCACACCCGGCAATTCGAGCGAAGACAGGTCGAAGCCCTCACCTGCAGTCGAATACTTTGGCCCACGTCCCAGATACGTACTGCGCGTGCCAATGGCCACAATAGCCACATCACTGTTGCGAACAGCATCGACCGCTTCACTGATGTGAGTCGTATCGCGGCTCCACCAGTCACAACCCTCGGCGTGATTAATGGCAACCTCGTCGCCCACCAATTCACTTATGCCCTGCAACAGGCCAACCCCTTCGTCCGTGTCAGGGCCCGTCCATGCATAATCGCCATACAGAGCTTGCGAGCTGTTAGGGCCTACAACAGCTATAGAACGGTATTTCCGTGTGTCAAGAGGCAGTATGCCACCTTTGTTTTCAAGCAGCACCGCACTCTCGTCGGCCACTTCCTTTGCCAAGGCAACCTTGCCGGCATTGCGCACAATGCCTACAACAGAAGCCGTATCGACCGTAGAACCGTCAAACAGTCCGAGCGCAAACTTAACCCTGAGCACGCGACGCACTGCCTCATCAATGCACTCGAGAGGTATCTGTCCGTCTTCGACCTGCCGCTCAAGCGTCTCATACGACGAATCGACATTAACGTCGATACCTGCCAGGAGTGCCATCCGCGCAGCCTCCTCACGCGTAGCCACCGCATGGTGGAACGTCATCAGGCGCTCCACCGACCCCCAATCAGAATAAACATATCCGTCGAATCCCAACTCGCCCCGCAATATGTCGGTCATGTAACGGCGCGAGCCCGACACCGGCACTCCGTCGTAAGCACTGTAACAACTCATCACTGCCATGGGCGAAGTCTCACGTATCACCCGCCTGAAAGGATAGAGATAGAGGTTGTACAAATCGCGTTCTCCACCAGCGACCGAAGCACAATTAAGGCCTCCCGACGGGCTCCCGTGGGCCACGAAGTGCTTCGGCATGCAGGCAATACCACGGCTTTGGTAGCCTTTGACGAAAGCAATGCCCATCTCGGCGATGAGGAACGGGTCTTCACCATAAGTTTCTTCGATGCGACCCCATCGCAGTTCGCGTGCAATGTCAAGCACTGGCGACAGCACCTGCCTTATGCCAATGGCAGACGCCTCCTCGCCCGCAGCGGCGGTCATGCGTTCAACCAAGCCTGGATTGAACGTGCTTCCCTGTGCCAAGGCATGCGGGAACAGCGTGCATCCGTTCTGCACTATACCTTGAATGCCTTCCGCACAAGCAAGCACCGGTATGCCCAACCTGGTGTGTGACCGCATGTATTCATGCAGCTTGGCATACATCACAGCGCAGTCGTAGGCCGACATTCCCATCTCATGTGTTGTTCCATAACTCTGCCCAGAGAAGATTCCGTCAATTTGGTCTGCCTTCCCCGAGGCTCGGTTCTGCAACTGCAACACTTTCTCATGAAGCGTCATGCGCCCCAAGAGATCGTCCACCCTTTGACCAACAGGCGCAGACTTGTCCTTGTACAAAGGTTCGGCTTGTCGGGCTGAGGCACCGACAGCGATGGCACCAGCGGCAAGGAACATCACCAGCAACCTAACATTAAAATATCGTTCCATCTGTTTTCTGATATCATGTCACATGTAAAGCACGACAATAAGCCTGTCATTTGAACACTTTCCTGACGCTGTTGCCCTGCTTCAAGACATACAAGCGCCTTGCACCCTGTGTCGGGCTGCCGACCGCAGAGTCGGGTATTCGCCGTCCGAGAAGGTCGAAGGCCGTGGCCCCGCCTTCGTCCGACGGCCTTGAAAGCTCGACTATTCCGTCTGGATGACCTTTCTTTTCAATTCGGTAAATACGCGCATCGCACACAGGCACATTGTAACTGATGCCTTCCTGCGACGGATGCAGGACCTCGCCAGTCCACAGTTCCTTGACCTCACCAACGTCTGAAGGGTCTACGCCAATGTCGGCAAAGCTAACAATGCCGATGTTTGGCACCAGTATCTGGTAATTGAAAACAGCCAGGTAAACGTATTGCTCATTTTCGTACATCATGAGCGATTCCGCCCCGACAGCCGTCGAGGCATTGCCATACACAGGCCGGAACGACTTGCACGTACGTGGAATTGCATTGATGTCTTCGTTTGTAAGAAGCTTAAGGGCACGTTCTCTCGACGTCTGATAATAGTTCGGCCGCTCTTTTCCGCTGCCATCGTGCAGCGTTACGTTCGGACTGAAGTTGTCGCCGGTGAGAAACGCACCAACGATAGCGCCCGACGTAATGCGCGCACGGTTGGCATTCTCGCCTTGGATGCCGCCGGCCTCCTGACGCAATGCCATGACCATGTGGTCAGGGTCGTTGGCCACGTAAAGCTGATTGACCCACCAGCCGTACGAAGCGTTGTTCATCACATACTTGGTATGGTCGATTGTTCCCCACGCGTCGCACGAAATGCGCCGCCCGTGGGCATATTGGTATGGGAATACCGGCGATATGCTAAGGTCGATATATATTCCGTCGCCAGCCTGCTTGAGCAAGAAAGCCATGCCTTCGTTGTATGCCTGCACCCCCGTGTGGCAATCTTTGTTGTACCACGAATCGGCCTCGATAGCGCCGTTCGACATGAAATCGCACTTAAGATACTCTATGCCCCACTGCTTAAACTTCATCATGTCGCTGACGATGAACTGCTTTGTACCTACATGGGTGGGGTCGAGACAGTATGCCCCGTCAACAACCTTAAACCGGCCATGCACTTTCAGGGCAATGTCACGGAAGCGGTACTTGTTGTTTGTGCCCGGCACGTAACTGTTCAAGTCGCCAAACCGACAGAACGAACCGTAATAAAGCCCGGGTATCATATTGTTTTGCTTGCAGTAATCAACGAACTGCCGCACTTGGTCTACAGTCAGATTGTCGTTCCACCATGCGTCGAGGCTCATCACGACCTTGCCTTGCCTGTCGTGGAAACCACGGCTTACGAGATTGTCGCGTATGAAGTCGGCACAGTCGATGACCCCTTGGTATGATATGTCGGTAGACTGCACTCCAGCCGTAAGGGGCGCCACCGGCCCACTCACGCTTTGGCGCCACCATGGTGCAAGCCTTTCCAAACGCCTCCATGCCGTCACGCCAGTCGTCAAACCAACCCACGACAAAGCGCGCCGAGCTCACCGTGTCGGCTACTATCGTGCCATGGGGCATCACCCCTTGCTCGCTCAATATAGAGTCGTGGGTATGCTCGTCGGTATATCCGGAAATAAGGGCAAAGCCGTTTACCTTGTCATAATCGGAACACTCCACGTGGACGGCGCTCTTCCACAGGTCGTGGTCTACGGCCCCGGCCACCAGGCCCTCGCGCGTATCGGCATTGTAGATGGCCGTGACGGAATAAGAGTTTGTCTCGCCCAGCAACGGGTTTGAACCGTAACGTATGAAGCCATCGTTGTCCCATGGGACAAAAAGCACACGGTTTTGCCGTCCGGAAGGCATGAAGCCAGCCGTATCGCAACTCTTCATCGGCACGGCATAGTTGCTCTCAACGGTTCCGTTGCCAGTCACTTCCAACGATGTGACGAAGTATGGCAGCCCGTCGTAGAACGCGAATGTCTGAACGAGCTCCGTTCCCGACGGCATGGTGTAAGTAATCCTGTAGCAGCTGCCCTCCCCGAAGCAGTCGTCCACACTGTAGCGCCCGAAGCCAACGGCCGACGCTTCATACGAGCGCACAGTGTCTGCCCCGACCTTGGCTTCGGCATATACGCCGTCGAAGATGGGGCGCCCGGAATAGCCCACGGACAGCCTCTTGGTAGCCTCGTTGTATTTTATCGCCCAGTTTCCGCCAGTAAAATCTGCCGCCACGGCGCACGCCACCCAAAGGCAACAGGCTGCTATAGATAAACGTCTTTTCATATTTTTTTGAATCTAAACACTTTAACATCCTTTCCAGGCACCTCAACCACATCGTCGATGCCAACCTTGGCGTGGCTCCACAGTTCCTCGACGTCATAACCGGCGCCACGGTCGAGCTGCATCAGGCCGCGGTCGAAGCGGTACACCCGCTTGTCGTCGCCGTAATTGAACACGGCAAGATAAACATCGCCGTTGTCCTCATGTCTCACAAACACACTTTCCGACTGCTCGTTGTCGCCCACCAGCGGCCTGAAAGAACGCCCTGTCGCCATACGGTTGATGTCGGCGTTGGTAAGCAGCCGGCGCGCACGCGATATGGCCATGCTGTCGGCCGAGAAGTCGTCGCCCATAATAAACAGGCCCGTGATGGCGCTCGATGTGATGCGGGCACGGTTCTCGCCCTCGGTGGCATCGCGCAGCACCACATGGTCGGCGTCGTTATACTGATAGACGCGGTCAATCCACCAACCGTACGAAAGGGCGTTCATCGTATACTCAGTGTCCTTTATCTTGTTCCATGCATCGCAGGCTATGCGGCGGCTTTGGGCATACTGCGAGGGGAATATCGGCGAGATGCTCAGGTTGAGATACATGTCTGAGAAAATGCTGTCGAGCAGATGCATGCCGTAGTTGTAGGCTTCCGTGCCGGTGGTTATGCTCCGGTCGTACCACCTGTCGGCCTCCATGCGCCCGTGGGTCATGAAGTCCATCTTGACATATTCATACCCGCACCTCTTGAACAGTTCGTGAGTCTGCTCCATCATGGCGCGGACGGCGGGGTGAGTGGGGTCGATGGCGTAGGCCCCGTCGAGCTCCTGGGGCTGTCCGTTGGCATAGATGTACAGGTCTTTATACTTATACTGCCCCACCCCCGGCACCAGGCCCTCGGGGTTCTTGCCCCAGTCTGTGAACGGAGTCCAATAGATGCACGGCACCTGGTTGTTGCGCCTGCAACGGTCGGCGAAGTCTTTCAGTTCCTCTTCAGAGAAACTGTTCCATCCTGAGTCGAGTCCTATGTACAGCACACCGTCGGCGTTTGTGAACGAACGGTTCTGCAGTTCCTCGGCAAAGAAGTCGGATATGCGCGACGAGTTGGCGTGATTCACCTTGAAGGCCAGGGCGCCCCACGAGTTCCATCCCACAGGCATCGACTTGTCCCACTTGCGCGGGTGAGCCACAACGGCATTGGCCGAGGCAAACCGCTCCATGCCCTCGCGCCAATCGCTGTATACACCTATCATCATGCGCGCCGACGTTACAGAGCGCCCGCTCAACATGCCGTGTGGCAGCCGGTCGCGCGTCAGTGCGTCGGCCACGCCGCTGTAGGCCCTCAACGTCTTAGCGCTGTTGGTCATGTCTACTGCATTTTTCCATCGGTCATGGTCGATGGCGCCTATCACTATGCCCCTGCGGCTGCCGGCGTCATAGATGGATGTCACCTCATACGAGCGCATGGTGTCGGCCGAGAGCGGCCGTGAGGCGAAGCGTATCCAGGCATCGTTGTCGAAGGGGATGAAGAGCATGCGCCTGCCTTCGCCGCATATCAGCGAGTCGGTGCGCTCCATCACCACCGGAGCCATGTAGTTGGTGCTTACCCCACTGTCGGAAGCCACGCTGATGTCGGTGAGCAAATAGTCGTAATAAAGATAGAAAGTCTGCGTCAGCACGGGCAAAGCGGGGTCGGTGTAGGTTATCGTCCACTTCTTGCCTTTGCCAAAACCGTCTTTTATCCGCTCTTCTTTGAAAGAGTGCTTGCCGTAGGCCTGGGTGTTGACCAGGCGGTCGCCCAGTTTGTACTCTGCCGTCATTCCACGCACCACCCAAGTGTTGCCATGGCGGATGTCGACGCCTTTGTCGAAGGCGAGCTTCCAGTCTTCTTCTGTCACATTGGCTCCCCTGCCACAGCCTGCCAAGGCCATGGACGCCAACAGCGCAATCGTTGATATTCTTATCACATTCATTCTGAAATAGATGTTTTAGTGGTTTTGCACACAAAGTTAAGAAAAACGCCATGCAATCACGGTGAACATACGTACCATTATATATAAACTTTGTCGAAATAAAACCCCATTTTTACGTATTTTGCACTACTTGAAACAAATGCCACCGGCTGCAGCG
>ERZ779697.1143-NODE-1143-length-10582-cov-1.89731_pt1 | contig 10582 bp, 6 predicted proteins | sample MGYA00511881_ERZ779697 | MGnify/ENA primary metagenome ERZ779697 (study PRJEB29588, sample SAMEA2148105) | human gut metagenome | biome: human gut; feature: human-associated habitat; material: faeces | place: Denmark | collected 2008/2010 ... | reverse complement strand
GGCATCACGCTGCAAACGCGGGCGACGCTCGATACGCTCCGCAGAGGAAATACGCGCCCGCTTATCGCGCCCGAAGCGGGCCAACGTCGTATCCGAGTCGTTTTTGAAATCTTTCATAATCGATTCTGTGAGTTTTGCGAATTTAATAAGTCGTATTCCCGGAAATCGCAATCGTCGATGGAACCCGCAAAACTCACGCTACGGCGTTTTACGACGCCAGGTCCCAAATCGGCAATTTCACTCGATTTCCCCTGCATAACAGGGAAAACCCCGGCATTCCGCACCGGCCGAAAATACCGGTGCAGGCAGCAAAGGTAATCGAATTTTCGGGATAACGGCACCGACAGCCGCTATTTTCCGGAAAAAGAGGATTATCCCTGCGGGAATCCGATCGAAATACCGTGCCAAAATATTTCCCCTTACCCGTAAAAGCCGTATATTTGCGCATCAAAACCCAGGACATGAACCGAGAAATCCTCCGATTAGCCGTTCCGAACATCATCTCCAACATCACGGTCCCCCTTATGGGTATCGTGAGTTCCGCCGTCGCAGGACACCTGGACAACTCCGCAGCGACGATCGGGGCACTCGCCATCGGCGTATCCATCTTCAACTTCATCTACTGGAACTGCAGCTTCGTGCGCATGGGTACCAGCGGACTCACGGCGCAGGCTTTCGGTGCAGGAAACTTCCACGAATGCACCAACATGCTCGTCCGGGGCATTCTGGTCGCAGCGATCCTCGGCCTGCTGGTTATTTGCTTCCAAAACCCTCTGGGGCGACTGGCACTATGGGCCATGAACGGCAACGAAATCGTACACGACTATTTCTACGCCCGCATCTGGGCGGTACCCGCCGGTATCATGCTCTTCGGATTCAACGGCTGGTACACAGGCATGCAGAATGCCGTGATCCCGATGTGTATCGCCGTCACGGTGAATATCGTACACGTTTCCACGAGCCTGTGGCTCGTATTCGGACACGGCATGGGCATCACGGGCATCGCCTATGGCTCGGTCGTGGCCCAAAATACGGGGGTCCTGCTGGCGGTCCTGCTGCTTATCCTGCGATACCGCAAAATTCTCACACGGTTTACGTGGCGTGAAGTGGTGGACTGGGAACCGGTGCGGAAATTTTTCCTCATCAACCGCGACATCATCGTCCGTACGCTCTGTATCGTAGCCGTATATACCTTCTTCACGGCGGCATCGGCCCGTATGGAGGACCCGATCCTGCTGACGGTCAATACGCTTCTGCTCCAGATATTCACCCTTTTCTCCTACATGAACGACGGCTTCGCCTATGCCGCCGAAGCCCTCACGGGACGCTTCATCGGAGCCCGGGACGAACAATCGCTGCGTCGCTGCCTGGGACGTTGTCTGGGCTGGGGCACACTGATCTCGGTGCTGTTCGTCGGCATATACCTCATCTGGTGGCGCGACCTGTTGGGCATTTTCATCAAGGCCGGAACTCCGGACGCAGCACAGGTCGTTTCGACGGCGGGTAATTACATCGTCTGGATCATCCTCATCCCGCTGGCCAGCGCCATGCCCTTCATCATGGACGGTATCATGGTGGGTGCGACCGAAACCAAAGTGATGCGCAATTCGATGCTGCTCTCGACCGTCGCCTATTTCGGTATCTTCTACTCGCTCTATCCCGTCATCGGGAACAACGCTCTTTGGCTGGCCTTCACGCTCTATATGTTCCTGCGCGGCACGCTGCAACTCCTGATGACCCGGCGCCTGCGGCTCATCTATCGAAAAGCTGCGGCATAAATTTCCCGACGTATCTTCGCCCTGCAAAGGACGGCCCTTCCTCTCCGCCGATCCAAATAACCGGGGTTCTTCGTCCGGCAGATCCCTTCCTCTTCAACTACTGCATACCGTACTGCAATAAATTTTTCAACAGTAACAAAAAGATTATACGGACTTTCCTCTTCGCACCGCTGCCGCCATTTCGGTACAGGGAACAAACGTGTCTGTAAACAAAGTGATCGGTAAAAAAACAAAAAGCCCGGAGCGTCTTGCTCCGGGCTTTATTTGGAAACCAACGTTCGAATTACATCTGTTTGTAAAGCTCGTTGTATTTCTCGTATTTCTCCATCATGCCGGGTTCGTCGCGCAGACGATAGCAAAGAGTCTTGAGCAGCTGTACGGGATCGGGATTCTGCGGCATAATCTCATGGGCAACTTCCAGATAGGGAACAGCCTGCGAATAGATCGAAAGAATCTCCTTCTGGTCGGCTTCATACTCGCCCGCATTGGTATATTCTTTCTCATTGGCCTCCTGATTCAGTGCATCGGCCTTCATAATGATGTAGTAACCCGTAAAGAACTGCGCTTCATAAGACTGAGGATTCAGTTCGATCGCCTTCTCCAGGGAGGCAATCGCCTCATCGTAATCCTCCAACGAAACGAAGATCTGGGCACGGCTGAACCACAGTTCGATGTTCTGGGGATCACCGGCAATCGCATCGTCGAGCATCGTAACCAACTCCGACGAATCGCCCAACCCCTCTTCCATCGAATACAACATAATCAAACTCTTGAGAATATCCTGATTCTTCGGGAATTTAGTAATACCGGTCATCAGGGCGTCTTTGGCTTTCAGGACATTGGCACGGTCCGCCTCACGCTGGCCATAATAGTTATGGAACAGGTAGTAATAGATCATACCGTTGTCATCCGTATATCCCATTTCAAGCGCCTTATTCAGCAATTCCACGCCGCGAGCATATTCAGCAGCGTCCTTCTCGCCGGCAGCAGCGGCCAGATAGCCCGCATAGTAAAGGCGCGAAGCGTCGGGAGTACCGCAAGCCGGACTCATCTCCGCACGGAAAGCGGTTTCGAAAGCCTCCGAACCGAGTTTGTATTCACCGATATTATTGCAGGCATCGCCCAATTGCGAACAGTAGTTACTGATCGCCATAAGCTGCTCCTTGACTTTCGGACCCTGCTTGGAATCGAGTTCGTAAGCCTTGTTCAAAGCAGCGATCGCCTTATCGATAGCACCTTCCTTTACGGGTTCTATCTCCTTCCAGCCGATTACCTGGCCGTTCGAAACGTAAACCGTCACGTAATCATAGTTCTGTGCAGCTACCGACAGGCCGTTGATCGTAACCTCATCGATCGATTTCGGATCGCCCAGCGACAAACTCAACTGCAAACCGGGTTCTCCGACATAGAGATCTTTGGTAGGGGCAAGTATGGCCTCGACATAGCTCTTACCCAAATTGAGCCAGGTAGCGGCTTTCGCTCCCTTCTTCGCATCGGCACTCGCAGTTTCGTTCTTTTCGATCTTCTGCAACAAGGCCTCCTTGTTGATTTTCTGTGCCTGGGCAGCAGTTCCCAACAAGGCAACGGCGGCCAGGGCCAAAATAAGTTTTTTCATAATGAACGGGGTTTTTAATTTATAGGTATATCTTCTATTATTCTTTACTAACGTTCTCTTCGGACTCGGATTCCGGAGCGCCCGCCCCATCGAGGACCGCCGGCTCCTCCTCTTCGTTGGCGGGAACGGCAATCACCGAAGCGATGGCATCTCCCTCACGCAGGTTGATGATACGCACTCCCTGCGTAGCGCGTCCCGCCACACGGATCTGATCTACTGCCGTACGGATCGTCAGCCCCGAACGGTTGATAATCATCAGGTCGTTCTCGTCGGTCACGGCCTGGATCGAAATCAGCTTGCCGGTTTTTTCCGTAATGTTGATCGTCTTCACACCCTTGCCGCCGCGGTTGGTAATGCGGTATTCGTCCAGATCGGTACGCTTTCCGTAACCGTTCTCGCTGAGTACCAGCACGTCCTGCGAACTGTTGGGTTCGATGCAGATCATGCCGACCACCTCGTCGCCTTCGTCGAGCGAAATACCGCGCACACCGGCACCGACACGCCCGATCGGGCGCACCGTATTCTCGTTGAAGCGGATCGCCTTGCCTTCCCGGGCCGCGATCATCACCTCGGCACTGCCGCTGGTGAGCTTGGCCTCGATCAACTGGTCGCCCTCGCGGATCACGATGGCATTGACGCCGTTCTGACGGGGACGCGAGTACGCTTCCAGTTTGGTCTTCTTGATCGTGCCGTCCTTGGTACACATGATGATATAGTTGTTGTTCACGTATTCCGCATCGTCCAGACGCTTCACGTTGATATAGGCACGCACCTTGTCGTCCGGCTCGATCTGGATGACGTTCTGAATCGCCCGTCCTTTCGAGGAGCGCGTCCCTTCGGGAATCTCGTAAACCTTGAGCCAGTAGCAGCGGCCCTTCTCCGTGAAGAAGAGCATCGTATTGTGCATCGTGGCCATGTAGATATGCTCGATGAAATCCTCGTCGCCCCGGTTCTGGGTACGGTATTCGGCCAGCGGCGTACGCTTGATATAGCCCAAGTGCGAAATGGTGATGACCATCTCGTCGTCGGCGTAGAAATCCTCCGGGTTGAACTCTTCGGAAGCGTAAACGATCTCCGAGCGCCGTTCATCGCCATACTTGGCCTTCACCTCCAACAATTCGTCCTTGACGATCTTCATCTGCAATTCGCGGCTGCCCAGCACATCGTTGAAATAAGCGATCTGCGCCTCCAGCTCGTTGCGCTCGGCAACCAGCTTGTCGTGTTCGAGTCCCGTCAGAGCGCGTAGACGCATCTCGATAATGGCCGAAGCCTGTGCGTCGCTCAAACTGAAGCGCTCCATCATGGCCTGCTTGGCCAAGTCGGGGTTCTTGGCTGCCCGGATGATGTGGATGATCTCGTCGATGTTGTCCTGCGCGATGAGCAGACCCAACACGATATGCAGCCTCTTCTCGGCCTTGGCCAGATCGAAGCGCGTGCGCCGCACGATCACGTCGTGGCGGTGCTCGACGAAATGCCGCACCAGATCCAGCAGATTGAGCATCATCGGACGACCGTTCACCAGCGCGATGTTGTTCACCGCGAACGAGGTTTGCAGCGGCGTATTCTTATACAGCGTATTGAGCACCACGCTCGCCACGGCATCGTGTTTCAGGATGACGATGATACGCATGCCGTTCCGGTCGGACTCGTCGTTGATATAGGAAATGCCCTCGATCTTCTTTTCGTTGATAAGGTCGGCGATCTTCTTGATCATCTCCGCCTTGTTGACCATATAGGGAATTTCGGTGATGACGATGCACTCGCGGCCGCTGGCCGTATGCTCGATCTCCGTGCGGGCACGCATGACCACACGGCCCCGGCCTGTCAGCAACGCTTCCCGAACCCCTTCGTAGCCGTAAATAATTCCTCCGGTCGGGAAATCGGGGCCCTTGACGTACTTGAGCAGTTCCTCACATGCTATCTCCGGATTGTCCACGAAAGCACAGCAGGCATCGATCACCTCGCCCAGATTGTGCGGCGCCATATTGGTCGCCATACCGACGGCGATACCGCTCGCGCCGTTCACCAGCAACAGGGGGATCTTCGTCGGAAGCACCGTAGGTTCGGGGATCGTATCGTCGAAGTTGAGCGTCCAATCGATCGTATCCTTGTCGATATCGGCCATCACCTCATCGGTGATCTTCTGCATGCGGGCCTCGGTATAACGCATCGCCGCAGGCGAATCGCCGTCCATCGAACCGAAGTTACCCTGACCGTCCACCAGCGGGTAGCGCATCGACCAATCCTGGGCCATACGCACCATCGCTTCATAGACCGAACTGTCGCCGTGCGGGTGGAACTTACCCAGCACGTCGCCGACGATACGGGCGGATTTACGCGTGGGTTTGTCGGAGTAGAGGTTCAGTTCCGCACTCATATCGTAAAGAATACGACGGTGTACGGGCTTCAAACCGTCCCGCACGTCCGGCAGCGCACGCGATACGATAACGGACATCGAATAGTCGATGTAAGCGGACTTCATCTGCTCTTCGATATTGATGGGAATGATTTTTCCCTCCAATCCGGCATTCTTTTCTTCTTCTGTCAGCATGTTATTCTTTGAGTTTCTCTCTTCGTTTTCTCTGCCCGGCATGGCCCGAACGCATCCCGCGCCGCCCTTCGCCGGTCGAAAACATCGAACTTTACCCCTTATTTTCTACATTCGGACTACTTCTTCGCCCGATCGAAAACAGCGGGACTTGCGTTCTTTGTTCTCTTCGCTCGGTCCGACGAGTCTATTCGTCGGTTCCCGCTTATCGAAAACATCCGAAAATACATTCTATAAACACACAAAAATAGCATTTATTCGTCGAATAAGCAACTTTGGACCCAATAAAATCACCCGTTTCCGCAAGTTTTTTCACCGCACACACCATTTTCAGCCCTTTTCAGCCGTTTTGACAACATCAAAAAAATCCCCCGGCAAAGTGTCGGGGAATTTCAAAGCCGTTCGGACAAATTTTATACATCACGCCCTATTTACGACCGCCAGCACGATCGGGAAAAATACACTACCGGAAATCGATCCACTCGTACCCGGCGTAATTCTCCGCATCGAAAGTGCGGGGCGACGCCTCGTGAACGGTGACGGAACGGATGTCGATCCGAACCCGGTCGCCGTCGATTTCGTAGATCACTGCCGTCGGCAGCGAACGGGCCGTGTCCACTTCGACGTCGATCTGCCCGACGGCCGTGCTTCCCTTCTCGCTCAAAAGCGAGGCGGCATATTCGCCGTCGATGAAATCGAACGCCCGGGTGGGATTATTGAGCAGATTATGGGACGTGAGATCCACACGGTCGATAACCACCTCTTTACGATCGGGGTCGATTTCGTAACGGAACTCCGCATCGCCGTAAACCTCCTGCCCATTGACATGCATATAGTAGTTGTCGCCGCTCACCTCGTAATAGCCCGGCACGACATCCCCGTCGGTATGCACCTCGAAGACTACGCTGTACCCCTCCAGCGCTCCGAGCGCAGCGGTCAGTTGCTTCAACACGGCCTGCGGCCGGTTATCGGCCTGGACAGAGAACACGGCAAACAGTGCCGCCAACAACAAAACAGATCGTTTCATAAGATATTTTTTCCGATTATACTCCGATAGACCGAACCGTCGTCATTCCGTCGATTTCCGCCCGAATACATCGGCCGAATCTGCAAATGTACTCCGAAACCGCTCCGACAACGGTCGAATTCAAAAATCCGAAAAACGACAATCGACATCACGAATGTTTCGACCATCCTTATTCAATATATTCAATGCGAAACCAATTTTAGTCCGACGATAGAACCGAACAAGGTAACGATAAAAAAAATCCGGGCGAAACCCGCCGATTCGCCGAAGACGAAAATCCCCAGCAACACCGTACCGAGAGCTCCCACGCCGGTCCAAATAGCGTACGCGGTACCGATCGGGAGCGTCTGCACGGCTTTGGCCAGCAAACCCATACTCAACACTGTCGCCAGGACGAACCCTCCGATCCAAAGATAAAGCTCCGCACCCTGGGCCCCCTTGGTCTTCCCTAAACAGAAAGTCATGGCCACCTCGAAAACTCCCGCGATAAACAATACGATCCAATTCATCGTTTTCTCCCTCGTTTTTATTCCGAATTACCAATCCGAAGAGTGTTCCGCACCCCGCTTTCGTACGACAAGACAACGGCAATCCCTATTTCATAATACCCAAACACATTCAAGCCTCGTCCGGAGCGATCATCGCATCAAAATACTCCCAACTCCTGTAGGCGGGCCTCCAGCGAAGGCAGGTCGTGGAAGAGAATATCGCGCGGCTTGGCTCCCTCCTGACGGCCGACGATGCCGGCCCGCTCGAGCTGCATCATGATCCGACCGGCACGGTTGAAGCCCACCTCGTAATTGCGCTGGATCGAAGAGGTCGAAATCTGTCCCTGCGACACGGCTGCACGGGCAATGTCGGCGAACAGCGTGTCGTAGCGCACCGGAGCCCCGCTCTCGCTGCCCAGCGACGAGGATTCTCCGCCACTCGATTCCGGCACGTAATCGGGCAGCCGGTAGGCTTCGGAATATCCCTGCTGGCGGCCGATGAAATCCACGATCCGCTCCACTTCGCGGGTTTCGACCAGCGCACACTGGATACGGATCAGCTCCCCGTCCTTCGAGAAGAGCATGTCGCCCCGGCCGATAAGCTGGTTGGCGCCCGGCTGATCGATGATCGTGCGCGAGTCGATCATCTGCATCACGCGGAAGGCGATACGGGCCGGGAAATTGGCCTTGATACCGCCCGTGATGACCTTCACGTCGGGGCGCTGCGTGGCGATAATCAGGTGAATACCGATGGCACGGGCTTTCTGCGCCAGACGCATCACGGGACCTTCGACCTCGCGGGCCGTCATAATCAGGTCGGCGAACTCATCGACCACAACTACGATATAGGGCAGGTAGCGGTGTCCCTTTTCGGGATTGAGCCGCCGCGCCGTGAATTTATCGTTGTATTCGGCGATGTTGCGGGCTCCCGCCATCTTGCAAAGTTCCAGCCGGTTGTCCATCTCCGTACAGAGGGAGTTGAGCGTATAGACCGCCTTGCGGGGGTCGGTGACGATCGCTTCGTCCTCGGACTCCATCTTGGCCAGGAAGTGCTTCTCGATCTTGGAATAGAGCGAGAACTCGACCATCTTGGGATCGATCATCACGAACTTGAGCTGCGAGGGGTGTTTCTTGTAAAGCAGCGAGGTGATGATGGCATTCAGGCCGACCGACTTACCCTGACCCGTAGCACCAGCCACGAGCAGGTGGGGCATCTTCGCCAGGTCGAAGACATAGTTCTCGTTCTGGATCGTGCGACCGATCACCACCGGAAGTTCGGCTTTCGACTCCTGGAACCGCAGCGAACGCACGGCCGAATACATCGACACGACCTGCTTGTCGCGGTTCGGCACCTCGATACCGATGGTACCCTTGCCCGGAATCGGAGCGATGATGCGGATACCGAGCGCCTTGAGGCTCTGGGCGATATCGTTCTCCAATCCCTGTATCTTGGAGATCTTGACGCCCTGGGCCTGCACGATCTCATAGAGCGTCACCGTAGGTCCCACCGTAGCTTTGATCCGCTGGATCGGAATCCCGAAATCCTTGAGCGTCTGTTCGATCTTGGATTTGTTCTCGTAAATCTCCTCGTCGCTCACCTGCGAATCGGACGTATAATCCTCGAGCAGCGTCACGGGCGGACGCTGGTAGTTGTTCAGATCCTTCAACGGGTCGTAGAGACTGCTCTCGATGCTTTTCTCGTCCACGACCTTGGCCTCGCGTGCTTCAACGGTCACCACGACGCCTTCGGCCGGAATTTCCGGCTCCGCCGTAAGCGTGTATTCCGTAATTCCGTCCACGACCGGCGCAGGCTCCGATGCATACTGCGGCTGCTCGGACTCCCGGGGTGCGGTAAAGGCAGCGTCGGCTTCGCATCCCGAAAGATCGACCTCGGTAAATACATCGTCGCCCCCCACGATACGGGGTCCGGCAGGACGGGACGGAGCCGGCTCGACAACCGTCGCAGGAGCCTCTTCCGTAAGGGGAATTTCGAGGAAGGGACTCTCGTCCGGCTCATCGGAAACGGGAGCCGCAACCGGCGCAGGCCGCTGAATCGTCACCTCGGCCACTCCATCCGCAGCGGAAGTGCGGGCCGACGCATCGACGGGTGCAGGCACGGGTTCGGGCTGGGGCTGTTCGGATTCGGGTTTAGAATCGGGTTCAGGCTCGGCATCGGTCTTCTCCTCCCCGGATTTCGAACGATGGTCGGCGACATTCACGACCGACTGTTTGACCAGATCGACGATCTTGCCGCCCTTGTCCACCATTGCATTGCCTGCCGTATTGACCGTATTGATGAAGTTGCGGTTGATGAACACGCCCGTCAGAATCCAGGCGCCCAGCAACAGGATGATATTTCCCAGCACGCCGATCACGCTCGTCAGCCTCCGGGCGACCTCGACCCCGAAGGCACCGCCCCACCCGCTGCCGAAAACGGCCCACTTCTCGCCGAAGGCGAAGCCCAACGTAAGGGAACCCAGAATCAGAATCAACAAAGCTCCGAGCACCGAATGGTTGAAAAGCAGCGGACGCTGGCGGATGATCCGCACTCCGACCATCGTGACGATCAGGGGCAAAATGATACCGAACAGGCCGAACGAACGCCCCACCAGACGCTCGGCCAACCAAGCCCCGGCGTAACCGCAGGGATTCTCGATCGCATCCGACAGGTCTGCCAGGCGGGGATCCTCCTGTTCGACACCGGACACAAGGCTCATGTCGGCCCGCCAGTCGAAATAGTAAAACAGCACCGAAGCCGTCAGGAAAAGCCCCGCGAAAAGCAGCAGCAAGCCCAGTATCCAACGCATGCTGTCACGGTTGGAACGGGAGGTAGCCTGCGGGCTTTTTGCCGAACTGTTTTTCTTGGTAGCCATATCGTATATTTATCGAGCGAAGGTAGGGATTTTTTTCGGAAAGTTCAAATGCAGGATCGGTTTCGAAAGGGCCGCCCCCCCGATTCCGTTTCCGGACCGCAGCCGGTGCGGAGCCGCTAACCGAAAGCCTTGCATTCCAGCCGCGACCGGTACGCTTCATCCGCAAAGGTAAGGAATCCGTAATTCGCGGCGGCGCCTTTTTCGGCCCGCAGGTCGTACTGGTCGAGCAACTGCCCCACCCTGCGTCCTACGG